>ERZ650306.1245-NODE-1245-length-14650-cov-15.409387_pt1 | contig 14650 bp, 11 predicted proteins | sample MGYA00376242_ERZ650306 | MGnify/ENA primary metagenome ERZ650306 (study PRJEB26733, sample SAMN07839244) | wastewater metagenome | biome: urban; feature: wastewater treatment plant; material: waste water | place: USA: North Carolina | collected 2016-03-31 ... | reverse complement strand
GACCGAAGCGCTGCGTCCGTACAAAAATCACCTGAATATGCACTTTGTGTCGAACGTCGATGGTACGCACATTGCCGAAGTGCTGAAAAAAGTGAACCCGGAAACCACGCTGTTCCTGGTCGCTTCCAAAACCTTCACCACCCAGGAAACCATGACCAACGCCCACAGCGCGCGCGACTGGTTCCTGGCGACCGCTGGCGACAACAAGCACGTAGCCAAACACTTCGCAGCGCTCTCCACTAACGGTAAAGCGGTTGGCGAGTTTGGTATTGATACTGCCAATATGTTCGAGTTCTGGGACTGGGTTGGCGGTCGTTACTCCCTGTGGTCTGCAATCGGTCTGTCCATCATCCTGTCCGTGGGCTTCGACAACTTTGTTGAGCTGCTCTCCGGCGCGCATGCGATGGACAAACACTTCTCCACCACCCCGGCTGAGAAAAACCTGCCGGTGCTGCTGGCGCTGATCGGTATCTGGTACAACAACTTCTTCGGTGCCGAAACCGAAGCGATTCTGCCGTATGACCAGTATATGCACCGTTTCGCGGCCTACTTCCAGCAGGGCAACATGGAATCCAACGGTAAATACGTTGACCGTAACGGCAATGCGGTGGATTACCAGACTGGCCCAATCATCTGGGGTGAGCCGGGTACTAACGGCCAGCATGCGTTCTACCAGCTGATCCACCAGGGCACCAAAATGGTACCGTGCGATTTCATCGCGCCGGCAATCACCCACAACCCGCTGTCGGATCACCATCCGAAACTGCTGTCTAACTTCTTCGCACAGACTGAAGCGCTGGCGTTCGGCAAGTCTCGTGAGGTGGTTGAACAGGAATACCGCGAAGATCGTGAATGCCACCGCCCAGTAGATCTGAACCGGCACTCCGTAGAAATCCGACGAGAAGAGCTTATAGAACCAAGTGTCACCGAGCGTGACCAGCGCCACCGACTTGCCGGGCGTCTTCAGGGCCTGATCGATGGCCTTGGTCGAGCGATCGATCGTCTTGCGGATCTCGGAGGCGACGCCCGGCGTCGCCGACAGGCAGGCCTGGTAGCCGCGATCGGCCGCCGCGAGCTTGACCACGTCGCCCTCGGCCCAGCGCTGAGCGGTCTCGACGGTCCGGAAGCCGCCGGCGTCGGCCTCGCGCAGGTCGCGGTCCCGCCCGGCGGCGCCGCGAACCTCGCCGTTACCATGGAGCCGGAGGCCGCCTTCCTCGGCCTCGCCGGCCTCTTCCGCGACCCCGGCGGCAAGGTCTGGCGGGTCAGCGCGCCGATCGCCCCCGGCGCAGGGGATGGTTCAAAGATAGCATCTTTTCGGCCCATCTCAATGACCACTGGTATCATCGGCGCCTTCCGGCACGAGTTTCGCGGCGTTCCGATGCGATTGCACCGGCAGGGTTTCGTTCAGGATCCGCACCTCGCGCTGCGGGAAGGGGATCTCGATGCCGGCAGCCTGCAGCGCCGCGTGGATTTCGAGCGCCATCTCGCTGCCGATGTCGCCGCCGAGATCGAAGTCGTCCGTCCACACGCGTACCACGAAATTCAGCGAACTCTCGCCGAAGCCGGTGAAGACCACGGCGGGCGGTGGCTCAAGGCTGACGCCCGCGATCTTGTGCGCAACTTCAAGCAGCAGCGCCTGCACTTCGCGCGGTGCGCAGTCGTAGGCGACGCCGACGGCCACTTCGATACGCCGCCGCCGATTGCTGAGCGTCCAGTTGGTGAGTTTCTCCGAGAGCAGCAGACCGTTCGGTACCAGCACGTCGGCACCATCAAAGGTCGTGATGGTCGTCGTGCGGATGCCGATGTCGCGGATCTTGCCCATCGTGCCCGAGAGTTCGATGGTGTCGCCCGGCTGGATCGGCCGTTCGATCATCAGAATGAGTCCGCAGACGAAGTTGTTGATCACCGTGTTGAGTCCGAAGCCGATGCCGACGCTCAGTGCCCCGACCACGAGCGCCAGTTGGGACATCTGGAAGCCGGCCGCCGTCAGCGCCACGAGCAGGCCGAGCATCAGCAGCGAGTAGTAGGACATCGTCGATACGCTGTTGGCGACGCCGCGCGGCAGCGTCATCTTGGGTAATACGTCCTCCGCGAGCACGCTGCGGATGGTCCGGGCAATCCAGAACGAGAGATAGACCGAGCCGCAGAAGAGCACGATGCCGCCGATGGTGATCGAGATGCTGCCTGCCTCGATCGTGAAGCCGGAGATCGCATAGAGCTTGGTCTTGACGAGATCGAACACGCGCAGCGAGTAGAGCGTCGCTGTCACCCATGCCAGCCCGAGCGCGAGGTTGAAAAGGCTGAACGCCGCCTCGAAGGCCCGGCCGGTATGCTCGGTCCTGAGCGGCATATTCTCCTTGCCGGACTTGGTGAGGATGTAGGCGTAGGCATGAACGACTTCGCGCGCGGCGCAAAGAAAGAGCGCCAGATAGAGGTTGTTGAGCGCAGCATCGGTGAGCAGCGCGGCCAGGTGGATGCCGCCGAAGATGTTGGCGACGACGGCGAAGGCCAGCGCCGTGCCCAGCGCCAGCCCGGCCAGGCTGCCCGCCACGCCCAGCAAGGCGGATTCGGCCAGCACCAGCGCCAGCCGCTGGCGCGGCGTGGCACCCAGCACGGCCAGCAACGCAAACTGCGGCCCGCGCTGCGCCACGCTGAGGGCCAGCACCGAGAACACGAGGAAGGCCCCGGTGAACAGCGCCACCAGCGCCAGCACCGTCAGGTTGACGCGGTAAGCGCGCGAGAGGTTGCTCACCCGCTGCGCCGCATCGCCCGGCTCGGCCAGCGTGGCTTGTGCGGGCCAGCCGGGCAGGGCTTGCAGCGCTTGCCTGAAGGCGCTGCGGTCGGTGCCGGGCTGCAGTTGCAGGTCGATGCGGGTGAGCTGGCCCACGCGGCCCAGCAGGTCTTGCGCGGCGCCAATGTCCATCACCGCCAGCGGTGCGCCGGGGGCGCTCACGGTGCCTGCGACTTGCACGGCCAGGGTGCGCAGGCCGGTTTGCAGTTGCAGCGTGGGGCGGGGCTGGCTGCCCTCGGGCGGCACGCCCAGCGACTGTAGCGCAGCGGGGTTGAGGTAAACGGTGGCGGGGGCAAAGAGGGCATCACGCGCCGCGCCTTCCCATGGCCTGGGCATGAGGGCCGGGGCCATGGCGGGCAGCAGCAGGGCATCGGCCCCCAGCAGGCGCAGGGCGACGGGGGCAGCGACGGGGGCTAGCGCCACAGGGCGGGCCATGGCCGTGGCCTCCAGCACCGGGTTGGCGCGGGCCACGTCGGGGTGGGTGGCGATCTGGGCAAACAGGTCTTCGCCCAGCGTGCCTTGCATGGGGCGCACTTCCAGGTCGGGCTGGCCGTTGACGGCGCGCACGGCCTGCGAGAACTCGTCCAGCGCCGATGCGTTGATGACATGCACGGCAAACGCCAGCGCCACGCCCAGCATGACGGCGGCCACGGCGGCGGCGCTGCGCCAGGGGTGGTGGCGCAGGTCTTGCCACGAGAAGGTGCGAAGCAGTGCGAGCATGGGGGCATTGTGCAGGCCGGTCTGCGCGGGGCGGTGGCTGGGGCTTTTTGAGGCACATCAACCCGCGCATGTTGGCCCGGCGGGGGCTCTTGAAATGGCAGAACGCGGGCCGTAAATTGGAAGGGAAGGTGGTGGAGGTTTCTGCCTCTGGCTGCCTGCAGGTCTGGTGCCAGCCGTGCGCCAGAGATGTTGAATTCCACACAACTTTCAAGGAGCATCACCATGAGTTCTCTGATTCCCCGTGGCGGCAGTTTGCTGGACGAGTTCTTCAAAGATGTGGCGCCGGGTTTTTACGTGCGCCCGCTGCACGGCGACGGCCTGCCCTCGCCTGCACAGATCAAAGTGGATGTGAAAGAGTCTGACGGCGGCTTCACCGTGCACGCCGAGGTGCCCGGCGTGGCCAAGGAGGACATCCATGTCTCGCTCGAAGGCAATGTGGTGAGCCTGCGCGCCGAGGTGCGCCAGCACGACCAGCAAACAGACGGCGAAAAGGTGCTGCGCTCAGAGCGCTACTTTGGCCAGGTGGCCCGCAGCTTTGCGCTGCCCGCCGATGTGGACGCCAGCCAGGCCAAGGCCAAGTACGACAACGGCGTGCTGACGCTGACCCTGCCCAAGAAGCAGGCCAGCAACGCGCAGCGCCTGCACATCGAGTAACCGAGGGCTTCAGCCCACCATGCCGCTGGCCGTCAGGCGCAGCACGCGGTCGGCCCGCGCAGCGGCAGCGTCAGAGTGGGTGACCAGCACCAGCGAGGCGCCTTGCTCGCGCGTCTGGGCGAGCAGCAAGTCCATGACCAGCGCGGCGGTGGTGGGGTCGAGGTTGCCCGTGGGCTCGTCGGCCAGCAGCAGGCCGGGGCGGTGCACCAGGGCGCGGGCAATGGCCACGCGCTGCAGTTGCCCGCCACTGAGCTGTTGCGGCAGTCGGCTGCCCAGCGCACCCAGGCCCACGGCATCGAGCATGGCTTGCACGCGGGCAGGGTCTGTCTGGCCCAGCAGCATCAGCGGCAGGGCCACGTTTTGCGCTACGTCCAGGTGCGGCAGTACGTGAAAGGCCTGGAACACAAACCCCACATGGGCGCGGCGCCACAAGGCGCGGGCGGTGTCGTCCAAATCGGCCAGCCGGGTGGCGGTGCCATTGGCGGCGGTGTAAGTGATGTCGCCTTCGTCCCACTGGTCCAGCCCCGCCAGGCAGTTGAGCAGGGTGGATTTGCCCACCCCCGAGTCGCCCACGATGGCCACGAACTCGCCGGGCTGCACGGCGAAGTGGACCTGGGCAAACACGGGCGTGCCGCCGTAGTGCTTGCCCAGGTGCTGGACGGTAAGCGTGCTGTGGGTGGGCATGGGTGACAGGTCAGGCAGTGGCGGCGGCGTTGCGCTCTGCCTGGTCCAGCCGAAGCAGCACGGCTTGCACCAGTTCGGCCACGGCGGTGGGGTGGTCGCAGGCAATGGCGTGGCGTTCGGGCATGCTGCGCAGCCATGTCACCTGGCGCTTGGCCAGCTGGCGCGTGGCGACGATGCCGCGCTCGCGGAAGTGGGCGATGTTCAGCGGCGCATCGGGCCCCTTGCGGGCCTGGTAGTCCAGCTCTTCCCACGCCTGGCGGTAACCCACGCAGCGCATCGATGGCAGGTCGGCATGCAGATCGCCGCGCGCACGCAGGGCGCGTACCTCGTCCATGAAGCCTGCCGCCAGCATGGCGTCAAACCTCTGGGCAATGCGTTCGTGCAGCCAGGCACGGTTGTTTGGTTCTAAGGAAAAAAGGGCTGTAGCGCTTGCTGCGCTTGCGCTGGATGCTCCTTTTTTTGTAGTGTGAAAGCTCGACAGCGGCTGGCCTGACACATGCCACACCTCCAGTGCGCGCTGAATGCGCTGGCTGTCGCCCGGTGCCAGGCGGGCGGCGGTGGTGGGGTCTACCTTGGCCAGCTCGGCGTGCATGCCGGGCCAGCCGATGGCCTGGGCCTGGGCTTCGAGCTGGGCACGCACCTCGGGGTTGGCGGCGGGCATGTCGTCAATGCCGTCCAGCAGCGCCTTGAAGTACAGCATGGTGCCGCCCACCAGCAGGGGCAGGGCACCACGGGCGCGGATCTCGGCAATGAGGCGCGTGGCGTCTTGCACAAACTCGGCAGCGCTGTAGGCCTGCAGCGGGTCGCGGATGTCGATGAGGTGGTGGGGCACGGCAGCGCGCTCTGCCGCCGTGGGTTTGGCGGTGCCAATGTCCATGCCGCGGTACACCAGGGCCGAGTCCACGCTGATGATCTCCACCGGCATGCGCCGCCCCAGCACGGCGGCCAGGGCCAGCGCCCCGGCGGTTTTGCCCGAGGCGGTGGGGCCTGCCAGCGCAATGTTGGGCAGGTGTTCAGGCAGCATGTCGCGGTTCTCCAAATTTTTGTACCAAGGTCCAGGACGTGGCGCCCAGCACCACCGACCACAAGAGCACGCCCTGCACCAGGGGCCATACGGTGCCATTGAGGTGCGAGCCCACCCAGCCACCGGTGGCAAAGGCGGCAAGCATCATCACGAACCCATTCATGGCCGATGCCACGCCAGCCGCTTGCGGAAACGGCGCCACCGAGCCTGTTTGCCCGCAGGGCTGGTGAATGCCGTGCGCCACCATGAACAGGTAAAACGGTGCCAGCAGGGCCACCGGGTTTTGTGAGTCAGCCAACGCCACCAGGGCCAGGCCCGTGCCACCAGCCAGGCTCAAGGCCCCGGCAATGGCCACCGAGCGGCGCAGCCCCAGCCGCGCCAGCAGGTAGCGGCACACAAAGGTGCCGCAGAAGTAGGCCACGCTGGTGGACAGCATCACCCAGCCGTACTGCGTGCGGGTGAGCTGCAGCACTTCGATGAACACGAACGACGAGGCTGCGAGGAAGGTGAACAGACCGCCATAGGTGGCCGTGGTGAGCAGTGTGAAGGCCCAGAAGCTGGGGTGGCCCAGCACCAGGCGCCAGGTGCGCAGCAGTGTGCCGGGTTGCAGGGCCTGGGGGTTCTTGTGGGCAATGGTTTCGGGCATGCGCAGGGCCACCAGGGCCAGTGTGGCGGTGGCGTACACCGTCAGCGCCAGCAGGGCGGCGCGCCAGCCCAGCCACTGTGCCAGCAGGCCACCCACGGGGGCGCACAGGCAGGCCACGATGCCCAGCCCGGTAAGCGCCTTGGACATGGCACGCGCACCGGCCAGCGGGGTGTACAGGTCGCGCACGATGGCGCGTGCGCACATCACCACCGCGCCCATGGCTGCGCCTTGCAGCACACGCCACACGACCAGCAGGGCCATGCTGGGTGCCAGGGCGCTGCCCACCGATGCCGCCGCGTAAATGCCCAGGCCCGCCAGCAGCACAGGGCGGCGGCCAAAGCGGTCTGACAGCGGGCCCCACACCAGTTGTGAGCAACCAAAGGCCAGCAGCAGGGCGCTGAGCGTGAGCTGCCCCGCTGCCACGGTGGCGCCCAGGTCGCGCGTCAAGGCGGGCAGCGCGGGCAGGTACAAATCGGTGGTGACGGGCTGAATGCTCAGCAGCAGCGCCAGCACCACGATGGCCAGGCTGGCGGAGGGATGGGAAGGCGTTGGAAGCGCGGCGCCGGCAGTGGCGGAAGGTGCAGACATAACCGGCTGAGCGTACCAGATGGTGCCGGGCCGCAGGCCCGTGCGGCCTTGTGATTCGCGGTGTGAATTCAGCGCGTGGGCAGGCGGAACAGCGAGGCCATCGCCTGCCGGTATTGGCCCTGGCCGATGGCGTTTGTGTTGTGGTGCGAGCCGCCTTCCACCAGCACGAACTGCTTAGGCTCCTGGGCGGCTTCGTACAGCTTGCGGCCCAGCGCGGGCTGGATCAGGCGGTCTTCGCTGCCGTGCACCACCAAGAGGGGCGAGCCAATCTCGCCCACCTTGCGCACCGACTCAAAGCGCTGCGTGATCAGCGGCGACACGGGCAGCCAGCCCCAGCGGAAGGTGCTCACCACGTCAGGAATGCTGGTGAAGGTGCCTTCCACCATCGTGCCCTGTTCGTCCTGCACCTGGCGCGCCAGTTCGATGGCAATGGCGCCGCCCAGCGAGTGGCCGAAGATGTAGCGGGGGCGGTTGGGGTATTGGGCGGCCAGCCATTGCCAGGCGGCGCGTGCATCCTCGGCGGAAGACGCTTCAGACGGCAGCCCGGCGCTGCTTTTACCAAAGCCCCGGTAGTCAATTGCCAGCACCGAAAAGCCCAGCTCGTGCATGCGCCGGATGCGGCCGGACGAGCCCGCCACGTTCCAGCGCGCGCCATGCAGGTACAGCAGCACGGGCGCATCAGCCTGCGGCTGCGGCAGCCACAGGCCGTGCAGTTGCTCTGGCTTGCCCGCGGCCTGCGTCGGCAATTCAATCCACACATCCTGCATGCCTTCGGTGGACTGCGCGCCGCCCCAGCTGCGGTCGCTGGGCTGAAAAATCCATTCGCGCTGTTTGGCGTCGAGCGTGGCGCAGCCCACGCTCACGGCCGCTACCAGGGCCAGCGAGAGAACAAGAGGGGTTCTTTTCATCCTCGGGGTGACTCGCGCATCACCACAAAGTTCGCCATCCGTGAACTGCACGGTGAAGGGGCGAGGCGTGGCGTTGACCGCATGCCCACCCGCAGCCTGGTAGCGCCGGGTGGGTTCCTCGTCAGAGGTCAGCACGATGGGCGGCATGAGCTGAATGCTCTTGATGGCCGAGAAAGGCAGCGTGATGGCGGCAGCCCCTTCGTGCGGCATCAGCACGGTCAGCTGTGCCTGAAGGTCAAACCGCTCCAGTGCACCGTGGCGGGTTTCGTTCGTGGTGGTGAAGACGATGGCCTCTGCCCCCGCCAGGGTGTCATCCCCTGCGGCATCCCGAAAAAACGGCGGAAACGGCCAGTGCTGCATCAGCGCGCCCGCCGTCAGGCCAACCGTGCGGCCGACTGGATGGGCGAGGACGTGTCGATGGACAGATCGCCGGCATCCTGCGTCGAAACCCCTGCTGCCAGGCGTATGCGCAATGCCAGGTCGGTGCGCGAGTCGGCGTTGTGCAGCGCTTCGTCCAGCGAAATACGGTCTTCGGTGTAGAGCTGGTACAGCGCCTGGTCAAAGGTGCACATGCCAATCTCGGTGCTGCGTGCCATCGCTTCCTTGATGCCCGAGAACTCGCCTTTGGCGATCAGGTCGGAGATGTAGGAAGAGTTGAGCATCACTTCCACCGCCGGCACCAGCTTTTCGTGCAGGCCGGGAATCAGCCGCTGCGACACCACGCCCGCCAGGTTCAGGCTCAGGTCCACCAGCAGCTGCCGGTGCGCTTCTTCGGGGAAGAAGTTGATCACCCGTTCCATCGCCTGGTTGGCATTGTTGGCGTGCAGTGTGGACAGGCACAGGTGCCCCGTTTCGGCGTAGGCAATTGCCTGCTTCATGGTGTTGCGGTCGCGGATCTCGCCGATCATGATCACGTCGGGCGCCTCGCGCAGGGCGTTCTTCAGGGCTTCTTCGTACGAATGGGTGTCAATGCCCACCTCGCGCTGGTCTACCACCGAGAGCTTGTGGGCGTGCAGAAACTCCAGCGGGTCTTCAATGGTGAGGATGTGGCCCGTGGCGTTTTCGTTGCGGTAGTTGAGCATGGACGCCAGCGTGGTCGATTTGCCCGAACCCGTGGCGCCCGTCACCAGCACCAGGCCGCGCTTGCGCATCACCAGCTTTTCCAGCACAGGCGGCAGGCCCAGGGCAGCCAGCGGCGGAATCTTGTTCTTGATGTAGCGAATCACCATGCCGGTTTCGCCGCGCTGCACGAACACGTTCACCCGGAAGCGCCCCAGGTTTTCGGCCGAGATCGAGAGGTTCATCTCCATCTTGGCTTCGAACTCGCTGATCTGGCGCTCATTCATCACCGAATAGGCCAGTTGCTTGACCTGCCCCGGGCGCAGCGCGGGCATTTTCAGCGGGTGGGTGATGCCCTCGATCTTCAAGTTGACGGGGGCCCCCACACTGAAGAACAGATCAGAGCCTGCCTTCTCGACCATGAGATTGAGGAAGCTGAAAATTTCCACGCGCGCATCTCCCACGCGCGCGTCTCCTTGAGGAACGGGGTTACCTTTGCTGACATGTCGTCCAGCGGGTGAGCATACCGGTATCGGTATATCCAACGCCACGCCCATGAAAAAAGGGGCCGAAGCCCCTTGGTGTTGACCGGCAGGCGCCACTCGGCGCCTTGTGCGGTACTTGGCGTCAGACCACGCCTTGTGCCAGCATGGCGTCGGCCACCTTCACGAAGCCAGCCACGTTGGCGCCGTCGATGTAGCTCACGCTGCCATCGGCGCGCTTGCCGTACTTCAGGCAGGCGGCGTGGATGCCTTGCATGATCTGCAGCAGGCGGGCGTCCACTTCTTCGCGGGTCCAGCTCATGCGCATGGCGTTCTGGCTCATTTCCAGGCCGGAAGTGGCCACGCCACCGGCGTTGGATGCCTTGCCGGGGGCGTACAGCACGCCAGCGGCTTCGAAGGCCTTGGCCGCTTCGATGGTCGAAGGCATGTTCGCGCCTTCGGCCACGCACAGCACGCCGTTCTTGATGAGCAGCTGGGCGTCGTTCTCGTCCAGCTCGTTCTGCGTGGCGCAGGGCAGGGCGATGTCCACGGGCACATGCCAGGGGCGCACACCCGCTTCAAACTTCACACCGGTGCGGGCAGCGTAGTCACTCACGCGGCCGTAGTGGTGGTTCTTCACGTCCATCAGGATGGCCAGCTTCTCTGGCGTGAAGCCGTCTTCATCAATGATGGTGCCGCTGGAGTCGGACACGGTGACGACCTTGGCGCCCAGTTCCATGGCCTTTTCGACGGCGTACTGGGCCACATTGCCCGAGCCGGACACCGACACGCGCATGCCCTTGAAGGACTTGCCGCGGGTCTTGAGCATTTCGTCGGCAAAGTACACGGTGCCGTAGCCCGTGGCTTCAGGGCGGATCAGCGAGCCGCCGAAGCTCAGGCCCTTGCCGGTGAACACGCTGGCAGCGTTGTTGGCCAGCTTCTTGTACATGCCGGCCATGTAGCCCACTTCGCGGCCACCCACGCCGATGTCGCCTGCAGGCACATCGGTGTCGGGGCCGACGTGGCGGTACAGCTCGGTCACGAAAGCCTGGCAAAAGCGCATGACTTCTGCGGGGCTCTTGCCCTTGGGGTCGAAGTCGGATCCGCCCTTGCCGCCGCCCATGGGCAGCGTGGTGAGCGCGTTCTTGAAGGTTTGTTCAAAAGCCAGGAACTTCAGCACCGACAGGTTCACTGAGGGGTGGAAGCGCAGGCCGCCCTTGTAGGGGCCGATGGCCATGCTGTGCTGGATGCGGTAGCCGCGGTTGACCTGCACGGTGCCGTGGTCGTCCGTCCAGGACACGCGGAACATCACCACGCGCTCGGGTTCGACCAGACGCTCCAGCAGGCCTTGCTCTGCGTAGCGGGGATTCTTCTCGATGAAAGGCCACAGGCTTTCCATCACTTCCGTGACAGCTTGCAGGAATTCAGGTTGACCGGGATTGCGAAGAGCCACCTGCGAAAGGAAGCTGCCAACGGAGTCGTATTTCATGGTTGAAGAGGCTTGTGGAGGTCAAAAAAATGCAGCCGTTGCATGCTGCAATGCGACATTATGTCAAAGCGTCATAAGGTCATGCTGAAAATCTGCACAAGCTTGGTGAATGGGTGGCTTCTTTGCATTGAATTGGTGCTCGAATGCACCGCCGTGGGGTGTGAATGGCGGCGGCCAAGGTAGGGTGCTTACCCCTATGCACCGTCATGGTGTTGTCACAGAATGCCCCCACAGTCGGCCGGTTCACTACACGCATACCAAGGGATGTCCTGCATAACTCCCTGCGGTCTGTGATAGCGCGGCCTCGGGCAGTCCACTGCGTTGCTTTTCTTGCCAATAGCCCGGCTATTGGCTGCAAAAAGATGCCTTGTGGCCCATCCCGATCCGCACTATCACCGACTCGCGAGGGTTATGCAGGACATCCCAAGAGGAGAAGCGCTCATGCACACATTCAGCATTCGTCCTGCGGCCCTGGCGCTGACGGCAGCCCTTGCGTTGGCAGCCTGCGGCGGCAGCGACAGCCCCAGCTACCCCACACTCAACGGCGACACCCCCTTGGTGATTGGCCACCGCGGCGCCAGCGGCTACCGGCCTGACCACACGCTGGAAAGCTACAAGCTCGCCATCGACATGGGCGCCGACTTCATCGAGCCCGACCTCGTTGCCACCAAGGACGGCGTGCTGGTGGCCCGCCACGAGCCCAACATCACCGGTACCACCGATGTGGCCACCCGCCCCGAATTCGCCAGCCGCAAGACCACCAAGAACGTGGACGGCGTGAACGAAGAAGGCTGGTTCGTCTCTGACTTCACCCTGGCCGAACTCAAGACCCTGCGCGCCGTGCAGCCCCTGTCGGACCGTGACCAGTCGTTCAACGGCAAGTTCCAGATCCCTACGTTTGAAGAAGTGCTGGACCTGGCCAAGGCCGAAGGCACCAAGGCCGGCCGCACCGTGGGTGTGTACCCCGAAACCAAGCACCCCACCTACCACGCCAAGCTGGGCCTGCCGCTGGAAGATCGCCTGCTGGCCGTGCTGGCCAAGTACGGTTACACCACCAAGGCGTCGCCGGTGATCGTGCAGTCGTTCGAGGTGTCCAACCTCAAGTACCTGCGCACCAAGACCCAGGTTCGCCTGGTGCAGCTGGTGGATGCCAACGACGTGAACGCCGATGGCAGCATGGACCTCACGGCCCCCTACGACAAGCCCTATGACTTTGCCGTGGCCGGCGACTCGCGCACCTTTGCCAGCCTGCTGACCCCCGCAGGCCTGAAGGAAATCAAGACCTACGCCGATGGCATTGGCCCCTGGAAGCCGTACCTGATCCCTTCCAAGCAAGTGGACGCCAACAAGGACGGCAAGCCCGACGACCTGAACGGCGACGGCAAGATCGACGAGCGCGACCGCGTGATGATGGCGCCCACAGAGGTGGTGAAGAACGCCCACGCCGCCGGCCTGTTCGTGCATGCCTACACCTTCCGCAGCGAGGCCAAGCGCCTGGCATCGGACTTCAAGGGCGACCCCAAGGCCGAATACCAGCTTTTCTACCAGCTGGGCGTGGATGGCGTATTTAGCGACTTTGCGGACCACGCCGTCGCGGCACGCAACCGTTGATCAGGTCGTTGTCCGATTGTCCGCAGGGCTGAGCGCAGCCGTGCGCCGCTGGATTGCTATGAAAATAAAAGCATTCAGTGCTGATGAATAAAGCGCCTGCTGCGGTTTGTTCACAAAAATAACGTCCACCTGACTCGCCGCAGGTGCCCGTCAGCATCGGGGCGGTTGTGACATGGTCGCCCGCTTGCCGATGGCATGCGGGCGATGTCAGTGTCCGTGGGCACCGGGCGCCCTCCAGAGGCTGTGCGAATCCAGCAGCAGCCGGGCATGGGACTGCATTTCATCCAGCGCTGCCGAATCGGCGGCCAGTTGGGCTTCGAGTGCGTTGCGCCGTGCCAGCAGCAGATCTGCCAGCGGGCTCTCGCCCAGCGTGTAGGCGCGTGCCTGCAGCTGGGCGCTGCGTTCGATTTGCCGCTGTGCGCGTTGCAGTTGTACCCGGGTGTGGCGGGTCTGCTCCAGTTCACTGGCGGTGCGCCAGGCTTCGGCTTCTATGCGCACCCGCTTTTGCGCCAGTTCCTGCTCGGCCATGTCGGCCTGCGCCAGCGCGGCCTGTGCGTCGGCCCGGCGCCCGGCACTGCCCAGAGGGATCGACACATAGACGCCCAGCACGCGCTCCTGCCCGCCGCGCTCGCGGCTGGCCCGCACGCCTACGGTGGGGTCGCCATGCCGTTCCAGCGCGGTGCGTTGTGCCTGCTGGCGGGCCTGTTGCGCTTTGGCCTGTGCCAGTTCCAGCTCGTGGTTGTCGTCCAGAATTTTGGAGGCCCACTCGGCGGCCGTGAAATCTGCGGCTGCCGAGGTGGCCGTCCCAGCTGGGCTGCCGGTGGGGGCCATGTCCACGGGTTTTGGCAGGCCCGGGTACAGGCGCTCCAGTGTCTGCAGCCGCACCTGCAGTTGCCCTTGCGCCCGTGCAGCCAGGGCGTCTATCCGGGCGGCTTCGGCCTGGGCTGCCAGCAGCTCCAGTGTTGCGGCCTCGCCAGCCGCCACGCGCCGCTCGGTACTGGCCATTTGCTGGGTGACCAGCCGGGCCTGGTCCTGAAGTACGGAGGCGGTGCGCATGTCGCGCAGAGCATCAAACCATGCCGCCATCAGGCCGCGCGCGGCCTCGTGCCAGGCGTCGGCCAGGGCTAGCTCGCCCAACTGGATTTCGGTGGCGCCCAGTTGCCGGTCTGCGGCGGCCTTGGCGGGCCAGCGTAGCCCAGTCTCCAGGGCCACATCGGCTTCGGAAAAACTGGGGCCCTGGCGTTCGGTGCGCCGGTTGGTGCCCGCCTTGGCCACCCAGTCGTGGGGCCCCGCTTCCAGGCGCTGGTTTCGCGCCTGGGCCAGGGGAACGCCCGCGCTGGCCGCGCGCACCTGAGGCAGTTGCGATAGCACCTGCATCACCGTCTCTGCGGGTGGCAGCACGGGCGGCAGGGTGAGCGCGGGAGGCGTCTGGGCCATCGCCACGCTCAGCCCTGCGGCGCCGGCCCAGGCCAGGCACACCGCCGCAGCGGTGCGCCGCAGCATGGCGAGCGGGGAACGAGGTTGCAATCGCGTCATGGCAGGTCTCCAAATCTTCCAAAAGTCAATAACGGAACCACCCAGTAGGCGACCTGGGGGCTGGGCAATGCCGCCCGCAGGGTGTCGATCAGGGGCTGTACCTGGGCCTGCTCCATGGCCACTTGCACCAACACGCGGCGGGCACGGCCCTGCACCTGTTCCATGGTCGATGCCAGCTCCACATGCCGGCCGATGCCTTGCCCGGGCACGACCGTGAAACCGGGTGCCAGTGTGGGCAGCGACAGGAGTGCGTCGAGGATCTCCTCTTCGAGGGCCTTGGGCACGGCCAATGTGAGCAGGCAATCGGGCGTACTGCGGGATGGCGGGGTGGGAGTGAGGGTAGGCGTATTCATGAGGCCAGCTGGGGTTGGGGGGCCGAGAAACGGCGGTACAGAATGGGCAGCAGCACCAGCGTGAGCAGTGTGGAGCTGACGAGCCCGCCAATCACCACAATCGCC
>ERZ650306.1230-NODE-1230-length-14760-cov-13.849643_pt1 | contig 14760 bp, 23 predicted proteins | sample MGYA00376242_ERZ650306 | MGnify/ENA primary metagenome ERZ650306 (study PRJEB26733, sample SAMN07839244) | wastewater metagenome | biome: urban; feature: wastewater treatment plant; material: waste water | place: USA: North Carolina | collected 2016-03-31 ... | reverse complement strand
ATCCACTTGATGAATATAGGGAGCAACTAGATAAAATAAATTACACTCTTTCTTCTCAAATTGATGAATTAGAAGATGGAAGTCAAGCTTTATTTGTAGGAAAAATTGAAAATATTACAGAGAAAATGTCAAAAAAAGGTAATAAATTTGGAATTGCAACAATCATGGATTTCCATGGAACAATCGAACTTATGCTTTTTGAAGATAGATTAAAAGAGTTAAAAGAGGATTATGATTTAAATGAACCAATAGCTTTTAAAGTAAGAATTTCAAAGGATGAAAATTTTACAAGAATGAATATTCTAAAAATAGAAAGCATCAAAGAAGCTAAAAACGAAAAAATCAAAACAAAACAAAAAGAAGTTGTAGAACCACCATTAACAATAGCAATTCCCTTTTCAAATGATGAAAATTTAATGTACAAACTATTTGATATTGTGGCAAATAATCAAGGAAAAAGAGAATTAAAACTTTTAATCAAATCAAAACTTGCCGATTTAGAACTTGAAACTGGTTTTAAAGTAACTTCGCAAGTTGAAAATTTAATACACCAATTAGAGGGAGTTCATATCGTATCATGAAACATATTTTATTAACAAATGATGATGGGTTTGATGCTGTTGGATTAAAAGCCCTAATAGAAGCATTAACTCCTTTGGCAAAAATCACAGTTGTAGCACCTGCTAGAAACAAATCAGCATGTGGTCACTCTTTAACACTAGAAAAACCACTTAGAATGGTTTGTGTTGAAGATGATTTTTATAAAATTGATGATGGAAGTCCAACGGATTGTGTTTTTATTTCAATAAGTAATTTATTCAAAGAGGAAAATAGACCTGATTTAGTAATAAGTGGTATAAATATTGGTGCAAATATGGGAGAAGATATCACATATAGTGGAACAGCAAGTGCTGCAATGGAAGCTGTAATTCATGGAGTTCCAGCAATTGCCATATCTCAAGTTTGTAAAGATATGTGCAGAAGTATTGTTGTTGATTGGGATTTTGAGCTAGCTTGTAAGGTAATTTTAGATCTTATAGCTAGAATAAAAAATGGCTCTTTCCCACTAGCTGAAAGAAAGTTTTTAAATGTTAATATTCCACCTTTAAAAATAAAAGATTGCAAAGGTGTAAAAATCACAAAAGCTGGATATAGAGAGTATGGAAATGATGCACATAGACATACAAATCCAAGAGGTGAAGAGTATTATTGGATAGGACTTCATCCATTAAGATGGAAACCTAGTCTTGATAGTTCTTGTGACTTTGAAGCTATAAAAAATGGCTATGTATCAATCAGTCCAATAATGCTAGATATGACATCTCATAGCGATATCAAAAATTTGGAAAATTGGCTAGAAAAATAAAAAACAAAAATTAAACAAAGGAAAGTCAAACTATGAATTTCACAAATTCAATTACAAAACATATAACAAAACTTGTAGGAACTCTAAAAAATGAAGATGAACTTCAAGAAATATTAAAAAGAAAATTTACAAAAAGAGAGTACAAAACTTTCATAGCTTTTGAAGAGGGTAAAAATATAGATGAAATAAAAACTCTTTTAAAAGAAGAAGATGAAAAAGAGGTAGAAAAAATCTACCAAACTGCTATTAAAAAATTAAATCAAGAGATTTTTAAAAGGGAGTTAGTAGATTTATAAAAATCTACAACACCATTTTTATATCACTGTGCTCACCTAATAGTCTAAAAATCTCAGTTCTATCATCATCATTGTGTACTAGCATCTCCAAACTATAACTTTTGAATTTACCTTTTGAACTAGTTTTTGATGGTTTTAAGTTATGTTCTCGTTCAAAAATAACCTCTTTTACACATTTTTTAATATTACAAGTTTCCAAAACAACAAGTTTGTATTCCCAACTACAAGGGTAGTTTAACTCTAATTTTTTATCACTTAAATCTATCATCTTTTAAAATCTCCACTTTTTCCACCGCTTTTACTTTCAAGCTGAATATCTGAAATTATCATACTTTTATCAATAGCCTTTACCATATCATAAATTGTAAGAAGTCCAACACTAACACCTGTTAAAGCTTCCATCTCAACACCTGTTTGCCCATTTAATTTTGCTGTAACAAAAAGTTTAAAACTATTTGTTTGTGGTAACTCTTCTATATCACAGTTAATTCCACTCAAAAGTAAAGGATGGCACATAGGTATTAGCTCACTTGTCTTTTTTGTCCCCATAATTGCTGCTATTACAGCTGTTTGTAAAACTGGACCTTTTTTAACAACATTTCCAATAATTGCATCATAAGCCTCACGGCTCATAGTAATCTTTCCACTTGCAACTGCAATTCTATGTGTCTCATTTTTTCCTGAAACATCTACCATTTTTGGTCTATTATTATCATCAATATGTGTTAAATTCATAATATATTCCTTAATATTTAAAAAAATTATTCTATTCTAATATAGATTAAATAGGAATTAAGTTTATTTAATTATAATCCAAGCTCAAATTTAAAAAGAAAGTGGGTGATTTTAGTGCCAGGCATTAAAGTTAGAGATAATGAATCTTTTGACGAAGCGTATAGAAGATTTAAAAAGCAATGTGATAGAAACCTTATAGTTACAGAAACAAGAGCTAGAAGATATTTTGAACCAATGACTGAAATCAGAAAAAAACAAAAAATTTCTGCTAGAAAGAAAATGCTTAAAAAATTATATATGCTTAGAAGATACGAATCTAGATTATAAGATTTATTATTTTCCAAGTAAAAGCCCAGTTCTTAGGAATTGGGCTTTTTTTATTTAGATTAACTTAAACAACACTAGACTAATAGCCATAACAAACATTCCCAAAGAGATACCAACTATTGTAGTATGAGCATTTCCATAGACTCTTGAAGCTGGTAAAAGCTCATCAAAAGAGATATAAACCATAATTCCAGCAACAATTCCAAAAACAATTGCCAAAGTAGCATCTCCCATAAAAGGAAGAAGCAAGAAAAACCCAACAACAGCACCAAGAGGTTCAGCTAGTCCTGAAAGTGTTGCATACCAAAATGCTTTTTTCTTCTCTCCAGTTGCGTGATAGATTGGTAAAGATACTGCCATTCCTTCTGGAATATTGTGAATTGCTATTGCAAATGCAATTGTAATACCAACTGTTGGGTTTTCCAAAGCTGAAACAAATGTAGCAAAACCTTCTGGGAAGTTGTGAATTGCTATTGCGATTGCTGTGAAAATTCCTGTTCTTCTTAGCTTTGAATTTCTTATTAGTGATGATTTTGTATCTGGTTTTAACTCTTGAAGCTGATTGTCGCTTTTTGGTTCGTGTGGATTTAAATCTTCTGGAATTACTTTATCTATAAAGGCTGTTAAAATTATTCCTATAAAAAAGCAAATTATTGTTAAAAATTCCCCTGTAATAGGATTTTCATAAAGATTGGTAAAAGATTCTCTTGATTTAACTAAAATCTCCATAAAAGATACATAAATCATAACTCCAGCTGAAAATCCCATACCAATTGATAAAATAAAGTAGTTATCTTTTTTTGAGAAAAATGCCAAAATAGCACCAATAGATGTAGCAAATCCTGCTAGAAAAGTTAGCATTGCAGCAAAAAGAAAGGTTTCAAGTGAGATGTCTTGCATAAATTACCTATGATTTATTTTTTAAAATTTGGATTATATCATATTTAAAATAGGTTATTTTTATATTTATTTATACCAATAATTATAATTTCATTTTTACTTTCATAAATTTTATAAGGTATTACATACCCCATAAATATTAAATCTCTGATGTTATCATCACTAAAATATATTGATTTTCTACACTTAAAAGGCATATTTACTAAGTTATCTATTTGATTATCTAAATTATTTTTAAATTGATTCGCTCTATCAAAACTATCTTTAGCAATAAACTCTAAAATAGATTGAAGTTTTAAAATATATTTTTCATCTCTGATTATTGTCATATTTTTGCTCTAATTTTTTCATAAAATCGTTCATCTCTTTTTGATATGCGTCTTGCGTAAAAAGTTTTGTTTTATTACTCTCAATATCTTCTAAACATTGGTTAAAATATAGTTTAGATTGCTCAAAATCATTATCTTTTATTTCAAGGTTTTTTATCATTCCATTTTTTAAGTTTTTAATAATAGTCATAAATGTTTCAAAATTTTTTTCATCTATTTGCAGTTGTATAGTTTTCATAAAAAATCCTTTTTAATTTAAGTTGCTGATTATATCATATTTGATTTTTACACTTCTAGCTTATTTAAAATCTCATATCCTTCGTAGTAGTAAGATTGTTCAATTCCTTTAAAAATAACTTCTCTATCATCTATTTTAGGAGTTAAATTTTCACTTAGTAGTGTTCTTATTTCTAAATCATTTATAGGGCTTCTTTCAATTGCTTGAAGATATAACTCTTTAGGAACATTTTGCCAATCAACAACTTTTTTAAGCTCTTTTTTTAGTATCATATCTAGCCATATTCTCATAGTTCTGCCATTACCTTCTAAAAATGGATGAGCTATGTTCATTTCAACATATTTTTCAATAATCTCTTTAAAATTGCTTTGTGGCATTTGCTCTATTTTTGGTAATATCTCTTTTAGATATAAACTATTTGCAAATCTAAATCCACCTTTTGAGATATTTAGTTCTCTTATTTCTCCGGCAAAATCATATAGTCCATCAAAAAGATATTTATGTATTTGTTGTAAGCCTTTTAATGTTCCAACTTCAATATTATTTATGTCACAACTATCAAATAATTTGTATGCTTTTTCTAAACTTTTTTTGTCTATATTTTTCATCTTTAGCCTTTATTTTAGATATTTGTTTTTAAAGCCTATCAAAGGCTTTTTTATATACTTCCATATCATCTCTTTGCCCAATAGCAATTGTGTAAACAGTCAAAATATCATCTTGCACTTCAAAAACTATTCTCACTCTTTTCTTATCAATATAAACTTTTTTAAATCCACTTAAATTCATACCATTTTTATTTCCAAGATTTTCACCTATTTGTGGAGATTGTTGAATTTGTTTTAATTTTTTAAATACTTTGATAACCAAAGCATTATCTAAAACTTTTAAATCATCATAAACTTTATCATGAAGTTTTAAAGAATACATTATAAGTTATCCAAATTTATATCAAACTTCTCTGCCATATCTTCCAAAGAGATATAACTGTCCTTTGGCTCTTTTTTTCTTTGTTCCACAACTTCAAAAATCTCTTTATGCTCCAAATATTCTAAAAACTTTTCAAGTTTTTTTAGTTTTTCATACTCTTGTGTAGAGATAACGACTGCTTCAAGTCGATTGTTTTTTAAAATTCCGACTTTTTCTAAGCTTCTCTCTTTTACATCTGTTAGGATTTTGCTTATTTGTTTTGTGAAATCTGTAATTGATAAAAGTTCATTTTGTGTATAACTTACCATAATTTACTCCTAAATTTAATATGAAATATTATAGTAAATTTACCATAAAAAATATATAAATATTTGATTTTTACACTTCTAGCTTATGTAAAATATCATCTAAATTTAAAGAGTTCAAACTCATCTTTGAAAAGGCAAACCATTTTTTACCCAAATCTTTTAAGCTAGCTCCCAAATGATAAATCTCTTTTTTATCAATAATCAAAAATCTATCGTGGCTAGATTTAAAAGTTTTTAGAGAGATATTTTTGTATTGTTTTGAATATTTTTCAAAATCTAGTTTTAGCTGTTTTGAAATTGTTGAAGTATAGATTGTGAAATTTATATTTGGATATTTAGAAAAAAGAGTAAAAACTGTATCATCAATATAGTTATCTATTAATATAACTTCTTCTTTTGCTAGTTTTAGCAAATCGTTTACAAAACTGTAAGCATCGTAAATTTGCCCATCAAAAAAGATGTTTTGATTAAATTCCAAAGAGTTGTTTTTTATTTTTGATTTTATAAATTGCATATCATTTTCAAGTGCAAAAAGCCTTTGTTCTGTAATTTTGTGATTATTTATCGCATATCCATTTTGAATATAGTTTTTTAACACAGATGTTGCCCATTGTCTGAATTTTGTGGCTCTTAAAGAGCTTACTCTATAACCAACACAAATAATTACATCCAAATTATAATGCTTAAGTTCTCTTTTTACTAATCTATTTCCTTCTTTTCGAACTACCGAGAAAAACTCGGTAGTTGAATTCTCATCTAGCTCTTTTTCTAAATATATATTCTTTAAGTGCAAACCAACATTATCTGTACTTGTATCAAATAACTGAGACATTTGTAATTGTGTTAGCCAAATTGTTTCACTATCAACCGAAACTTTAAGTTCTAGTTCCCCATCATTGTAAACCACTAAATTTGATAAATCTTGCATTTTGTTTCCTCTTTCTTGAAGATTTTTTAAATCTTAGCAAAAAAGAGTAAAAGGGGAAAGGAATATTACAATTTGTAATTAAATTTGATTTTTATATTTTAAAGATTTTTGTAGTTAAGGTTTACTACAAAAAATACTAACAATTTTTTATCGCTTTCTTTTCAAGAAATAATCTGGTTTTTTTCTAAGATGCATTACAGCTAAGATAATTATTTCATCATTTTTTATATAATAAATCACACCAAATGGGAATCTATTTGTCAAGCTTCTTCTTAAATCATCAGTTAAAATTTGCCAAGCATTTGGGAAGTTTATTATCCTTTGTATAGTTTTATAAACTTCATTTGCAAACTCTAAACCTAAGCCGACTTTAAACTCTTCATAATAATCTATATAGCTATTTAACTCTATTTCTGCTTCAAAATGAAAAGAGTATTTCATTTATCAAACTTTTTAGCAATTTTTCTAAAAACTTCATCTCCATTTATAAGCTCTGTTTGATTTAATTCAATTTGATTTTTTCGCTCTTTTGCCTCTTTTATCCATAAATCAGTTATTGTTTTATCTGTTGGATTTAAGCTAGATAATATTTTATCAACAATTTTTGTTTTTATATCTATTGGTAAAAGTTCTACTTCATCTAATAGTTGTTTTTGATTTAATGCCAACATTTTAAATCCTTTTTTAAATTAAGTTGCTGATTATATCATATTTGATTTTTATATTTTAAGCTTTTTAAAACTAAGTATTTAACACTTTATGTAAAATCAAAGCCTCATTTGGTGTAAGTTCTTCAAAGTGATTTAACCATCTTTCGCTATCTACAATAAGAGTTCCTTTGACTGCTTTTAGATGATAAGATAAAAATTTATCCTCATTTTCTATAACATAAAAAATAATTCTCAAACTCTTAATGCTTTCACCTAAAAAACCAAGAAGATTTATCCACTCTTCAAAGACCAAATCTATATCAAAATCTACTTTTTTGTTTTCATAAAAGATTGAATATAGCTCATCTGAAATCTTTTCAAATAGCTCTTTTCTAGCTTCAAATCCTTTTGTGTCGTTTGCTAAAAACTTTTCAATATGAGTCATTTTCATTCTCTTTTTTTATATTTATTGGCAAGTTTTTATTAAAAATATGAAATACAAAAATCTCTTTTTTATCAAAATCTACTTCATAAACTATTGTATATCCTTTAAAAGTCAAATCTCTTATATTTTCATCATCAAAATAGTATGATTTTCTATATTTTAGAGGAAAATCTGATAATGCTTTAATAGTTTTTAAAAGTTCTTTTTTGAAATTTTGTGCAGCAGATAATTTATCTTTTGATATAAATTCATAAATAATATATAAATTTTTTTCAAAATTATTTGAAAGTTTAATTTGCATATTTTTTATCTATTTCTTTTTCAAATAAATCAAATCTTTTCTCAAACTCATCTATTGAATAAAGCTTTTCTTTGCCATCTTTTATATCTTCTCTTATTTTTTGAAGTTGTTTTTTTCTATCATCAAAATATATATCTTCATAATCGCTACTATTTCGAACTAATATTTTATTTTGATTTTTTTGTACAAAGTTTAGAAACTCTTTCAAAAAACTATCTTGAATATCTATTGTTAAAGTTTTCATAAAAAATCCTTTTTAAATCAAGTTTTTGATTATATCATATTTGATTTTTATATTTTAAGCTTTTAAAAAAAATGCTTTGATATAATCCATTTTAGATTATATAGTGTTTTGAAGCTCCGAAATGGCGTTGGACTCATCACCCAATAAAGTGACTTAATGATATGGATTGCTTCCCATATCGCTATATAATAAGAAGAGTTGATTACTTTTCTTACTATTTTTAATAAACCAATTTTATACACCTTTATCCATAAAAACTACCCTCTTGTTTTATAAACTCTAAAGCATCTATAAAGTTGCCTGTAAATCTTTTTTTCTCTTTATCATCTACAAGATAGATAAACTCACAAACTTCTAAAAATCTTTTATCTTCTTTGATTTTGTCATCAATTTTTACAACCAAATGGTCAAATAGATAAACAATTCTGTTTTTATTTAAAATCCAACCAGCAAAACCAAATTTTTCATTATCTATATCTTTATCTTCTGAAAGTAGCTCTCTATCTTCAATAAACCAACTACCTGTTAAAATCTCAATAAAAATTTTTCTAGCCATTTTTAGCCTTTAATTTAGTTTTAATTTAATTATTTTTAAAATCAAAAATTCTATGTTTATATGGATAAAATATCATATTATTTAAAAAACTTTCATCGCTATATCCAATTAACCTCAAAAGTACATAATTTACTAAAATCTCTAAATAATCTATATATTTTTCTAAATTATTTTGAGTTATTTTATAATCATTAAAATGTGAAATATCATTTCTTAATTTAACGATTTCTTCGACATCAGTAAAATTAACTTTCAGTTTATAATTATCTGATACAACATTTATAAATTTATTATGAAAAACAATAAACTTTATCTTTTCTTTTCTATCTATAATTGATTTATCTAAATTTTTTTCTAATTTAGATTTTTCTTCTAATTTCTCTTCATCTGATAAATTTATATTTTCTAAATATATTTTCATATAACTTTCTGTAAATTTTTCTTTTTTATCAAACATTAAATTTTCTAAAATCCTGAAATATCCTAAAAATTTATCTTCTGTATAGTGAAACATTTTATATTTTCTAAAAACTTTAAAAAATGATTTTTTGTAATCATCTAATTTAAAATAATTTTGAAAAATAGATAAAGGTGTTTCCATTATATTATTGTTAAATTTCAAGTTGTGTCCTAATGGAATAAATACATTTTTATCATAAGTTCTATCAAGTTTTTGTTTATAGAAATAAGAAAAAGAACTTTCATCATTTAGTAAATTTATTTCATCAATATTTAAATCATATCCAAATACTAAATATAATAAATTTAGTAATTCAAAATATTTTTTACGAATATATTCAAAAGAAACTTCCTGCTGAAAACTTAAATTTATAGTAGGCTTAAATTTAATTCCTGCTCTATTATTAGATGAATCTAAATATCTTGTAGTCGGATAATGTATAATTAAATACATATTTTCAATATCTATTACAACCTCTTTTAAGTCTATATTGTTATGCTCTTTTAATAAATAGTTATCTAATATCTTTCTTTGTAGATTTGTTGTTTGAATCCATTTTTGTAAATCTTTAGAATTAAAAGATATTTGAATAAAATTATCAATCTTTACATTATTTTTAGAATTAAACAAAATTTCTGAAACTTCATATTCATCATAAAAAGAACCTATATTTTCATTTAATCTTGAATTTTGTGATTTAAATAGTTTTACATCCAATAAAATAAAATTAGAATTTAAATAATTTGTACAAATCAATTTTTTAAATGTTCTATTTGATTTATAAGAACTTTTTGCATTAAGCTCTCCATACATTATTAAAATTATTTTTTTTTGATTAATATTTAATTTACCAGCTACCCAATAATTTATATCATATTGCACTTTTACATCTAAAAAGATTTTTTCATTTAAAAATAACTTATCAATTTTATTCATTATTTTCTACAATCTTAATCTCATCAGGAGTTAAATCATAAAGTTTATAAACCATTTGGTCGATTTCTTTATCTGTAATATTGATTTGATTTTGGATTTCTAAAACCTCTTTTTTATCATTTTCAAAAAGTCTTTGCCACTCATTTTTGAAATTTCTCTCTTCTAATTTATCGGCAAATTTTAGTTTTTTTGCTTTTGCATACTCTTTTACAAAATCATCAAAATCTAGCTCTTCAAATTTTTGTAGTTTTGTAGGAACTTTTTCAAGATTTAATTCATTTATAAAGTTTTGTTTTAGCTCTTGTAGTTTTTTATTTAATTCAAGCATTAAATCAGCTTTTTGAATAAATGGTTCTTGATTATCTATATTAATTTTTGGAATATTGAAATTTTTAAAATCATTAAGGCTAAATGCTGGAAAATCATCTCTTTGTAAAGATGTATTAAAGTTAATTTGAATAAAACTGAATAATGTACTATTTAAAACAGAAAGTATATATAAATATTTATAATCTTGATTTAAATTATAGATAGCATATAAATTTTTTTTAAATGCAACTTCCTCATTTAAATATGTAATATTCATTCTAAATTGTCTACTCATAAGTTGTCTAGCTAATAATTTTTCAGATTTATATAATTCTATTGGCTTATTTTCTCTTAAATTATTGTAATTTACATAAGAAATTAAATTAGATTTTTCAATACTATACCTAAAAACTTGCTCCTCAAACCATCGTAAATTATTTTCATCAGATTTGTCAAATTTTTCATTGTCTTTTGGTGGTAAACAACCTCTATTAATATTAGAAATTTCACCAAGCTTAACATTGTTTTTTGAGAATAGTACCTTTTCTCCAATTTTTAATAATTTACTATTTAAAAAAACTTTACCGTATCTTAACCATTCTTTATTTGGAAAAGAAAATAAATTTTCAATCTTAATTTCTTTTTGATAATTTCTAACATCATATTTATAACATTTTGTATATTCTGAACTTTTACTTTTAGAAATTAAAACAATAGAAGTATCAATATAAGCTTCAAAAATATCATAAGGTAATTGAATAATTTCATCTAAACTAAATTCATTAATTATATGTTTTCTAAAATCTGAATAATTATCTCCTGAAAACCAAGTATTAGGAATAATAAAACCTAAGTGTCTTTTTTCTTTTAAAAGTTTTAAAGATTTTTCAACAAATGCAATATATGTATTATAATTTCCTTTTACAAAATAATATTCTCTTAATAACTCTGGATTTAAAACAACATAAGGCGGATTTCCAATAACCACATCAAAACTATTTTCACTAAATGGCATTTCTAAAAGTGAGTTTGCACAAACTATCTTGTCTGCTAGTTTTGTGAGTGGTCGCCCTCTTTTTGCAGTTCTTAGCCACAAACTTAGCTTTGCTATCTCCACAGCATCTTCATTTATATCCACACCATAAAGATTATTTTCCAAAATCTCTTCTTCTACCATATATGAAGCAAACAAATCGCCCATCAAAGCCAAATCATTTTGTAGATTTTTGTGTTCAGATATTAAGTATTCCAAAGCTTGATTCAAAAAAGCTCCACTTCCACAAGCTGGGTCTAGGATTTTTAGATTTAGAAGCCAGTTTTTATACTCTTGCAGGTTATCTTTTGTTTGTTGCTCTTGTTTTGTTAGTTTTTTTGGGTTTGATGGGATTAAAATCCCATTTCCGATTAAGAGTTCTTCTCTTTTCTCACTACACATTTTTCCTAAAGTGTTTTCTACAATATATCTTGTGATATATTCAGGTGTATAAAATACACCATCTTTTTTTCTTTTTGATTTTGTTTTATCAAAGTTTACATTATCTATATTTGCTTGAAGCTCTTCAAGGTCTGTTAAACTTTGCTCAAAAATATGTCCCAAAATATTTACAGATATTTCACTTGCAAAATCGTAGTTTGAAAGTATCTGTACATTTTCATCTAAAATAAAATCATCGATAATCAAACTATCAAGAAGCAAATCTGTGGCAAAAAGTCCACCGTTGTATTGAGGAATTTGTAGTTTATCGTTTCCTTTGTTTATAGCTTCAAAGTAGAATTTATAAATATCATATAAAGAGTAGTTTGTAAACTTTTGATTTATAAACTCTTCTCTAATCTCTTTTATCATATTTGTTCTAAGTAAATCTCTATCTTCTGCAAACAAAATAAAAATAATACGGTCGCATAGTTTTTGTGTTAAGCGAAGAAGTGTTTGTTGTTTTGGAAGTGAGGTTTTCTCACAGAGAGTGCCTTTAGGCACAAGAACCTCACCATTTAAAACAGATGGGATTAAAATCCCATTTCCTAGATTGTTTTTTACAATATTTTCAAAAAGAGCAGTTCTAAAGTTGGAGAAATCTTTATATAGTTTTTTTGAAATATCTTGCTCAAAACTGTTTGTTTTCTCTTTTAGTTTTAAAGGTACATCATCTTTTATACTCTCATAAGAGATTAAAAGATGAAGCTTTTTAAACTCTTCATAATTTAGAGTAAAAAGATTAAACTTCTCATAAGCTGTCTTTTTATCTACATAAAATCTTAGCTCATCGAAATTTGAGATTATTATATATTTTGAGTTTGAGTGCGAAGCGTGATAGTTAAATGCTTGAGTCTCTATTTTGTCAAGATTTTTTGTATCTTGAGCTTTTAGCTCAATTACTCCTACAACTTTATCATCTACATAAATCACTCCATCTGCTTTTTTGCCATCTGTTTCGTTTTTCTTTTCTCTCTCAAGATTAAAAGATTTTGGATTTGTCATATCAAGAGTATAGCCTAAGCAGTTTTCAAAAATATCTACCAAAAAACCATCTTGATACTTCTCCTCTTTTACTGTTTTTATATATTCAACTTTTTCTAAAAACTTTTGAAATGAAGCCCAACGAAGTGCAACTTTAGTTTCATCTTGTTTTACACTATTTATTATTGACTTTTGAAACATTGACATAAAAAGAAACCTTGTGTGATTTTATTAAGCTTAAATGTTACCATTTTTTTTGAAAAAGAAGATAAAAATAGAAATATTAAAAATTAATAAATGATTGAAAAAATTTATAAAATGTTTTATGATATAATCAAACAGAATATCATTTTAAAGGAGATATAACAGTGTCAAAACAAATTGATAAAACAAATATCTTGAATTATTTAAAAGAGCATTATTCTGAATTCAAAAATAAATATAATGTTGAAAAAATTGGGCTGTTTGGAAGTTATGCAAGAGATGAAGCAACAGAAAATAGCGATATAGATATTTTCGTAAAAATGAAACCATCCCTATTTGATATGGTAGCTATAAAAGAACAAATAGAAAATGATTTAAATAGAAAAGTAGATATTATAAGAGAACACAAAAATATAAAACCTATTTTTTTAAAAATGATTCAAAAAGATTTAATATATGCATAATGAACAAAAAGAGATGCTTCTTTCTACGCTTGAAGATATTAAATACTCTTTAGAACTAATTCTAAAAAGAGCAAACAATATAAATTCAAGTGATGATTTTTTAAAAGATGAAAATGGACTTCAAAAACTTGATAGTATTGCTATGAGATTGTCAGCTATCGGAGAAGGATTTAAAAATATTGATAAATTATCTAATAATCAACTTCTAATAAAATATCCAAATATTCCATGGAAAAATGTAAAAGGAATTAGAGATATTTTATCTCATCACTATTTTGATTTAGATGCTGAAGTAATTTTTAATATTTGTAAAAAAGATGCAAATGAATTACTTGAAACTACTATTAAAATAATAGAAGAGCTAAATTAATTTTTTAATAACTGTAAAGACTCTTTATTAACTCTTTTAAATTATTGTGTTTTAGAGTTTTGAATTAAGTTGGATTTTAAAGTGGTACGCCTGGTAGGATTATATTCGGAGTCTAACTTATAACCTATAAATACCAATTATAAACACTCTATAACTAATTTTCTTCGAAACTATTAATATTAATTGGTATTTAATGGCACTAAATTGACACTATCCTATATCAATAATAAAATCTGTAAGTTTTCTTATTTTTGAACTATTTGATAAAGCTGATAAATTATTCATATCGAGTTTTTCAACTAATTTATCAGCATTAACTTCTCTTTTTTTATAATTAGAATTTGTAAAAGATTTGAAACATGGCAATTTAGGAAAATTAGTTTTATACTTCTGACATTTTGAAATTGGATTTTCTGGCAAATTTACTGCTATGCTTAGACACTGTCCACAAGAACAGAAATCAATAAGTGTTTTTTCAAAACAAGGCTGAGATACTAATAAATACTTTTTAACATTTATCCCTCTATATTCTTCTTTAAAAAAAGTTTCTATTTCAGAATTAGTATCTACATCACCATCAAAAATAGTTAAAAATCCATTGAAACTATTAATTTTATTTTTATATAACTTAAATGCTTCCTTTGCAGGTAGAGGAGACGGACTACCACGCTGATGTCCACCATTAAACTTACAATTAGAAACAACCTGTTTGTCTTTTCCCCAAATAACTTTAATTTTTTTGCTAACTAACTCATTACAACTTTCAGATAATCCCAATAAATTATATATTTGAAAAATAATCTTCAATTCCAAGTTACCTTCAAGAATACATAGTAATTTATCAATTTTAGCGGAATCCGTATTTGGTTTTAACGAATTTAAGATAGATACTGTATTACTCATAATTATTAATTTTTGTATATATTGAATTGATATCAGGTATTCCTCCAAAAGTACCCTCTTCATACAAATCTAAAATATTATCTGTAAAATCAATGTTATCAAA
>ERZ650306.1226-NODE-1226-length-14773-cov-10.013113_pt1 | contig 14773 bp, 18 predicted proteins | sample MGYA00376242_ERZ650306 | MGnify/ENA primary metagenome ERZ650306 (study PRJEB26733, sample SAMN07839244) | wastewater metagenome | biome: urban; feature: wastewater treatment plant; material: waste water | place: USA: North Carolina | collected 2016-03-31 ... | reverse complement strand
TGCTGATCAATCGACCCATTCAACATACTGGAGAAGCGATTCTGTCTCCGCGTCATCCGGCTCTTTATTCTCTGGATTGCAGTTCTTGCAATTAGTGGCCTGAACCGGCATTCCGCCGCATCCACACATTTCAGCAAGACCAGAACAGCATCTGGTGAACACGAATCCGTGGTCGCATTTTTCACACCCAAGCATGATTTCCACCTCTCTGTTTGTTTACCGTCAGCCCCTCGCAAAGAGCTGCTGGTAAATCGCTTTGCCATAATTGCCGCTCTTCCTGAGCCCGCCTATGGTCCGACGCATGGTTTACTGTCGCGCCGTTCGACTGACCGAATCTCCACTTCGCCGCTGGCTAACTTCGCTCAGCTGTCGATGTTTCGTTTCGATGGAATTATAATAGCGATGAGTATTGTTTATAGCAATACGTATTGATATTAACTAATAGCATTTGATATTAAATGATTGATAGCTAAATGAATTTATTTTTTGTTATTGTGCTGTTATGCTCAAAAAAACATCAGAGAGATTGTTGCTATGGGCTTAGGTATGGATATGTCACGTGATGAACTGCTGGAGGATCGCGCAGCGTTCATTGCTGGCGAGATTGGCGGAGCGGTTGTTGAGTTGATAATCGATGGTGTGGTGATTGACCGTGACGCTATTGTCGACCAGCTGGAAGCTCAATTCGGCCAAAGCCATGCCCAAAAGCCGGCGCAAGCTGAAAGCTTCACTTTGGCCAGCCCAGTCTCCGGGCAATTAATGAGCCTGGACATGGTTGACGACCCGGTCTTTGCCGACAAAAAGTTAGGCGACGGCTTTGCCCTGGTGCCAGCAGACGGTAAGGTCTACGCGCCATTTGCCGGTACTGTCCGCCAGCTGGCCAAGACCCGGCACTCGACGCCGGGTGTGGGCCTGATCAGCCCGCCGCCGCACCACGACATCTACTCGATCGAGGACTTGGCCCAGCTGATCCACGACCTGAAAAACACCAACCCGGTCGCCGACATCTCGGTCAAGCTGGTGTCCGAAGTTGGGGTCGGTACGGTGGCTGCGGGTGTGGCCAAGGCCAAGGCCGACCACGTGGTGATTGCCGGTCACGACGGCGGTACGGGCGCATCGCCCCTGTCGTCGATCAAGTACGCCGGCTCCCCGTGGGAACTGGGTCTTGCCGAAACTCAGCAGACGCTGGTGCTTAACCGTCTGCGCAGCCGCATCCGCGTGCAGGTCGATGGTCAGATCAAGACCGGTCGCGACGTTGTCATCGGCGCCCTGCTTGGCGCCGACGAATTCGGCTTCGCCACGGCGCCCCTGGTCGTCGAAGGCTGCATCATGATGCGCAAGTGCCACCTCAACACCTGTCCGGTGGGTGTGGCCACGCAGGATCCGACACTGCGCAAGCGTTTCTCCGGCCAGCCGGAGTACGTCGTCAATTACTTCTTCTTCGTCGCAGAAGAAGTTCGCGAGTTGATGGCCCAGCTCGGCGTCCGCAAGTTCGAAGACCTGATCGGTCGTGCCGATCTGCTCGACATGCACGCCGGCATCGAGCACTGGAAGGCTCGCGGCCTGGATTACAGCCGCATCTTCCACCTGCCGAATGTGCCTGCCGACGTGCCGCGCATCCATACCGAAACCCAGGACCACAATCTGGGCAAGGCACTGGACAATCAGCTCATCGAGCTGGCCAAGCCGGCCCTCGAAAGAGGCGAGAAAGTCTCCTTCGTCGTTCCGGTGCGTAACATCAACCGTACCGTCGGCGCGATGCTCTCCGGCAAGTTCGCGGCCAAGTATGGCCACGCCGGTCTGCCCGACGACACCGTGCATATCAAGCTGAACGGCACCGCCGGCCAGAGTTTTGGCGCCTTCCTGTCCCGCGGCCTGACCCTCGAACTGGTGGGTGAGGGCAACGACTACGTCGGCAAGGGCTTGTCCGGTGGACGCATCGTCGTGCGCCCTGCGCCCGGTTTCAAGTGCGATACGCCGAGCAACATCATCATCGGCAACACCGTGCTTTACGGTGCCACCGAAGGCGAGGCCTACTTCGCCGGCGTTGGCGGTGAGCGTTTCGCGGTGCGTAACTCCGGCGCGACCACGGTTGTCGAAGGTGTGGGCGACCACGGCTGCGAATACATGACCGGTGGCACGGTGGTCGTTCTCGGCATGACCGGCCGCAACTTTGCGGCGGGTATGTCCGGGGGCGTCGCTTACGTGTTCGACGAGGACGGTACGTTCGAATCCCGCTGCAACATGGCGCAGGTGGCGCTGGAGCCGGTCGAAGAAGAGTTCGCGGCCCGTCAGGGCTCCGAGTCCGGAGACGAGCTCGAAGCGCATGGTCGTGTCGATGTTCGCCACCTCGGTATGGCCGACGAGGCTCTGCTGAAGATGCTGGTCGAACGTCACGCCACTTACACCGGCAGCGAACGCGCCAAGTCCATCCTGGCCGACTGGGCGGCGAGCCGCCGCAAGTTCGTCAAGGTGATGCCTCACGAATACCGTCGCGCGCTGGCCGAAATGGCCGCGCAAAAACAGAAAGAACTGGAGGCCGCGTAACATGGGCAAGCCAACTGGATTTCTTGAGTTTCAGCGCCTTTCCGAGGCCTACGCGCCCGTTGAGGAACGTCTCAAGCATTACAAGGAATTCGTCGCCACCTTGAGTGACGACGACGCATCCAAGCAGGGCGCGCGCTGCATGGACTGCGGCATTCCTTTCTGCACCAACGGTTGTCCGGTGAACAACGTCATTCCCGACTGGAATGATCTGGTTTTCCGTGGCAAATGGAAGGAGGCGATCGAGGTTTTGCACTCGACCAACAACTTCCCCGATTTCACCGGCCGGATCTGCCCCGCTCCCTGCGAGGCCGCCTGCACGCTGAACATCAACATCGATGCGGTGGGTATCAAGTCCATTGAGCACGCGATCATCGACAAGGCCTGGGAAAGCGGCTGGGTCGTGCCGCAGCCGCCGAAGACCAAGACCGGCAAGAAGGTTGCCATCGTCGGCTCCGGCCCGGCCGGTCTCGCTGCCGCCCAGCAGCTCGCCCGCGTCGGTCACGATGTCACGGTGTTCGAGAAGAGCAGCCGTCTTGGCGGTCTGCTGCGCTACGGTATCCCCGACTTCAAGATGGAGAAGTCGCATATCGACCGTCGCATTGCGCAGATGGAAGCCGAAGGCGTGACCTTCCGCACCAAGGTGTGCGTCGGTGCCAAGCCGGCCACCACTGGCATCAACGACGACGCCGTCGAGGTGATCAGTGCCGAGCAGCTCAAGTCCGACTTCGATGCGGTGCTCCTCGCGGCCGGCTCCGAAGTGCCGCGCGATCTGCCGGTTCCGGGCCGTCAGCTGGAAGGCGTGCATTTCGCGCTGGAATTCCTCGTTCCGCAGAACAAGGAAGTCGCTGGCGACAACAAGAACCCGATCTCGGCTGCCGGCAAGCACGTCATCGTGATCGGCGGTGGGGACACCGGTTCCGACTGCGTTGGCACGTCCAACCGCCACGGCGCCGCGTCCGTCACTCAGTTCGAAGTGATGCCGGAACCGCCGAAGGAAGAAGACCGTCCGCTGACCTGGCCTTACTGGCCGATCAAGCTGCGCACCTCCTCCTCCCACGAAGAGGGTTGCCAGCGGGAGTTCGCCGTTTCGACCAAGGAATTCATCGGCGAGCATGGCAAGGTCAAGGCGCTGCGCACCGTCGAACTCGAATGGAAGGGTGGCAAGCCGTCCGAAGTGCCGGGTTCCGAGCGCGTTTTGCCGGCCGATCTGGTGCTCTTTGCGATGGGTTTCACCAATCCGGTGGCTTCCCTGCTCGAATCCTTCGGCGTCGATAAGGACGGCCGCGGCAATGCCAAGGCAACGACCGACGGTGACGGCTGCTACGCCACCAACGTCACCAAGGTGTTTGCTGCCGGCGACGTGCGGCGTGGTCAGTCGCTGGTTGTGTGGGCAATTCGCGAAGGCCGTCAGGCCGCTCGCGAAGTGGACACCTTCCTGATGGGTTCGTCGGCGCTGCCGCGCTGATCGACTGAGCGCTTCAAACAAAAGGCCCAGGTTCTCCTGGGCCTTTTGCATTGGTGTTTTGCTTCCATCCTGTCCAAACAGATACCTCGAACGTCATCGCCCAAGCGCGTGCTGTTGCAGCCCTCCCTCCGTCATCCGGCCGGCGCCTTCGATGGCGATGCCTGTTCTGGCGGGCCAGATGGACTATTCCGGATTACGCGAGCGCGCTGACTTTTACCGACACATTGAGTATCGGGCTCAGATTGGGAGGCCCCAGATAGCTGCCGGAAACGGGGGGCACGGCTTCGGGGTGGCGCGCCACGGCGCTTGCAATGTGCTTGTTGCCGGTGACTTCACCGCTGGTGGGGTCGAAGCCCTTCCAGCCGGCGCCGGGCAGATAGACTTCGGCCCAGGCGTGGGTCGAGCCCTGGCTGTCATCATCGAGTGGGGTATTGAGGTAGCCGCTGACAAAGCGGCTGGCGAGGCCGAGATGGCGGCAGGCTTCCATGAACAGGGTGGCAAAATCCCTGCACGAACCGCTTTGGCAGGCCAGTGTGAAGGCCGGGCTTTGAACCCCGGGCTCCTCACGCATCCGATAACGAAACTGGCGGTTTATCGCGCGGTTCATCTGGTCCAGAAGGGTGAAAGTCTGTATCGGCCGGACGAATCCCAGACTCTCCAGCCAGCCTTGCACCTGTGCCTGATCGGCGAGATAGACCGATTGCCGGAAAGGCGCCAGATCGGTCTGCTCGACGTCGAGATAGGCGAAGGGATGATTGACCGCGTAGTCGTCGATCAGGAAATCGAAGGGATTGTCGTCGTAATGCTGGATCACCACGTTGCTGGCGATCAGCAGACGCTCGGTCGATTCACTAAAACGCACCACCGCCACCGAATTGTCGAGCACATCGCGCTTCCACTGCACGGTATGAGCGGGAAAGATGTCGAGAACGGACGATTCGATCCGGATGTTGTGACTTTCCCTTGGATGCAGGAGCAGCCGATGTGGCTCAAGGGAAACCGGTGCCGAGAACAAGTACTCGGTGACGTGGCAGATATTGAGACGCTGCATGGGTGTGCCTTTCCGTTGTCTCCCCAGGTATCGACTATAACCAACATGCACGTCCGCCACACGCATATCCTGGCGGCGAACCGGGGGAGCAAAGCCAATCGACGTATGCCCTGGGTGCGTCGACAGGGCGTGGGATGGCGGCCTACTCAGTGCTCAAGTGACCTGGCGCGGCCGCCGTGCTTCCACGTGGCGCGCAAAATTATTCAGGATGGCTTGCCATCCCTGGCGCTGCTGTTCCACTGGATGTTCAGATTCCGCATCGAAATCGACGCGTACCGTGACACCCTCTGCGTTGGCAATGAATCCGACCGAAGCGGTACGGTCGCCGAACGAATACTCGATCAACTCGTTGGGGATGATCCTGGTGTAGGTGCCGGCGAAGTCGAAACCAAAGCTGCCGTCCTTGGCTTCCATGCGCGACGAGAACGTACCGCCCACGCGCAAATCGACGGTCGCTTTCGTCGTATGCCAATCGTCGGAGGCCGCATTCCACTGCGTGATTTCGTCGGGCGTCGTGTAGGCCCGCCAGACTTCCGCGACAGGCGCCTTGACGATGCTTTCAACGGTGATTTTCATGGTTTGACTCCGTGTGTTTGGCCATCGATATAAACCCGTGGGGCGTGCCAACGCTGTTTATGTTTAACCCGAGATGCCCGTTCTAGCTTGCGGCAATCCTGTCGCGTATTTCTTCGTATTTGTGCAAGAGAATTTCAGTGTATGCAAGATCGTTCATCGTGTCGGCTCGTGTGTCTTCATCGAGCGCCGAGTCCAGCAGCGTCGTTTCGTGCTGTGCCACGAGCAGTTTCAAAGCATCGATAATGCAGTTTGCCTCTTGCCAGTCCATGATGACTCTCCTTATCTTTTTTCCCAGCGTCCGCCCAGGGCGATGGCCCTCTCGATGGGCAGCTTTTCAACGCCAACGAAGCGCTGAAGTTGAGCAATGAACTCGGTCAATAACATGTCGGATTCCGGTCGAATTGTGTAGTGCGTGATGTGCGTCTTGGGATCGGTTGTGTCGCGAGTGATCACAAGCTTGGGAGGAACTGGCGTACCTGCCTTAATACACCACCAATTCGCTTCCGGCTTTGGAACTGTAAATGTGGAAATTCCACCAGACATACCCCTTACTTTAGTCAGTCCGGATTCGGAGTCCTTGAATTTGACAATATCCCTGTCTCGTACATTATCCAAACGCGGCGAACTCGCATTTCCTGCTCTATATAGATCGATATCTATCCTGATCGAAGCCTCGATACGAATCAAATATCTGGCGTTTGGCATTCCGTATCTCCTTGGTGGTTGAAGGATACAAGGAAAAAGGTATTATCTTTTTCAATCTTCAGTTTCTCGGTCGGCGTTTTTGTGCGTAATCCGATATTGCACACGATCGGACCTATTCATGTCCGATGTCTTCGAGTAAATCGAATTCCTTTCTCCAATTTGACGTATCGAGACAGGTCTGTAATCGCCAGGTTGGCAGCATTGCCATCATTGAGGCCGATCGGTCTTCGCTTATGGGTTTTCGCTGATTTTCAATATCTTGGCTTCGTCGATGCACACCACCCTCAGCCCTCTCTGATTTTGCGCCCTGAAGGGGCAGATCTTTAGCTTCGCATCAATGGCGTTATCGATCGTCAGCTTTGCCTTCAGGTCCGAGGGCATCCACTCGTTCTCGGATGGCCCCACGGCATACATATGCTTGCTTCCACGCCGACGAATGCGAACTGAAGGCGTGCCGTTGTAGATGGAAATTGTCCCTCTAATCCAATGGCACTGCCGAAGGGATTCGACTCGCTCTTTGCATACTTCACGGTCTTGGCTCCGCGTTTCCTGCCCGTCGGCGAAGACGCCGCCAGCAGCAAAAAGCAAAGGCGCAAGCAGCCAAACCTTAATTGCCATATGTGTTTGCATAGATGTTCGACGCGGGGAGATCAGCGCTTGGATATGAGTTGTTAAGTGGGCCAACTTGCGTCTGTAGGGTGGGGCCATAAAAATCACCTTTCCAGTTGTTCTTTCTGAAGTTGAAGTGCGTCGCTCCACTCGTAGGGTCGATATTCTGGGCCCGGTCGTCGCGAGCTGCTGTAACTGCAGCGACGCAGGCGGAATACGTTTCGCCCTCCTGCTTTGGCACGTGGGCAACAGTTGGCCCTGTTTTTGGGCGTTTCCCTGATTTTGCCTGTGCGTTGATAATCGAATGGGCAATGTTCTTTCTCGCTGCGGCAATTGGTTCGCCGGAAAGCGATCTGGTTTCATTGAAAATGATGTTTGCAATCTGTTGGTCAGTTAGCGCCATGCTGTACTCCCTTTCTCTGCCCCGTAGATACTGTTCGATCTATTGAGTGAGGGTGAGCGGCAGCTGCAAGATCTACCATGCGGGCGCACGGCCCAAGGGCGGGTACGGCATCCTGCCGCTCAACCTGGGGTGCCCCCCAGGTATGCCATCCCAGCCGCCGCCGCGTGGGGCCGTCTTCAGTCGCGCTACGCGCTCCTTTCAACGGCCCCACGCATCGACCTGAAAATGACCGGTTCTGCACATCAACACAATACAAGGTCGGGTTAGCGCAGCGTAACCCGACATCGAAATGATGAACCTATTCACGACCAGTCTCGTGAAGGTTCATTGAATAGCTTTCCCTGTCAGAGGAAAAGCTCACATGGCGGAAAAGCGATGATTCATCACGAGGGTGAAGCGTTGCGGTCGGGAATGAAGGCTCGTCGATGTTGTCTTTGGAATGTCGGGTTACGCTGCGCTAACCCGACTGCCTACAATAATGTGATAACACACACCACCATCACCGCCCCCAAGGCCACCACCGGAATCATCATCTGAAATTCTGGACTTTGTAATAATATCCTCTACCGCATAAAGGTGAAATTTTATGTTATTTCCGATCCCAATATCAGAAAGGCGCTTGCGTCTATTTTTTACCACCTGAATACCATTGCTCGTATGAGTAAGCAAATAAACCCTTTCTCGAATACTTTTCTTCATCTTCTTCCAATCGCGTTCGGCTTCAACATCCACTAGCACCCATCGAATTTCAAAACTCTGATAGCCTCCTGTCTCTAAGGACTCCTTGAGCCCGACCCTCTGTCTGACTCTATTGGTAAGCCATTCAACGGTTGCATGTTTTGAAACATAGACATCAGATACCAAGCCCGAGTGAACCGATTCAATAACCACCCGAATATGATCATCTGGAATCACACTGGAGGTGGCGATTTGAGCTAACTCGTCGGCTATTATTTCAGGCGTGGTATACTCCCTGTAAACTCTTCCTGCAAGAAGGGGGTATCTTGACAATACATGCTCTTTGCTATTTAAGATTAGGGGTAAGACCTTTCGGTCGCTAGCCTCAATATTTCTTGCAAGAGCTGCATTCAACTCATTTTCTGCCCACGGGCGCGTAATGAAATTGCCGGAAAGACATAAGACGACGTGGCGTGAGTCACGAAGACCTTCGTCAATCTTTAGGCTAACAGGATCACCCCACTTTACTTCATGGCTATCTAGCCAATATGTCACTTGCCTTTCTGAAAGGCGAGCTGCAAGCGGCTGTATATAGTCAGCTTTGTCGGCACTAGCATGGGATATGAAGAAATCTTGTTTAAATGCCATGTCAGGCTCCTTTCGCGATTAAGTCACCAACATTAAGTTTTAATAACTAAAACACCATCTTGTAAGTCGTGCCGAAGTTGTCGAGGATTTCCGCGACATCGGCTTCAAGCGTGGGGGCGTCGCGGTGTTTCACGGCCATCCAGGTGTGGTTCATCAAGTGCCAGAGTTTTTCGATACGGTTCAGCTCGGGGCTGTACGGCGGCAGAAAGTAGAGGGTGACGCCTTGGCTGCGCAGATGTTTCAGGTAGGGTGCGATGGCCTTCGCTTTGTGGATGGAGGCGTTGTCCAGAATGATCGTCAGCGGCTTGTCGACCTGCTTGCCGAGCAGCCCGACGAAGCCAACGAACAGCTCGGCGGTGAAGGCGCACCACAGCGTGGCGCTGAACACTTTGCCGCTGCCAAGCAGCGCCGCCACCACGTTCATGCGCTGGCCGCGCGCCGCCGGAATGCGGTGCTGCTCGCCCACCGGCGTCCAGGCGCCGCGGTTCGGATGGGTCTGCGCAAAGCCCGCTTCATCGACATACGCCAATTCAATTTCTCCGGCCTCGGCCTGGGCCCTTAGCTGGGCAATGTCTTGTTTAGCTTGGTCAAATGCCAGCGGGTCTCGCTTTTTTTGAGGCAGTGGCGGGTGCGCTTCCAGACGAAACCGGCGCGTTTGAGCACGCTGGAGAGGGTGTTCAAATGGATCGGCGTGCCGCCGGCCTGCTCATGGCAGGCTTGGAGTGCAGGCAAGCTCAGGGGCGCTTCACGCGCCCACGGGGTGAGACGCTCGAGGTCTGCGGCGGATACCTTGGGCGGCGCGCCGCTGCGGGCGCGATCCGGCAGCCCGGCCAGCCCGGCCTCGATCCACCGACGCCGCGTGGCGCTCACTGTCTGCAAGGTCAGCCCCTGACGCTCGGCCACTTCCTGGCAGATCTTGCCTTCGGCAAGCAGCAGCACGCTCTGCGCACGTTCCCGCACCCGCCAATTGGGGTGCCTCTTCATGATCTTCTGTAGCTCCAGTTTGTCGCCAGCGTTCAAAACCAGCATCACGCGTAAGGTTACTTAAAGTCTCGCCTGTCAGGGGCCGGGCGCTCTTTCGTAGCACGACGGGGATAATTATTGATCATGGAAAGTTTTTGGGGATGACTTATGTTATTTAAATTTAGTGCAGGCCCGCGCGGGGGGCAAGGGTCGCATTGTCTTTTCCGTCGGGGGATGCGCGGCTTGTTTTGTCGGATGCCTGCGATGGCGAAGGTGTTGGTGGAAGGGGCGAGGGTGGAGGTTGCAGGGTTGTGCTGGTGCATGAGCACGCGGCGGGGCGGAGGCTTGGTTTGGGCGGCGCGGTGCTTTCTGCGGGGCGGGGCGGTTTCCGGCGATGGCACGATGAAGTCGTCATGGCGGGGCGCCGTCGCGGTAGGGCCACTCTACTCAAACCGCCTCGAACACTGAATTTCCTGCACTTCACGGCGAACGGTCTTTTTTGCGTCGAAATGCATCTGTTCGGCCATAAAATGAGCATGTTTGCATCCGAACGGCTTCATTTTTTGGTGAACTGCTTCAGTTCGGGGCTGGAATGCTTTATTTCATGCGCGAAATGCTTTCTTTCACGTATGAAAGTCTTTCTTTCGCTTGCGAAAGGTCTTCTTTCAAGCATGAAATCCTTTCTTTCGCTCACGAAAGGTCTTATTTCGAATGCGAAATGCTTTCTTTCACTCGCGAAAGGTCTTCTTTCAGGTGTGAAATGCTTTCTTTCACTCGCGAAAGGTCTTCTTTCAGGCGTGAAAGTCTTTCTTTCGTCGGCGAAAGGCTTCATCTCGGGCGTGAAAGGCTTTCTCTCGGCGGTGGAATAAAGCATTCCGTGCGCGAAAGGTCTCTTCGCGGCGGTGGAATGCTTTATCGCTGCGCCGTATGGTTTCCTTCGCGGCGCGAAAGTCTTCTTCCCGACGGGCTACCGGCTTCGGGCGGGCCGGCGTCGGTATCGACGGGTGTAGAAAAGCCCGACGCCTGTTGCGATCTCTTTGTCGGCCTTGCGGCGACGATGTTGCGGAGATGGCGTGAGGGGTCGGGCTTGTCGGTACGTTGTTTCGGCGGGGCGTAGAAGCCGCTTGCTCAGGTGGAGCGCTTTTTCCAGTTGGCGCGGCAGGTTTCCTGCAGGTAATTTTCGATCAGGGCGGTGTCGTCGTTTTCGAGTTGGGCGCGGGCTTCGGGGCCGAGGTCGTCTTCCCACATGCGGCGGATGTCGGCTTGATATTCGAAGGGGACGACGTTTTCGATGAAGTGGGCGATGGCCTGTTCGTCGAAGCCGGATTGCTTGAAGTTGGCCCTGATCTGCGCGACGTCCTTCTTCTTGAGGATTTTGGCCGGTTCGAGGCCGGTTGCGACCATCAGCAGGACGCCGCATTGCACGTCGGAGTGATCGCCTGCGCGGCCGGTGATCCTTTGCCATTCTTCGGCGCGGGCTTTGTCGTGGTGGGTGATTTCGCCCACCGAATTGGTATCGAAGAAGAACAGGCCGGAGAAGCGGTCCTGGTTGCGATAGATCTCGGTGGCGGAGATTTCCCGGACGATGGGCAGCACTTCGTCGAGGAAGCGCTGGCATTCCTTGGCCATCAGACTGCGCATGGAGGGGGTGGCCTCGGTCAGCCATTCTTCGAGCTTGGGGAAGCTGCTGCCGCGCTTGTTGCGGGCGGCTTCGTGGAGCTTCATGAAGCGTTCGACGCTGAAGAATCCGCCCGGCTTGCGTTCGGTGAAGAGGATGAGCAGGGCGCTGTTGATGACGGATTCGCAGAACACGTGCCATTCGATGGCGTCTTCGTGGGCGACGCCGAATTTGCCGGCCAGCCAGTAGGTGAGATCGATGTAGTGCTGGTTTTTTTCGCGGGCGAGGCGTTCGACAAGGTAGCGCGCGTAGACGATCGGCTTGTCGGCGGTGCAGGCGTCGAGAAAATCCTTTTCGCTTTCGCGGAATATCTCCGGGGCGGCGAGCAGCCTTTCGGTGGGCAGGAGGTGGAGCTTGCGCAGGCGATCCGCGCCGGCTTTGGAGAGGGCCAGGAGGGTTTTGTCCCTTAGCAATCGGGCCGCGGCGTCGAGCACGCCGCCGGCTTCGGCTTCGAGGGCGAGGCCGACCAGGGTGACCAGCCGGGTGCGGGCGGCTTCGAGTTCGGGGCGGAGGTTGGCGGTGCCGAAGTAGGCGGCCAGTTGCACGATGCCCTTGGCGCCTTCGCGCCGGATGGCGTCGAGCCGCAGGGCGTCGACGTAGCCTTCCTTGACTGCGTGACGCAGCACCCGTTCGAAGTAGGGGCTGGCGTCGACTGTTGCAATGGCGGTATCGCTGGACATCGTGTGTGTTGCGCGCGGCCGCAGTGGCCGCGCGCTTTCTCCCTTGGTCAGATGGCGGATTCCTCGTCTTCGTCGAGCTTGGGGATGCCCGGTTCGGACGATTCGGCGATGGGCATTTTGGCGGCTTCGGCGGCGCGGTGGAGGCGGTCCTGGATTTCGATGACGAGCAGCTCGAAGGTGTCGGAGAACTCGTGGCGCAGCACCCAGGCGGTTTCCATCCAGTCGGCGTCGGCAACTTCGGAGCGGGACATGCGGACGCGCACCATTTCGATGGCGTCGCCGATTTCGAGGCCTTGGTCGAGTTCGTCGACGCGTTCGGAATCCCAGGTGATGGCCGATTTGGGGGCGAAGGCCTTTTCGAGGTCGACTTCGGCTTCGAAGACGCCGTGATAGGCGAGGGCGAGCAGGGAGTCGTAGTGGTCGATGAAGTAATCGGCCAGGAGGCGCACGCCTTCGTCGTGTTCGGCGAGGCAGTCGAGCACCTCGGAGCAGGCGCCGGGGCTGCGGTGCATGACCGCGTTCATGGTGTTGCGCAGACGCGGCACGTATTTTTCGATGGGCTCGCCGTACTGGCGCTCGAGAACGATGGCGCGGACGAATTGGTCGGGGCTGACGACGAGATTGACGATGGATTCCTTGCTGGCGTCGTATTCGCGCATCACGGCAAGAACATCTTTGGGGGCCATTTCGTCGAGCACTTCGACCAGGGCGTGGTCGCCTTCCTTTTCGGCGAGGACGACCAGGTTGGCTTCGGCTTCGGAGATTTCGCCGGCGAGGATGAGTTCGCGGGTTTGTTTGATGACGAGCTGAGTCATGAAAAACCTTTCTTAACGGTCGACGGCATCGAACCCTTGTTCGGACATCCATTCTTCTCCGGCGTCGCCCAGGTCTTCGGAGGAGTCTTCGTCTTCTTCCGCTTCGGCTTCGGGCGCGGCGCGGGCCGTCAGGCCGCTGCCGAGCAGGTATTCAAGCACGGCGGCGGTGACGAGAAAGTCTTCGCCGCCGGCTTTTTGCCGGCAGAGGTTGATCAGCGGGTGGGCCCAGGCGGCGATGTCGATGGATTCTTCGAGTTCGGCCCAGGCGGGAAAGCCGTCGCCGCCGGGTTCGCTTTGGGAGGCTTCGTAAAGGAGGCGGCTTTTGCCGAAGCCGAAGGCGCCGTGAAAGGCGGGGGCCACCATTTCGGGCGCGGTGTCGATCATGGCGAGGAGGAAGGAGAATTCCTTGTGTTTGTCGCGCACGCGGCGCTGGAGCACGTCCTTGCCTTCGGAGTCGGAGCGCAGGTCGTCGATTTCGCTGCTGTAGCGCTCGAAAATGTCTTCAAAGTAAAACGAGGTCAAGAAATTACCTTTTCTATATAGGCGGCCCACAGGGAGCTGGCCTCTTGCAAGGGGTCGTCGATCAGGTTGCGCTGGCGCTGCAGGTCGTAGTCGCGCCGCTTGGCGTCGTCGGCGAGCAGGTCGTAGGCGGCCTGGATGCTGCGAAAGCGGTCCGCGGCGCCGGGGTCGGGGTTGCGGTCCGGGTGATAGAGGCGCGCGGCCTTGCGGTAGGCCGATTTGATGGTTTCGGCACTGGCGCTGGGCGCCACGCCCAGGGTTTCGTAGGGATCGCGCATGGTTTCTCGGTTCCCGTGGGAGCTGGCCGGTGGGTCAGCTGCCGATGCCGAGCCGTTCGCAGATGGCGATGGTCGGGGCGGCTTGGTTCATGCTGTAGAAGTGCAGGCCGGGGGCGCCGGCGGCAATGAGCTTTTCGCACAGTTCGCTGACGACGTCGAGCCCAAAGGCCTTGATGGAGTCGGAATCGTCGCCGAAGGCTTCGAACTTGCGGCGCATCCAGCGGGGAATCTCGGCGCCGCAGGCATCGGAGAAGCGGGCCAGCTTGGAGAAGGAGACGATGGGCATGATGCCGGGCACGATCGGCACATTCACATCGAGGGCGGCGCATTCGTCGCGAAAATGCAGGTAGGCGTCGAGGTTGTAGAAGTATTGGGTGATGGCCGAGTTTGCGCCGGCGTCGACCTTGCGTTTGAAGGCGAGCAGGTCGTCGCGGGGACTTTTGGCCTGGGGATGGTATTCGGGGTAGGCGGCGACTTCGATGTGGAAGTGATCGCCGGTCTCGATGCGGATGAATTCCACCAGTTCGTTGGCGTAGCGCAGTTCGCCGGCAAAGCCGACGCCGGAGGGCAGATCGCCGCGCAGCGCGACGATGCGGCGGATCCCGGCATCCTTGTACTGCTGCAGGATGGCGCCGATGCTCTCGCGCGTCGAGCCAACGCACGACAGATGTGGGGCGGCGTTAAAGCCTTCAGCAGCGATTTCCTTGATAACGGAGAAGGTGCGTTCGCGTGTGGAGCCGCCAGCGCCATAGGTGACGGAGAGAAAGTCTGGTTTTAGGCTGGCCAGCTTTTCGCGCACGCCGCGCAGCTTTTCGACGCCTTCTTGCGTTTGCGGCGGAAAAAATTCGATGGAGAGTTCAATAGGGTTCATGCAGATTGATCGCATTCAAAAAATATATCAGCGCTTGTCAGAAATGAGCAGGCTCGAAAGCACCCATGAGACGAGGCTGTAGAGCAGCGAGCCGAAAACGGCTGACCAGAAGCTGTCGACAGTGAACCCTTCAATCATCGATCCGGCCAGCCAGAACATCAGGCCGTTAATTACGAAGATAAAGAGCCCGAGCGTCAGCAGCGTGACCGGCAGCGTCAGCAGAAGTAACAGGGGGCGCAATACGGTGTTGGCCAGCCCGAGTAGCACTGCCGCGATCATCGCCGCGC
>ERZ650306.1222-NODE-1222-length-14794-cov-22.961395_pt1 | contig 14794 bp, 10 predicted proteins | sample MGYA00376242_ERZ650306 | MGnify/ENA primary metagenome ERZ650306 (study PRJEB26733, sample SAMN07839244) | wastewater metagenome | biome: urban; feature: wastewater treatment plant; material: waste water | place: USA: North Carolina | collected 2016-03-31 ... | reverse complement strand
CGGCGCCAAAGCCGCCACCCACCGCATCGCCGTGGCCACCGGCCGCATCGAAATGTTGCCCGCCACGCTGGCGCTCATCGAGGCCGGCAACGCCAAGAAGGGGGATGTGCTGGGCATCGCCCGCATCGCAGGCATCCAGGCTGCCAAGAAGACCAGCGACCTCATTCCCCTGTGCCACCCCTTGGCACTGACCCGCGTGGCGCTGGACTTTGCCCCCGCCAGCGCCCATCACCCCGGCGCCACCGGCATTGCCTGCACCGCCACGGTGGAAACCGTGGGCCCCACGGGCGTGGAGATGGAGGCCCTCACCGCCGTGCAGGTGGCCCTGCTCACCATTTACGACATGTGCAAGGCGGCCGATCGCGGCATGTCCATCCACGACGTGCGCGTGCTGCAAAAGCACGGGGGCAAGTCGGGGAGTTATGTGGCGGACTGATGCACGATGCTCCTTGCCAGGCGCAGACTGCTACCATGACCACCTACCCCGGAGCGAGCCATGTCCCTACCCGCACCACAGCCGTTTTTTGATGCCCAAGCCTACCTTGCCTGGGAGGCCGAGCAAAGCACCAAGCACGAGTACCACGACGGTGAGGTATTTGCGATGGCGGGCGCGTCAGACGCCCATGTGACGGTGGCAGGCAATGTGTACATGGCCCTGCGCAACCACCTGCGCGGCAGCCCCTGCAGCGTGTTCATCTCTGACATGAAGCTGCGCGTGGAAGAAGACAACGCGTTTTTTTACCCCGATGTCTTCGTCACCTGCGCCGAGAGCGACCGTGGGCAGAGCCACAGCAAGAGTGCCCCCGTGCTGGTAGTGGAAGTGCTGTCCCCCGCCACCAGCGCCTACGACCGGGGCGCCAAGTTTGCTGCCTACCGCAAGCTGCCCACACTGCGCGAATACGCCCTGATCGACCCCGAGCGCCTGAGCCTCGATTTGTTTCGCCGCGAAGGCGACAGCAAGCGCTGGGTGCTGCACCCCATCGAGGCTGGCGGCCACGTCGAATGGGCCAGCGTGGGCCTTCAAGTGCCGCTGGAGGCCCTGTACGAAGACGTGCCTATTACGACGGGGCCACAACCACACCCGGCGCCCGACCAGGCATAAGCGGCTCGCCCGACGCCCCGTTCTTCTTCTGCCAGCGCGCATGGTCTTTGGGGTACGCCACCCGGTAGCGCTGCAAATGGAACGCGGCTTCGTCGTCCAGGCCCAGCAGGGTGGCGCTTTCGATCAGGCGCTCGATCACGCGGGGCTCGGGTGAATACTGCAGCATGCGCAGGGCCAGCGCATGCGCCCGCTCGGCAGTGTCGCGGTTGACCGGCATGGTGGTCAGCTCGGCAAAGGCAATGGCATCTTTGAACACCCAACTGCCTTGCACCTGCGCCAAGGGGTTGTCGCGCATGGAAGGCATGCGCTGCGCCACAGGCGTGTAGATCTGGCTGATGCGGTGGTACTGCCACCCCAGCGCCCCCCAGAGCACCAGACCCGCCACCGCAACCACCGCCCACAGACCCAAGGGCACACGCCGCACGACTTGTACGGCTGCATCCAGCCCACGCCCGCGCCAAAGCAGCGCCAGGGCCCACAGCGTGACGATCTGGAACGGGCCATACCAGAGCGGAAACTCCAGCATGCTGTGCAAGCCCACCAGCGCCAGGATCCCCCAGGCCAGTTGGCGCGCGGGATCGGTTTCACTCCAGGGGCGCGCCTTCCACACCCATGCCAGCACGGCAAAACACAGCAGCGCTGCCACGGGGACGCCCAGTTCCACCGCCAGGTGCAGGGGCAGGTTGTGCGCGTTGTCCAGCAGCACGCAAAAGCGCTCACCCGGAAACAGCGTCATGTAATGCGCATAGTCCAACTCCCCCCAGCCCCAGCCGAGCCAGGGCTTCTGCGCAATCAGGTGCAGCACGTTGGACCACAGCACCCTGCGGCTGGTGCAGCCGGGTGCGTCGCCAAAGCGGGCGAACAAGCCTTCGGCACGAAAACCGGTCCATTGCAGCAGCAAATTGGGCAACAACCAGGCTGCAACCGCATAAATGGCCAAGCCCGCCAGCACCAGCCCGAGCGCAACCCGTCCGACCGAAGCGCGCCACAGCGCCAGCAGAACCAGAATCACTAACAATTGCGCCAGCCCCGTGCGCGACGCCGTGGCCGCACTGCCCACTGCCAGCAGGGCCAGCGCCCAGGCCGTCAGAATCCCGACCAGCCACAGAGGCCAGGGCCGACCGCCCCCATGCAAGTCTGCCCCGGCCTGCGCCGAGCTCCCTCCCGCCGATGACGCACGCAAATGCGCCTCGGTCTGCGCCACCACCCACAGCAAAGCCCACAGCCCCATGCTGAGCAGCGTGGCCTGCTGGTTGCGCTGCCGCAAATTGCCCATGGCCTGGCCGGGCTTGGCGGTATGCACCCAGGGATCAAGCCCAGGGGCCGCGCCAAAATATTGCAGCAGGCCGATGGCACTGGCCAGCACGGCGGCCAGCAACAGGCCCGCGCCAAGCCAGGTGGCCATCTCGGAGCGATCCATCCAGCCGCCCCGCACAGTGTTAACGCGGCCTGCTGAGCGTGCATTCCACACCACCGCCACCACCCAACCGCACAGCCCGGCAGCCATCAAGGGCCAGAAGTTGGTAGAGGGTGGCTGGGTATAGGAAAACAGAAACGGGAAGGCAACCGCCAGCGCCATCAGCGGGGCAGTGAGGCAAGCAAGGTACACGAGAGGACGGCGCAAGGTGGGCGGATGATACCCACGATACCCTTGTTTTCAATGATGCAATTGCATCATGATGATTTAGAATCAAGACATCACTCCCACGAAAATGCAGGAGGCATGTCATGCGCACCACCATTGATCTTGAATACGATACCTTGATTGCCGCCAAAGAAATCGCCCGCGCCGAAAACACGAGTCTGGGCAAAGTAATCTCGCGCTTGTTGCGCCAGGCGCTGACCGGAGGTGCAGCACCCCAAACCATCAACAACCTGCCCGCCACGGCCACAGGGTTCGTGCCCTTCGGGTCGCGCGGGGTCGTTGTCAGCAACGAACTGATCAATCGCTTGCGCGATGCCGACGGCATTTAGACCATGCGTGCCCTGCTCGACGTCAATGTCCTGATCGCCCTGCTGGATGCGGCGCACATGCACCACGCCCGCGCCACGCAGTGGCTGCAGCAGGAGATTGCTCACGGCTGGGCCTCCTGCCCACTCACGCAGAACGGCTGCTTGCGCATCATGGCCCAGCCCGCCTACCCCCAGGCCCTGCCGTTGGCGGCAATCGTCAGCCGCCTGGCACAGGCTACCGCACACCCTGCGCACGCCTTTCTTGCCGACGACTACAGCCTGCTCGACGCCAACCAGGTGCACTGGCAACACCTGCTGGGCCACAGGCAAATTACAGACAGCTACCTGCTGGGCTTGGCCGTACGCCACCAGTGCTGTTTTGTCAGCTTTGATGCTCGGCTGAACCTTCACGCCGTTCCAGGCGCGACAGCGGAGCATTTGATCGTCCTGTAACCGCAATAGACACTATGGGCGAACTTAGAACTCAAAGTCGCGCCCAGGGTTTAAACCCTATTTCTGTTTGAATTGGAGTCTGACCCCAATTTTTACTGCGCGCCGACAACGCCGTGCAGTGCATAGCCACCGCAGAAACCGTGGGCCCGACCGGGGTGGAAATGGAAGCCCTCACCGTCGTGCAGATCGCGCTGCTGACCATCTACGACATGTGCAAGGCCGCAGACAAGCGCATGGTGATAACCGGCGTGCAGCTGCTGGAAAAGCACGGCGGCAAGTCGGGAAGCTTTGTGGCCTGAGGGAGCCACACCCTATGCCGTGAGATGGCCTGCCCGGAGGGACTCGAACCCCCGACCTATTGCTTAGAAGGCAATTGCTCTATCCGGTTGAGCTACGGGCAGTTTGGGATGTGGCGGTGGACTTGGGGATAATCCAAATTCTCCAAGATGGAGCAAGTTTGCTCTACCGCCGTGAGCTGCGATGATAACCCGCTACAGGCACCACCGAAGCAAGCCCAGCGGTAAGCGCAGCCCTAAACAATCCGTCAATGGATCACCAGGTTGTTGAACCTGCGCCTGGTAGTCTTTCGGTCAGTCGATTTCCTCAAACACCAATGCTGGCGTCGCCATCACGCGGGCAGTGTGGTTCAAGTCGTCCACCAGGCGGTTGGCGAAATAGCTGTTTTGCGTGTCGGGCTCCAGTGCCGCGACAGCGAGGTTTGCAAGGGGCTGATTCAGAGGAATGTAGTAGCTCTGCGCAGGAACATCCATCGCTGCGCGCACCGGGTTGACCTTGACTCGGATGATTTCGCCGCTTCCAGCGATACCTCCGCGCACATCGCGCCGTTCGCTCACTTCACGGGCAGTTTCTTCGTATTTTTCAACTAAAAGTGAGCCTGCCTCTGCCACGCGCATGACCTGAATGCCCAGAAGCTTGAAGCGTTCTACTGCTGAAGTCGCACTGGCATCGAGCCAGTATCCACAGGGCCGAGCTCTGGCTTGAAGGGTTCGCAGCGTCAGCGATGAGTTCCAATCGACGCGTGTAGTTCGGTCTTCGCCCGACGTGGGATCCAGAAAGGTGAGATCACGTTGAGTGGGTGTTGCTGCCGCATTCACGATGATTTGGTCACGGCAAGCCTGGGCAGATGTGTCTTTGACGACAAAGGAGCGAACCTGTTCCAAGGGCCCCGCTTTTTCTGAAGCACTGCGCAGAGCACTGGTCATGGCCACGACCTGAGCATGCACACGTCTTTGGGCATGCAGGCGACCGATGCCTACTCCCCGCGTTTCTACCAGCAGGCTGACGGTATTTTTCAGACCATGCACATTGCGCCCGGTATCTGGCTGGGTACCACCCATGGAGATGGATTTATCGTCCCGGTTGGTGGAGGTTGTGTAGTACCACTCACTGCTCAGGCCCTGGTCCTTCAATGCAGCAACCATGGGGCCATGAAACCACTCCAGCGAAGCCTTGGTCAGGAATTCTGGATAGTTGGCTGTGGTGGTGTGCTGCAGGAGTGCGTCGTACTTCTGGATGCCGTTGAATTTTTCAAGGAATCGGCCGACCACTGTGTATTCATGCGAGTCGATGACCAGTATGGGGCGATAGTCGCGTACCAGACGCGCAATGGCTCTGGCTTCTGGTGTGTGCAAGAGCAGATGGTCTCTGTTCATGTCGATCCCATTGGCGGTGACGCGCGTGCCCGCTTCACTTCCGTCAGGGTTGGCTCGTGGCACAACAATCACATTGATTTTGTCCAGCAGTGTTTCCATCAGACCGCCTGGTGCCAACTCTCTGGCCAGAACTAGCAGCGCTTCGGCGCTTGCGGGTTCATCACCGTGTTGCTGCCCCACCAGTACCACCGTAGGACGACCGGCGGATTCCAGGACCGCTGGGGTGGGACTTTTGGCTCGCGTCAGCAGCAATCCAAGGATGGGTGTGCCGCGTTGGGAGGTACCTAGATTGATCAGGTGAGGGCGGGCCTCATTGGCTGGGCGCATGCCAGCCAAGTCTTTCAGCCATTGGGCCAATTCGGCATTGGTTGTGAAAGCGCGGCGGTCTTTGCCCAGGCCAGGGGTGCTGTATTGGATGGTCGGTTCAGGAAAACGAGCCGCTACTGCCGCGTTGTACGGCGGCGTCAGCGAATCTTCGTTGCGGCTGACGATGACTGGCGTGGGTGCAACGGGCGTTGCGACTGGCTCTGCGACGCGGGCAGGTGCGCCCAAGGGCTGTGGGACGGGCTTCGCTGCTGTTCGTGGAAGCGGTGCGGGGGCCTGGGCTTGCGGAGCCGACGAAGGGTTTGCAGGCCAGGGCGGTAGCGGGGTACTGCTGCATGCACCAAGGAGTGTCGCCGCCCCGAGTAGCGCGGCCATGACATTGAGTCGCCTAGCGCTGAGGCGATAGGGAGCCTTGGTGACGGGTTGTTGGTTGAGGGCGGGGGAGGGATCACGCAAGGTCATGGTTCGAGGGCCGTTGTGGGCGCTGGTGTCGTCATGGTTTTGTGGATGTTACCTGTTGGCGCTGGGCGCGCCCTCGCTGCGCGTCTTCACTATCTTGTGCTCCTCCATTCAGCTATGAGCCTCATGGTTTGGATGGCTTCATTTGATTGCTGTGGAACGAAGGCAGGCTCTGAGTGCACTGGTGTGAAAGCCTCTCCCAATGTAACTGCGCCCAACTCCCACACAAAAATGGGAGCTGGGCGCGTTGATCAGGAGGAGTGGTTAGCGATTGAATGAACCGCGAGGGCCGCCAGAGCCACGTGGTCCGTTGCCTCGGCCGCCGCCGCCACCACCGCCACCACCGCCGCCACCGCCACCACCGTAGCCGCCTCCGCCGCTACGGTATCCACCACCGCCGCCGCGGCGACCGCGTTCGGCCATGCTGTCTACGCTGGTACGCATGGGGTCGGGTTGTCCACCCGCGCCGTGGCCTCCATTGCGATGGACGGGGTTGCTGTGTCCGAGGTGGGTTCCCAGATGGGCATTGGCCCGTGGAGGCTGTGCATCGTCGTAGCGAGAGGAATTGTCGGGGCGTGGGCCACGGCTGCGTGCAGATGCCGGTTGAGCGTTGCCGCGACCTGCACCACCACCTTGGCCAGCACGGCTTCCACCTGCGTTCGGGCCTTGGCTGCGTGGGCCGCTGCCATTTCCAGACCGTCCACCGCCGCCATTGCCTTGGCGAGGGCTGCGTTCGCCTTGGCCCTGGGCTGCCTTGTTGGTACGAATGCGGTCCATCATTTCGGAGCGAGCGGCCTTGGCGGCAGCCTGCATCACTTCGCGGCTCGGTGGCTTGCCTGCACCACCCCAGATCGTCTGGCGGCCCATGGCGATAGGCTCGGCCTTTTCGCCTGGCTCAGGGCCAAAGCCTTCAATGACCTGGACGGGAATTTGCTGCTTGGTAAAGCGCTCGATGTCCATCATGAAGCCTTCCTCGTCCATGCAGACGAGGCTGACTGCTTCGCCAGTGGCGCCCGCCCGGCCCGTGCGGCCGATGCGGTGAACGTAGTCCTCGGACACGTTGGGAATCTCGTAGTTCACGACGTGTGGCAGGTCGTCGATGTCGATCCCGCGGGCAGCAATGTCTGTGGCTACCAGGGCGCGGATCTCGCCACTCTTGAAGCCTGCCAATGCCTGGGTGCGGGCGCTCTGGCTCTTGTTGCCGTGCAGCGCCATCGCGCTCACGCCATTCTTGGTGAGGAACTCAGCCACATTGTTGGCGCCGAATTTGGTGCGGGTGAACACCAGCACCTGGCTCCAGTTGTGCTGCTGGATGATGTGCAACAGCACCTGCTTTTTCTTGCCACGGCCCACGGGGTGAATCACCTGGGTGATGCGCTGCACCGTGGTGTTGCTGGGCGTGACCTGGATGCTTTGGGGGTTCTTGAGCAGCGTGTTGGCCAACTCGCGGATTTCATCGCTGAACGTGGCAGAGAAAAGCAGGCTTTGCTTGTCTTTGGGCACCAAAGCCAGCACCTTCTTGACGTCATGGATGAACCCCATGTCGAGCATGCGGTCCGCTTCGTCCAGCACCAGAATTTCAACCGTGGAAAGATCCAGGAAACCTTGCTGCTGCAGGTCGAGCAAACGCCCGGGTGTGGCAACCAGTACATCCACCCCGCGCTTGATGCGGTCGATCTGTGGGTTCATGCCCACACCACCAAACACCACGGTCGAGTTGATGTCCAGGTATTTTCCGTAATCGCGCACCGACTCCTCGACCTGAGCGGCCAGTTCACGGGTGGGTGTGAGTACCAGCGCACGAATGCCCTTGCCGCCAAATTTGCTCTTGGGGGCTGTGCCCTGGCTCAGACGATGCAGCATCGGCAGGGTGAACGCAGCCGTCTTGCCGGTGCCGGTCTGTGCCCCGGCCAGAAGGTCATGCCCTTCAAGCACGGCGGGGATTGCCTGCGCCTGAATGGGGGTCGGTGTCTCATAGCCTTGTTCGAGCACAGCCTTCAGGATGGCAGGGGCCAGATTCAGTTCTTCAAATTTCATGTCGTTGATTGCACCCGTCCGGGGCGCGGGGTATCGGCCTGTCGTCGCAACCGCGGGAGGGTTGCCGAGCCAGTCTCAGGCAGATGAGGTTCAAAGGTGGGAGCCCGGAAAGAGAGATTCCATCGTCCCCAGCAAACTGCTGATGTGATGAGCAACTGGAGCCCATTACGGCGTCTATTGTCGCATGGGCCGATAATCTCGGTTTGAACGCAGAATTTCTGCCCACTTTCGCAGGTTAGACAAGCAATGGCCCAATACGTTTATTCGATGAATCGCGTCAGCAAGACGGTGCCCCCCAAGCGCCAGATCTTGAAAGACATTTCCCTGAGCTTTTTCCCCGGCGCCAAGATTGGTGTGCTGGGCCTGAACGGCTCGGGCAAGTCAACGCTGCTCAAGATCATGGCTGGCGTGGACAAGGAGATCGAGGGTGAAGCCATCCCGATGCCTGGCATCAAGATTGGCTATCTGCCCCAGGAACCTCAACTCAACCCCGAGCACACCGTGCGTGAAAGCGTGGAAGAGGCCATGGGTGAGGTCTTTGCCGCCAAGGCCAAGCTCGAAGAGGTGTACGCCGCCTATGCCGAGCCCGATGCTGACTTTGACGCCCTGGCTGCAGAGCAGGCCCGTCTGGAGGCCATCATTGCCACCGCTGGCACAGATTCCGAGCACCAACTGGAAATCGCTGCTGACGCCCTGCGCCTGCCTCCATGGGACGCCAAGGTGGGCGTGCTCTCCGGCGGTGAAAAGCGCCGCATTGCGCTGTGCCGCCTGTTGCTGTCCAAGCCTGACATGCTGCTGCTGGACGAACCCACCAACCACTTGGACGCTGAGTCGGTGGACTGGCTGGAACAGTTCCTGCACCGCTTCCCCGGCACCGTGGTGGCCATCACCCACGATCGCTACTTCCTGGACAACGCCGCCGAGTGGATTCTGGAACTGGACCGTGGTCACGGCATTCCGTACAAGGGCAACTACAGCACCTGGCTGGACCAGAAGCAGGCCCGTTTGGAGTCTGAACAAAAGGGTGAAGAAGCCCGCGCCAAGGCCCTGAAGAAGGAACTGGAATGGGTGCGCCAGAACGCCAAGGGCCGCCAGGCCAAGAGCAAGGCACGTATTGCCCGCTTCGAGGAATTGAGCGATTTCGAATACCAAAAGCGCAACGAAACGCAGGAAATCTTCATTCCTGTGGCCGACCGCTTGGGCACCCAGGTCATCGAGTTCAAGAACGTCACCAAGTCGTTTGGTGATCGCGTCCTGATCGACAACCTGAGCATGAACATCCCTGCAGGCGCCATCGTCGGCATCATCGGCCCCAACGGTGCCGGTAAATCCACGCTGTTCAAGCTGATTGCAGGCCGTGAGCAGCCTGACGCAGGCGAAGTCATCATTGGCTCCACCGTGAAAATGGCCTACGTAGACCAGTCGCGTGATTCATTGTCGGACGATAAAACCGTCTGGGAAGACATCTCCGGCGGTCTGGACATCATCAACATCGGCAAGTTCCAGATGGCCAGCCGTGCTTACGCGGGCCGCTTCAACTTCAACGGTGGAGATCAGCAAAAGAAGGTGGGCATGCTCTCCGGTGGTGAGCGCGGTCGTCTGCACTTGGCCAAAACGCTGATCCAGGGCGGCAACGTGCTGCTGCTGGACGAGCCATCGAACGACTTGGACGTGGAAACCCTGCGTGCCCTGGAAGATGCCCTGCTGGAATACGCGGGTACGGTGTTGGTCATCAGCCACGATCGCTGGTTCCTGGACCGCATTGCCACGCACATCCTGGCCGCCGAAGGTGACAGCCAATGGACGTTTTTTGACGGCAATTACCAAGAGTACGAAGCCGACAAGAAAAAGCGCCTGGGCGAAGAAGGTGCGAAGCCCAAGCGCATGCGTTACAAGGCGCTCAAGTAAGCGCTCCAACGCCCGCAGGTCAAGTAGGATTGCAGCCGAAAACTTCTCTTTCTCTCACTTACCATGTCCCAGGCAGCGCTCGATCTGAGAACCGTCTTCCGCGCCTGCGTTGTCAGTGCGGTGCGCGAAGGCGAGCCGCTCATGGGCAAACTGGTGGAGGTCACGCGCAATGCGTTGACTCAGGAAGAGTCCTCGGTTCGCAATATCCAGCAGCGCAACAATCTGAGTGATGCGCTGAATGCGCTCAAGCAGCATGAGGCCGCCTTGCTCAAGGGCTACCCCATGGCGCTGCTGGAGATCTTTGCGGAGGGACCTGCCAACGCCAAGGTTCGCCCGGCAGATGCCTCTGGCATGGACTTCGGCGAGCTATCGCTGATGGACGACAGCGAAGTGCAAGACCAGGTGGAACTGGCACGCGCGCAGCAACTGGCGGCCCATGCGACCGAAGGTGTACTGTCAGAACTCAATACGCTGGTCAGCTCTGCGCAGGGCTTGCGCAGCGTGCAGCCCGAGCGCAACCCCTTGCGTCCCGAAAATTACATCCGTGCATTGCAGCGGGTTGTGTCTGAAACGGGCGCCACGTCTGAGGTGCGCCAGCTTTGGATGCAGCACATGCGAGGCCTATTGGGCAAGTTGCTGGAGGGTGAGTACCAGCGCATGGCCAAAATGCTGCGTGACCAGGGCGTGCAGCCTGTGGGATACGCGGTGCTGGGCACTCCCGGCGGTGCGGTGGGCCGATCAGGCTACGGCGCTCCCCAGCCTGTGGCCACGGGTTACGGCGGTGGCTATGCCACGGGCTACGGGCACACCAGCGGATACGGTGGGGCTTCCGGGTACAACAACCGTGGCATGGGTGCGCCTACCGGGTGGCAGGGCGATTCCCAGCAGTCCCCCCTGGCGGCAGAGGCGGAGGAAGCCATTCTGACCGTGGGCATTCTGCGCCAGATGCTGGCGGGGGCAGACCCGTTCAATCCGCCCGGTTACGGGGCTGTTGCCCCCCAGATGATCGCGCAACCGGCCAGCCGCTGGGAGAACGCCCCCGCTGCCATGCCCAGCGTACCTGGCCCATTGGGATCTGCTTACGCAGCAATTCCTGCCGTGGCCGTGGACGCCATGGAAGACATGGCCCAGCTGGAACGGCTGGTGAACCGCCTGGCGGGAGGAGCCCAGACAGCGGCGCCATTGTCCGCCTGGCGTGCGCCAGTGCAGTTGGCACCACCCATCTACACGGTTCCTTTTGTGGCGCCCACGGAATCCCCGGCGGTGGCGGCCGACGTGGTGGCCAACATGATGGCGACGCTGGCGCAAGACGCGCGGCTGCTGCCTCCCATGCAGCTCGCGGTAAAGAAGCTGGAGGCGCCGCTCAAACAATTGGTGCGCTTTGACCCTCGTTTCTTCACGGATGCAGGCCATCCGGCGCGGCGCCTGCTGGATGAGATCACGCAGCGCAGTCTGGCGTTCACTACCGAAGATGCGCCGGGCTTTGCCCAGTTTGTGCGCTTGGTGAATGAAGGCGTGGCCCATTTGGCGGCCAGCCAGATCAAAGACTCCACGCCTTTCGAGACCGTTCTGCGGGCACTGTACTCCGCGTGGGACACCCAGGAGCAGCGCAAGAAAGCCCAGGAAGCGGCAGAGCAGCAGGCACGTCAGCGGGCTGAGCAACGGGCCATGCTGGCTGAACGTGTGGCGGCCGATATTCGCAAGCTGCACGACATAGGCAATGTGCCTGCCGATATTCTGGATTTTGCTGCGGGCCCTTGGGCAGACGTGGTGGCTCTGGCGCAGGTGAGCGCCGAAGGGCAGCAAGATGACCCCTCGGGATACCTGGCGCTGGTGCCCTTGCTTCTTTGGAGTGCCCAGCCCGAACTGACCCGGCTGGAGCCGGAGCGCCTGACCCACGCCATCCCTGACATGCTGGCGAAGTTGCGCCAAGGTCTGCGCTCCATTGATTACCCGGCGGACAAGGCCAGCGCTTTCATTGCCAGGCTGGTGGCATTGCACCAGGCGGCCTTTGAAGCTCCCCCAGCGCCTGGCATCTCGATTCCATTGCCACAGGGCGATGCAGTAGCCGAGCCTGGCGACAGCATGGGCTCGGAACTTCCGCCGGAAGAGGACAGCAGCCAGGCGCTGCTGGAGCCCACCGCCAGCCAGGCTGCAGCCCTGGCTGAAGACCCCTTTGCCAATTTTGTGGTGGGTGCGTGGGTGGAATTGATCTCCAACCAGCGCCCGGTGCGCACGCAGCTCACCTGGACCAGTCCCAACGGAACGCTGTTCCTGTTCACCTCGCCCGATGGCAGCACGCAGTCGATGACGCGCCGCATGCGTGACAAACTCGCCAGCGAAGGCACGCTGCGCGTGATTCGCTACAAGCCCTCGTCTCGCAGTGCCAATTCGGCACCGGCTGACCTGTCCCGCACTCCCCCCAAGGTTTCCAAAGGCCGCTGATTCAACTGGGCCGCAAGGCACGCCAGCTGCAGAGGGCTCGGGAGTCAGGCCAAGCCCTCAGGGCCGCATGAGCTTCTTGCGGATCAGGTGAATGTGGTTGCGCAAGGCGTACAACTCGTCGGCGTACGACAGCGGCACGGTCACTTTTTCAACCTGGGCTTCCAGCGCATCGAGCGCCTGTAGCATTTGCGGGGCCTTGTCTGGTTCGGACTCCACTGTGTCTTCGATCTCGCGCAGGCGGCCGTACCAGCGGAAAATGCGTGAGCGCACCCGGAACTGGTACAGCGGCGGCACGACCCGGGACAGGGGCAGCAGGGCCGCCAGCAAAATCCCCAGCACCAGCCACATCCGCTCGATCAGATTGGCCAGCCAGAATGGCAAGTAGCGCTGCAACAGCGGCACCGGCTCGTTGATGGCGCGGTCGGCCTCGGGTGCGATGGGCAGCTCGATATTGCGTGTGCCCGGAAACTCGCGTGCCCGGTTGATCCAGCCCGCACCCCCATGCAGACCCTGGGCGCTCTGGGCAAAGAGCTGCAACAGGGCGGGGTGGGTGCCCTCGCGCGCCAGCAGGGCGGTGGTGGACGCCACCAAGCGTACATCGGCAGGGGGCACGTTGGTCGCCAAGTCCACCACGCCCCGGGGCAGGGTGACGGGTGTGAGAAACGGAAAGCGCCGTCCATAGGCCTCGTTTTGCGGAAAGTCCATCAGACGCACGCCTGGGGTCTGCAACAGCATCTGCACCATGGGCGATTCGGGGGCCGAGGCAAACACCAGCACGTCGATGTCGCCCGCCAGAAAAGCCACCGTGGCCGGTGTCTGCTCCAATCGCGACACCTTCAGCGCCTGGGTGTCAAGGTGGTTGGCTTGGAGCAGCTTGTCGATCAGCGTAGGCACGCCACTGCCTGCACTGCCCACATTCACGCGCAGGCCCTGCAATTGGGGCAAGGCGTCGAGCCGTCCGGAAGGCGACACGCGGCGCGCGGCTTTTTCACGATAGAACAGCCACAAAGGCTCGACAAACAGGCTGCCCAGCGACCGCAACTGTTCATGGTCTTCAGGCTGCAGCACGGCGGTGCCACCCTGCACAAAGGCCAGGTCGGCGTGGCCCTCGCGCAGCAGTTGCAGATTGGTCAGCGAGCCCTCGCTGGGCAGCAACTGCACCGTGATGCCTTCCACAGCCAGCGCCTGCTGGTAGCGCTTGCCGAATTCCTCGTAGGCACTCTGCGCCGGGCCGGTGGCCAACACCACGGTCTTGGGCGGAGTGGGCTGAAGCCACCAGTAGGCCAGTGCCAGCAACAGCACCGGCAGCAAAGCCAGCGGCCCGGCGGACACGATCATGTCGCGCAGCGAGAGCAACGAGTTTCGGAAGGCCTGGGGCATGAGGTTGGAACGCGCTCTCAGCCAAGATCTGCCATGCACGGAAGAAGCAGCCCCTCGGGCGTGGTGATGCCGCGCGCAGCCTGCACCGCACGCAGCGTGGCGCGGGCGAGCGTCCCTGGACCGATTACGACACCAAGGCCTGCACCGGCGGCAACTGCGAGCGGCGCGCGGAATACCTCAAAGTCGCGACCGCCACGCTGGTCGCGGAAACTACCACCGAGCTGGCTGAACTTACGGCCGCACTCGCCACCACCGCCGGCTGGCAGGCGCAGCCGCTGACATTGCAGCACATCGAAGAAGACGACCCGGCCCGGTTCACCGAAGCGATCGGCCGTATTCACGACTACATCCGCGACGGCGACGTGTTCCAGGTCAACCTGTCGCGCCAGTGGCAGGCCACGCTCAACCCGGATGTCTGTCCGGCCGATGTGTTTGCCGCTCTGCGCCAGGCCAACCCGGCTCCCTTTTCGGCGCTGGTGCAGTTTGGTGCTGCCGGCAGCATTGTCAGTTCGTCGCCGGAGCGGCTGGTGCGGGTCACGCCGGAAGGCGTGGCCGATACCCGCCCGATTGCCGGCACCCACCCCCGGGCTGCCGATCCGGTCGAGGATGCCAGCCTGAAAGCGCGTCTGATCGGCGACCTGAAGGAGCGCGCCGAACACGTCATGCTGATCGACCTGGAACGCAACGACCTCGGACGCATCTGCCGTCCGGGCAGTGTCGAGATCAACGAGCTGATGACCGTGGCCAGCTACGCCACCGTGCACCATATCGAATCCAACGTGCGCGGCCGCTTGCGCGACGGACTGACACCGGCGGACGTTTTCCGCGCCCTTTTCCCCGGCGGCACCATCACCGGCTGCCCGAAAGTGCGCTGCATGCAGATCATCCGCGAGCTGGAAAGCTCGCCACGCCGCGCCTACACCGGCAGCCTCGGTTACATCAACCGCGACGGCTCGATGGATACCAACATCCTGATCCGCACCTTCATGCAGGAAAACAACCGGCTACGGTTCCGGGCCGGCGCCCGCATCGTGATCGACTCACAGCCCGAGCGTGAACT
>ERZ650306.1220-NODE-1220-length-14803-cov-7.724844_pt1 | contig 14803 bp, 10 predicted proteins | sample MGYA00376242_ERZ650306 | MGnify/ENA primary metagenome ERZ650306 (study PRJEB26733, sample SAMN07839244) | wastewater metagenome | biome: urban; feature: wastewater treatment plant; material: waste water | place: USA: North Carolina | collected 2016-03-31 ... | reverse complement strand
GTCGTGGTGCGGCGCACATCACGCAGCATAAAGCCATACAGCCCCTCGACCTTTTCACGCGCCCACGGCGTTTTGCGCAAAAATTTAAGGCTGGAGTTCATGCTGGGATTGCTGGCAAAGCAGCGGATGGGGATGCGCTCCGCCAGTTCTGCCCACCCAAAATGCGCCACGAGGGCGGTCAAAATGGCTTCGAGGGTCAGCCCGTGCAGGGGGTTGTGGCGTTGAGGGGTGGGGGCAGTAGGGACAGCAGGCGCAGTCATGGGTATTTTCTCTAAACGGGAGGCAAAAGCGGGCAGCCAAGCAGGCGAAGGATGGGGGCTTATTCTGCTATCACCACCGTATTGGGGTTGGCGTTCGCCAAGTCGTTGTGGCATCGAGCGGGCAAAAAGGCGTAGTGGCTAGACGGGACTTGCGTCACGCAGATCCAACGGATGCTGCTGTCGCCCTGAATCGCCCCGCGCAAGCCGATGCGCTGGCCATTGATTTTCGAATGCACGTCTTTCAGCACCACGCTCAGGGTCAGGATGCTGTCGGTGTTGGTCAGGGTCAACGAGGCAGGGTCGAGGTGCTGGGCGCGTTCCAGCGTGGCCACGCCGCCCAGCAGGTCGAGCGACACTGTTTGGCCTTGGGCAATCCAGCCGGTGTCGGGGGTAAGCCGTTCGCTGGCCGCCCATTTTTGAGCCGCATCACGGACGGTATCCAGCCCCGAAAGAGCCGTTGTGACCTGCTGTCGGGCGCGATTTTCTAAAAAAGAGGTGAGGCCAAAGGCCACCATTACGCCGACCACGGCGAGCGTGGCCATGAGTTCAATGATGGTAATGCCACCTTGGCGGAAGCGTTTTATCATGGGGATGTCCTTTTTAAGCAAGCGTGATGAGTCGCTGTTTACGACCTGCGATGCTCGGGTGAGCCTGCGCCGAAATGCGCCGAAACCTGCGTATGGATTCAGTTTTAACACTGCTGTTTTGGCGCATTTCGCCTTGACTGACTCTCGGCTGACGCACGCGTAAACAGCATCTAAAGGGGAAGAAAGGCGTTATCTTGACTGAATTAGTCGGGTTTCGCCAGCCAGCGCGGCAAGTAGAGGGCAGAAATCGGCGGGGGGTGGAGGGGCACCGTGAGCCCTCTGCAGAATGCCCCGCCCCGCCGCCTCAATCCCACCAATGCGGATGGGTGGCGCGGTGGCTGCTGATTTTTAGACCTGCAGGGGTGAGCGCCACCGTCAACGCGCCGTGTTGGTCGGTGCGCCAGCGGTCGATGCCGTGTTCGGCGTAGCGTGCCCACACCGCAGGGTGGGGATGGTGATAGCGGTTGCGATACCCCGCACTGATCAGCACCGCTTGCGGCGCCACCGCCTGCAAAAAAGCTGCGGAGGACGAGGTTCGGCTGCCGTGGTGCGGAGCCAGCAGCGCGTCGGCAGCCAAGCCCGTCCCGTACTCGGCCACCAAAGCCGCTTCGTCTGGGGTTTCGATGTCGCCGGTCAGCAACACCACTTGACCGGCTGCCCACACCCGCAGCACACAGCTGGCGTGGTTGTTGTGGGCACGGGGGTCGGTCGGATACAGCACATCAAACCGCACGCCATCCCACCACCAAAACTGCCCTGCCTGACAGCGGTTGGCGGGCGGCAAGCCCTCAGGCCAGCGGTCAGGTTCGCCGCTAAAAAACCACGCATGGGGATGCCGCTGCTGCACACTGACCGTGCCCCCAGCGTGGTCGCTGTCACTGTGCGACACCATCACCCCATCTAACTGCCCGATGCCCTCCCCCGCCAGATAGGGCAGCACCACCCGCTGTGCGGCATCTTGACCGCCAAAAGCGGGACCGGTGTCGTACAGCAGCGCGTGGTGGGCGGTGCGAACCACCACCGCCGAGCCTTGTCCCACGTCCAGCACCGTCACCACCGCCTGACCTTCGATGGGGGCAAGGCTGGGCGGCCACAGCAAGGGCACGCACAAGACCCCCCCAAGCCAACGGCTGCGGAGGCCTGCGGGCAAGGTCAGCAGCCCCACCCCCAGCAGTGCCAAGCCCACCCCGAGCGGGCTGGGTGCGGCTTGCTGCCATACAGGAAAATCTGCCAGCCAAGCCACAGGGCGCATCACCGCATCCAACAGCCACGCCACCGCAAACAGCGGCGCGTCAAAGGGGAGCGCGGCGGCCAGCAAGGCCAGCGGGGTAATCCCCGAGCCGATAAGGGGGATGGCATAGGCATTGGCCAGCGGCGACACCCAAGACAGCTCGCCAAAGACCGTAATCAGCGGCACCAGCATCGCCAGCGTGGCCGCCCACTGCGCCAACAGAAATTGTCGCAAGCTAATGGCCCAGCGGTCGGCGCGGGCGGGAGACACGGTGGATACGACCGCCGTCGGGGAGCGTACTGCGGCGACCCGCACCGGCGATAAGCGTTGCCCACCCACCCACAGCATCAGCCCCACCGAGCCAAACGACAGCCAAAATCCCAAGGCCAAGGCCGCAAACGGGTCGGTGGCCAACACGGCGGCCAAGGCCATCCACCACGCCTGCCCCGCACGGGTTTGGCGGCGGGCAGCCAAGGCCAAAACCGCCACCGTTAGCATGTAGAACGTCCGCTGGGTCGGCACCGACCAGCCCGAGAGCGCGGCATAGCCCGCCGCTGCCACCCATCCCGCACTCAAGGCCAGCACGCGGTGCGACACCCCCTGCCAGCGTCGCCACCGTGCCAGCCGTAGGGTTAGCCATGCGACTAAACCCGCCCACAGGGTCAAATGCACCCCCGATACGCTGACCAAATGGGTCAGCCCTGTGCGTGAAAAAACCTGCCAGTCTTCTTTGCGGATGCCGGATTGCTCGCCCGTCACCAAGGCACGAATCACCGCCCCGTAGCGGGTGCCGTTCACCGCATGGTCGATACGCTGGACCAAATCTGCCCGCAGCCTATCCAGTGCGGCGGCAGGGGTCGCACTGTCCGGCAAACGGGCTTCTACCCGCCGCACCGTGCCTGTTGCCAGCCGCCCTTGCCCTATCAGCCAGCCTTCGGCATCAAAGGTATGGGGATTGCGTGTGCCGTGCGCCCGTTTCAGGCTGACTTCGAGCTGCCAGCGGCTGCCGGCTGGCCACGGGCGGGGCGTGTAGTCAGCCAAGGCCAGCCGAGGCGGCAGGGCGGGGGACGTGTCGGCATCGGGGATAAAGTCAAAGCGGGTGGTGAACACCGGCGGCGCATCGCGGGGGGTCTCGGTGTTGGCTGGCGTACGGGCTGGGGGCGTGCTGATTTGGGGAATGCCCGCCACGCGCCCTGTCACCTTCAGCGGCACGCCTTCTAAGTCAGGGGGCAACTGCTGCGCCAGTAGTGTCGCGATGTGCCATGCCGAGCCACTCGCGCCAAGGGCACACAGCAGCCCTGCAAGCAGCCAGCGGTGCCGCCGAGGATGCCGCCCCCGCCCCATGCGTCGCGCCAGTTCACCCCATGCCACGGCTAAGCCCGCCGCCAGCCCCAGCAGGCCGTACGGATTGAGCGGCAGGGGAGCCAGCTGCACGGCAACAACACCAACAGAAAAGGCAATCCAAGGTATCATTCCGCGCCTCTTTTTCCTCTTGCCGTCTGCCTGATGGGCGGCGAATGGTTCACTGTTAGTCAACGTGTTTAAAGTTTTTTAAAAGCAGAGGCGTGGTCGGGCTGAAACCCTGCCGACTACCCTGCCACGAATTCGGATTGCGCTGATTGCGCCTCGTCTGGCCGTGATGCTCCGCCGCGGGTAGCCTACGCCGCTGACGGGTTTGGCTGTGACTCCCCTCTACTGGTTGGGGAGGCGACGGCAAAGCCGGACGGGGTGGTGGCTGGCGAGGCCGCCGGAGTCAAAACCTAGCCCCAAAAGCACCACCCCACCCCTACGGGGCACCCCGCCACGGGAGGGAATAAAAACCAAGACCGTAGCGCATAAGCAGCTTCCTAGCACCGATTTTTCCCCGTCCGTCATTCCCGCCAAAGCGGGAATCCAGAAGGCACCGACCGGCGCACCATCCACCTTTTGTGGGATGGATGATGCTGTAGAGACTTTGAGCGCGTTCTGAGAACCTGTTTACCTATTTAGTCCCCTAGCCCGTAACCGCTACCCAGCGGACGGTTGCTGCAAAGGATAGCGATGCCCACGCCACGTTGTAAAACACCTGACTCTCCGCCGCCCCACCCCGCCACCCTGCCGGAAATGGCCGCCGCTTTGCCGCCGCCTGCGGCCTTGGCACAGGTGGGCGTGGTCTGTACCGACCCCCTGCGCTGCGCCGAAGCCGACGCGCTGGCGCAACGCTTTGGCTTGCCGCGCTGGGATGCTCCCCCTGCGGCGGGCTACTGGCTAGAGCTTAACCCCACGCATTTGGTGCTGTGCAATCCCGACCGCCACGGCGGGGTGTGGGCCGAGTTCGTTGAAGGGGCGGCGGCGCACCGGCGGCAGTTTGGCGGCGGCAAAGGACAGCCCGTGGCCAAGGCGGTGGGGCTAAAGGGGCGGGAAACCTTGGATGTGGTGGATGCCACGGCAGGGCTGGGGCGCGATGCTTTTGTCTTGGCTTCGCTGGGGGCAACGGTACGGCTGGTGGAGCGTTCGCCCGTGGCGGCGGCCTTGCTGGCCGATGCCCTGACCCGTGCCCAGCAGCATCCCGACACCGCCCCCATCGCCGCCCGCATGACGCTGATTCACGCCGAAGCCCAAGACTGGCTGGCGAATTTGCCCGCCGAAGCCCGTCCCGAAGTGGTGTTTCTCGACCCGATGTTCCCCGAAAAGGGCAAGCAGGCCGCCGCCGCTAAAAAAGAGATGCAGGCTTTTCAGCAGGTGATAGGCGATGACGAGGACAGCGACGCGCTGCTCTTGGTTGCTTTGGCGGCGGCCACACGGCGGGTCACGGTCAAACGTCCCCGCCTCGGGCGGCCTTTGGTCGGGGCGACCCCTAGCCTGCAACTTATTGGGAAGAGCACGCGGTTTGATGTGTATTTCAGCCGGACTTAGCGCGGCGATGTCGGGTTAAAACCCGACCTACCCCCACCCCGTAGGTCGGGCTTCAGCCCGATTTCGCCACTGACTGGTGGGGGGGCGATGGCGCAGCCAGACGGGGTGGTTGGTGGCGAGGCCGCTGGTGCTAAAACCCAAAGGCAACCACCCCACCCCTACGGGGCACCCCTTCTCCGAAAGGAGGGGAATAAAAGCCAAAGCCCCGCAGCCACCTGTGGCGAGGCAGCACAGCCAGACGAGGCGCAATCAGCGCAACCCGAATCCGTGGCAGGGCAGTCGGCAGGGTTTCAGCCCGACCCAGCCTCTGCTTTTAAAAAGACGCTAAACAGACCCTCACTCCGCCCGCAACCCCGCCCCATAAGCCGCCAAGGCCGCGAGCAGCGGGGTGGTGCGGGCATCGGCGGTGGCAGCGAAGGTAGCTAGCTCGGCCTCAAACGCGGCAAACGTCCGCCCTGCGGGTTCGCCAGTGTCGAGCTTGTGCCGACACCACGCCCGCCAGCGGCTGGCTTCTTCGGGGCGCAGCGTGTCGGGGAAGTTGCGGGCACGGTAGCGGTGCAGTAAGCGGGTGAGCTGGGCATCGTCAAACGTGGGATGTGCGGCAGCGAGGTCGGCAGGGCTGAGGGTGCGCAGGTGGGCGAGGGTGCGCCGGTCAGCGGGGGAGACAAAGCCGCCATACAGGTTTTCATCCACATCCGGCGGGGGGAGCGTGGCCGCAGGCTTTTGGTAAACCGCCTTCCAGACCGCAGACAGGTTGGGCAAGGCGGCGGCGTGTTCGGCGTGGCGCAAGGCGGCTTCGACATCAATCCCCAGTGCCAAGGCACGCTCGGGGGTCAGCACTTTGAGGGTGTTGACTACAAAGGGCGATTTGTTCAGGTGGATGGACTTGATGGGCAGCCGACTCATCCCCTCGGGCAAGTCGCTGGACTTGGTAAACAGACGTGTGCGGATGGCTTCGGGGGAGAGGCTGGGAAGCTGGGCGGGGCTGTGCGCCAAATCCCAGACCAGCACTTCGTTTTTATGGTGGGGATGCGCGGCCAGCGGCCAGACCACGGCCAAATTGCCTCGCGCCGAGCCAAATTGCCCAGACACATGAATCAGCGGGCGTGGCTGGGCAAGGTTAAGCTGCTTGTGGACTTCGTCTTTGTGCCGCAGCTTGAGATAGAACGCAAAAAGCGCGGGCTGGGTGTCCCGAATCAGCCGTGCCAAAGCCAGCGTGGCGCGGACATCGGACAGCGCATCGTGGGCGGCTTCATGCAGCAAGCCGTTGGCCGCGCACAGGTCGCCGAGTTTGAAACTGGGCAAGCCATCTTCGCGCTGTGGCCAGATAATGCCTTCGGGGCGCAGGGCATAGGTGGCTCGCACCAAGTCCAATAAATCCCACCGGCTGCACTGGTTTTGCCACTCGCGGGCATAGGGATCGATAAGGTTGCGCCACAATAAAAAGCGGGTGACTTCGTCGTCAAAGCGCAGGGTGTTGTAACCCACGCCTATCGTCCCTGCTTGTGCCAGCTCGCGTTCAATCGCTGCGGCAAAGGCGTGCTCGGGGATGCCCTCTGCCAAGCACTGCTGGGGGGTGATGCCGGTGAGCAAGCAGGATTCTGGCGAAGGCAGATAGTCCGGCGCGGGCTGGCAATACAGCATGATGGGTGGCGCGATTTCGTTGAGGTCGGCATCGGTGCGAATCGCCGCAAACTGAGCGGGGCGGTCACTGCGGGGCGACAAGCCGAAGGTTTCGTAGTCGTGCCACAAGAAGGTGGGGGCGGTGGTGGGCATAAGCGGGTCAGGCAAAAAAGGAGAGAAAGCCAGTGTGGCACAAAACCCCGTCAAGGCGTGTCGCCCTGCCCCTCAATCAGGCTTGTACCCAGTTTTGGTGACTGCCTAATAAAAAAGGTGTGTGTTGCACCGGTCGGTGCGGGGGGTCGCCAGCGGGGGCATGTTTTGCGATACTATCCCATTGTCTTTCGAACAACACGAGGGGTTTCATGCCTTCACCTTGCGCCCCTAATCCTCTCCACGCGCTACCCGCTGACCTGCTGGCCGACTTGGTTTCGGTCTCCAAAGCCACCCTGCAAAAATGGGAAGCCAGCGGCAAAATCACCCCCTACTTTGATAGCCACGGCCAGAAGTGCTACGACTTGCGACCCTTGGCGGATTTCCCCGATGTGGCGGCCATGCTGCAGTCTGATTGGGCGGCAGAAAGCCAGGTTCGCCCGACGCGGCCTTATACCTCCATCGAGCTGTTTGCAGGGGCAGGCGGTTTGGCAGCGGGGCTAGAGCAGGCTGGCTTTCACGCCATCGCGCTCAACGAATTCGACAAACACGCCTGCGCCACCCTGCGGCAGAACCGACCCGATTGGCCGGTTATCGAGGGCGATATTCGCACTGTCGATTTTTCGCCGTGGGCGGGGGTGGATTTTTTGTCGGGCGGCTTTCCCTGCCAAGCGTTTTCCTACGCAGGGCATCAACGCGGCTTTGCCGATACACGCGGCACTTTGTTTTTCGAGTTTGCCCGCGCCATTCAAGCCACCCAGCCCAAGGTGTTTTTGGGCGAAAACGTACGGGGCTTGTTGGCACACGATGACGGCAAAACCTTGGCGACTATTCAGGCCGCGATTACCGAGCTGGGCTATACCCTCGTGCCGCCCAAGGTGCTGAAAGCCATGCTCTACCGTGTGCCGCAAAAACGGGAACGGCTGATGCTGGTGGGCATCCGCAACGACTTGCTGTCCTATGCCGAATTCTCTTGGCCTACGCCTTACCACACCGTATTGACGATGCGTGACGCGCTAAAAGCCGGTGAGCTGTATCCGTGCGATGTGCCCGCTTCGGCAGGGCAAAGCTATCCCGCCCGCAAAGCAGAGATTTTGAGCCGTGTCCCGCAGGGCGGCTATTGGCGCGATTTGCCCGACGATTTGCAGCGGGAATACATGAAGGGCAGCTATCACCTTGGTGGCGGCAAAACCGGCATGGCGCGGCGTTTGGCGTGGAATGCGCCCAGCCTGACCCTGACCTGTGCCCCTGCACAAAAGCAAACCGAACGCTGCCACCCCGAAGCCAACCGCCCGCTGACGGTGCGGGAATATGCGCGGGTGCAGACCTTTCCTGACGATTGGGCGTTTGCCGGTCCCGTCAGCAGCCAATACAAACAAATCGGCAATGCCGTGCCGGTGAATTTGGCGGCGGCGGTCGGTCGTCGCTTGGTGGCCTTGCTCAACCACATCGAAGCTCATGCCTCTGCGGCCTGTTTGTCACCTGAAAAGCCCGCGACCCCCACTGCTTCCCCTGCCCAGTTGAGCTTGTTTGCCTAGATCCTGTTTGCACCCTAGCAAATAGAACCGCCCCCCAAGGCGAAAGCGGCAAACCCTGTTCCCTGTTGCGCTGCAGCGACCACTTTGGCAAGCAGGTCACCCCGCAGTCAGACTTCGTTAAGCCCATCGCTAAATCAGACTGTTATACTTTGCGCCGCGTTTTTCCCCGTTTTTTCTGCACCTTACTTTTTGATAGCGAAACCGGCATGGCCATACGAGATTATAAAAATTCCCCCCGCACGCGTGGCGGCGGTGCGACGGCGGCACCACAGGGCGAAAAAGGCACAGCCAGCAAAGGTGGCAAGGGCAAAGGCCTTGTGATGGGGGTGCTGATTGGCTTGGCAGGGGGGGTGATTGCGGCGATTAGTCTTGCCATGTACCTCAACCGGCAAGGCTCGCCTTTTGCCGAGCGGGTCAAGCCGCCGGTCAGTGCAGTGACTCCTGCCGCCGGTGAGCCGCCTGCTGCCCTCGAACCCAATCCGCAAAAAATCAAAGCACCCGAGCTCCCCCCGCCAGTGGATGTGCCAGCAGCGGCACCCGACACCCCGCCAGCTGCGCCGAGTGAACCCGCTATCGAGCCGCCTAAACCTGCCGCCGCCCCCCCTGCCCCGCCGATGAGCAAAGCGGTGACGATACCCAGCGCGGTCAGTCCCGCGCCGGTCGCCAAAGCTGTGCCGGCCACCCCCTTGGCCACGCCGACCGTGACACCGGTGGTATCGCCTGAGCCAGTTAAAGCCGCGCCGGTTAAACCGCCACCGCCGACAACAGCCGCTGAAAAACACGCCCAAGCCGCCAAGCCGAATTACGACTTCTACAAAATTTTGCCTAGCAATGTTGCACCAGAGCAAAAAGAACCTAAACCCGAAAAACCCCAAAAAACCGACAGCCCTAAGCAGGTCTACTTGCAGGTCGGGGCGTTTGCCCACGAGATGGAAGCCGACAACCTGAAGGCACGGCTGGCGCTGCTGGGGGTGGATGCCAAAATCCAATCCACCACCACCGAAAAAGGCTTGCTGCATCGGGTACGGATTGGCCCCTTGGGACGGAGCGAGGATGTGGACCGCCTTCGCGCCCAGCTTAAAGCCGAGGGGATGAACCCCACGCCGGTGAAAGCCGATTAGCGGGAACGCTTTGCTCGTTTGCGCGTCTCTTGGCTCGCCCCTCGCCGCTGGTGGGGGCGTTCGTCGTTTTTCCTTTAATTTGAATATTTAGACGTGGAGTGCGGTATGAAAAAATGGATGTGGGCCGGTGTGGCCTTGTTGTCTTCGTGGGCGATGGCCGATGTGCAGTTGGGGCGCGACTACACCGAGCTGAAAAAACCGCAGCCGGTTGCCAGTGCCAGCAAGGTGGAGGTGTTGGCGTTTTTCTCTTACCACTGCAGCCACTGCGCCACCTTAGACCCCGCGCTGCAAGCCTGGAAAGCCAAGCTGCCCGCCGATGTGGATTTCCGGCAGGTGCAAATCGTCTGGGACAAAGAGATGGCACCGCTGGCACAGCTATTTGCCACGGTTCAGCTGCTCAAGCTGGAGCGTCTGCACACGCCCATCTTTACCGCGATGATTCAAGAGAAGCAAAACCTGCGCGACGAGAAGGTGTTGGCGGCGTGGCTCAAGACCCAAAACGTAGACGTAAAGTCCTTTATGGAGACTTACCGCTCGTTTAGCGTCACCAACCAAGCGACGCGTGCAGCGCAAATCACCCGTGATTACGCCATTGATGGCACACCGACGATTGTGGTGGGGGGACGCTATGTGGTGCCTTCGACGGCACCGGCGCGGGTGATTGAAGTGACCAATGCGCTGATTGCCAAGGTGCGGGCGCAGAAATAAGCCGTAGGTGCCTATCCGCCCCTCGTGACCCCGAGGGGTGGCCTGTTTGTTAATTGCCGAATAGATTAGAGAAGTCGATGGATTTTTTGCTGCTGTTTAAAGCCCTCATCATGGGCATCGTCGAAGGCATTACCGAGTTTTTCCCCATTTCGAGTACGGGGCATTTGATTTTGGTGGGCGACCTCATCAATTTTGACGACGGCAAAGACAAAGTGTTTGAGGTAGTGATTCAGCTGGGCGCGATTTTGGCCGTGTGTTGGGAATATCGGCACAAGCTGACCGAAGTCATTACCGGCTTGCCGCGTGACCCTGCCGCGCAGAAGTTCGCGCTGAATATTTTGATTGGCTTTTTGCCCGCCGCTATCATCGGCTTTTTGTTTATTAAGACCATCAAATTTTACCTGTTCAACGCCGTGGCAGTGGCCTCGGCCTTTATTATTGGCGGGCTGATTATTTTGTGGGTGGAGTCGCGCCCCCAAGCCCCGCGCGTGCATCGGGTCGAGGATATGACGTGGCGGGATGCCCTGAATGTCGGCTTGGCGCAGGTGCTGGCGTTGATTCCAGGTACCTCGCGTTCCGGTGCCACCATTATGGGTGGGATGCTGTTTGGGCTGGACCGGCGGGTGGCGACGGAGTTTTCGTTTTTCTTGGCGATTCCGATTATGTTTGCCGCCACCGCGTACGACGTGCTGAAGCACTGGAGCTTGTTCTCTGCGGCAGATATTCCGCTGTTTAGCGTGGGCTTTGTGTCGGCCTTTATCGCCGCGTTTTTTACTGTGCGGGGTCTGCTGCACTTTGTGGCGCACCACACGTTTGCCGTGTTTGCATGGTATCGGCTGCTGTTTGGTGGGCTGATTTTGCTGACGTGGAAGATGGGTTGGGTGTCTTGGGCGGCGTAAGAACGGGTTCAAAGTCTGCGAGGCTCGGGTGAGCCTGCGTTGAAAAGCGCAATCCCTGCGGCCTTGGCTTTTAAAAAGACGCTGCCCCCCTTCTCCGCCCCGTTTCTGGTTTCACGCTTTTTGTTTTCTCGTGTGCGTCCGGCAAAGCCGCTGTGGCTTTTGTCGGACGTGCTACATTCTGCACCTTCAAATTTTGACCGCGATACCTTGCCATGAAACCGCTTTCTCCCCGTTCTCGCCTTAAAGGCGACCCCTTTTTGCCTAACCGTTTTATTTTTGGCGATGCCATCGAGGCGGGGGGCATTGAGCAGTACGAATACTTGATTCATACCGAGCAGCCTGCGTTTATCTGCCGCATCATGCGTCGTGAAATCGCCTTTGCCGGTGCTGAAAATGACACCTTTGCCAGTGCCATGCTGTTTGACCCCGAAGAAAATGTCACCTACTACGCCAGCAACGACGGCTTGGCACTGACCGACTTTGTGTTCTATTGCCCGCCTGACGAAGAGCCCACCGTCGGCAAATTACAAAAAATTTGCGACAAAGCGATGGTGGCGTATTGGGCCTTGGATGCGGCGTATCAGCAGGTTCAGGCCGAGGGCAGCCCTTATGGTCGGCAGATTCGCACGGTGATTCGTGCGCCGCACACCGAAACTGAGCTGACTGAAGCGATTGTGACCTTGGCCGATGCGGCGCAACGCGCTTCCCAGTCCGCACGGCATATGCCGCAACTGATTGCCGGCACCCATGCCGCGCTGAATACCGGTGAGCCGCGCATCTTTACCCATGCCCAGTTCTCGTTAAGCCACGCCCCAGCGGCGCGGTCTTTGTTGGTCAATACCGCGCGAGAGCTGATTGCCCAGCCCGATGTGGCGCGGTCGGACGGGGCGTTTATCCCCTACGAGCTGTGGGCGATGCCGCTGCTGTATAGCACCCACCATGCCGGGGACTGCTGGTTTTTCCCCAAGCTGACAGCACTAGAGCCGGTGCTCTCGGCGGGGCTGGGCGTGGCGTACGGCAAAATGCTGCACGTTTCCCCCACCTTGTTTAGCCCCGAGATGCTGCACGAGTCCGGCTGCCAAGCCTTGGTGCATTTGGCCGGTATGTTGGATGCGGGCGAGGCCTTCGCGCCCAGCGATGTTGAAGCGATGTTGGCGACCTATCAAGCGCAGCGGGAGCAGTTTTTGCCGCGTTTGCAGATAGGTTGGGTGGTGTTTGCGGTGGAGCGTGGGGCGATTGACGTGGCCGCGCTGGAGGATGCCAACCCCTTGTTGGACACGCTGATGCCGCTGGTGGACGAAGCCCTGTCGGATGCCATCGACTACGAAGAAGCCTCGGTCTTTGCCCCCACCCATTTGTGGGAGGCACTGGAAACCGGCATCGAGGCGATTAACCAGCAGCGGCTGACGGTGATTGCCGACATGCTGGAAAAGAACCTTGGGCTGGAGCACATTCGGGCGCGGGTCGAGTATTTGCCGGCAGAAGGCGCGTATCAGCTTTCGCTGCACCATACCGAAGAAGACAACGCGCTGGTGACCCGTTTTCCGTGGCTGGTCACGCCTGACATCACCCCCAACCCCGAAGAGGCTTTGGTGCACCTAAAAATGCACCTGACCCTGCTGGGTATTGTGTGTGAAGAGGTGGTGGATAGGCGGCATTAACCATCCCTATTCAATGGGGTTCCTAGATGGCGTTCGGCTGGGCGGGTGATAGGGCTTTGTTGCCACCATCAATGCCGATGTCTTCGCTGGGCATCGGTTTTTTTCTCTGCCATCGATGAACCCGAGAGAGATCATCTAGGACGCATTCCCATACACCGTACTGGTTCCAGCGACGGAAATGGTCATACACGGCCTGCTAAGGCGAAATTTGGAAAAAAACGCCGTTGGGACTGAATCCACACGCCTATTTTTGTGAATTTCAACGCAGGATCACCCTTCGTTCGCTAGGTCGTAAACAGGCTCTAAGCCCCCTCTGAGGGCTTGGGCTTGGTGAGCTCAGCCTTGCCATCGGCAATGTCCGCCAGCGCGTCGCTCCGTTGCACCACCAAGGTCGTGCCATCGCGGAGCAAGATGTGCTGGCTTTGTAACACCTGAAACGCCCGTGTCACGGTTTCGCGGCTGGTGTTAATCATAATCGCCAGCTCTTGGTGGGTTGGGGCATTGTCGATGCGCGAAGCTTCTTCGCGTACCAGCACCAAAAGCTGGGCGCACAGCCGCTGCACCGGATTGGGCAAGCTGAGCAAAGTCCGCTGCGCTGAGGCACTGCGCACCCGTGCCGACAGCCGCTTCATGACTTTTTCGGCAATGCTGGGGGTGGAGAGCACCAAGCCCCGTGCGGCTTCGCGGGGCAAAAAAGCCACCTGTGCCCGCCCCAACGCCATCACAAACTCAGGCGCAGGCCCGTCATCGACCACCGACAGCTCACCAAAATAATCCCCTGCCGCCACAAAATATAAGCCGACCTCGCGCCCATCAAGGGTGAAGTCCACCCCCTGCAATCGCCCCTCGAGCAAAAAGCCCAGCCCATGCCCTTCCTCGCCCCGATTCAGCACCACGGCGCGGCGAGCAAAGGTGTGCAAGCTCATGTACTTACCCAAGGTATCGAGTGCTTCGGTGGGCAAGCCATGCAGCAAGGCAAGACGCTGTAAGACGGCAGCCGCTACGGGCATTCAGAGCCTCCCCCCTTCCCCTGCCGTGAACGCATCTGGCGGGGATGGGAAAATAACTTTTTGGCAGAATATGTGACCCGCAGCACATCGGCAGCGGGGGTGAGGTGTAATACTCCCAGCTATCAACCTATGGTCAACCCGCTGGAATCCCCATGATAACGCGAAACACCTTGCTCGCCCTGCTAGGGCTGGCCAGCTTGGCTCACAGTGCCACAGCGGCAGAAGCCGTGGGTGAAGTGTCGCTGGTCATCGGGGACGCTCGACTCATGAGCGAAAACGGCACCGCCCGCCCTTTGGCACGGCACGCGGCCATCCAGTCCGGCGACCGGATCGACACCGAAGGCGGGGGGCACGTCCATATTCGCTTTGTCGATGGCGGCATGGTCAGCATTCGCCCAGGTAGCCGCCTCGTGGTGGAGTCCTATCAACATAGTGGGCAAGGGCAGCAAACCGCGATTAAATTTCGACTCGACCAAGGTGTGATGCGTTCCATTACCGGCCAGTGGGGCGAAGCTGCTCGCGACCGTTTTCGCCTCAATACGCCGATTGCCGCCATTGGCGTGCGCGGCACCGATTTTGTCGTGGAAGCCAGCCCCAGCACCATGCGGGTAGCGGTCTATAGCGGTGCCGTGGTGGCCGCGCCGCTGGGCGGTGGCTGCCAAGCCGAGGCCTTGGGGCCTTGTGCGACGGGCAGTGCCAAAGCCCTTGCCGCCGAGATGGGGAGTGTCATGCTGGAGATTAAAAATCGCCAAGACACCCCGCAAGTCGTGCCCTTGAATCCCTTATTGCTGGCGATGGTGCAAGCAACACCTCCCGCTGCAGCAACGCTCCCTGCTTCCCTTGCCACGACCAGTGCCAGCGGAAGCAGCACGGCGAACCCCCCCAGCGATGCCAATTTAAGTACCAGTAGCACGGTTAATGAAACCACGGCACTCTCCCAAGTGCGCCCTGCCGTCGCGCCCCTCCCCTCTCCTCCTCTCCCCTCTACCCTCTCTTGGGGACGGTGGTCGGGGGCTGCGCCCGAAGGCGACACCCTGAGCCAGTCCCTGAGCCAAGCCAGCCCAGGCAAAGCCGTGACCGTGGGCGACAACAGCTATGTTCTGTTCCGCGAAACCCCCGA
>ERZ650306.1218-NODE-1218-length-14824-cov-8.163383_pt1 | contig 14824 bp, 21 predicted proteins | sample MGYA00376242_ERZ650306 | MGnify/ENA primary metagenome ERZ650306 (study PRJEB26733, sample SAMN07839244) | wastewater metagenome | biome: urban; feature: wastewater treatment plant; material: waste water | place: USA: North Carolina | collected 2016-03-31 ... | reverse complement strand
ATTCCGGCGCATACCGTGGGGACCGTTACCGACAACGGAGTACCCCACGATGCAAACCGCAACCATCCCCACCGCCTGGCGCAACGATGCGCCCCTCGCCGCCCGTAACTATTCGACGGACGAAGCCGCCGCCGTCCTGAAGGTCAAGCCGCAGACTCTGCGTGCCGCGCTGTGCCGCGACGGCGCATACCAAGGCGTTCGCCCGCTCAAGGCTCGCAACCGCTTCCTGCTTTGGCCCGCCGCCGAAATCGAACGCCTGGCCGCTGGCGGGGTGGCGCAATGAAAAGCGCCCACACCCCGAAAAGTGCGAGCGCCCTGGAACCGCGCCGCCATTCTACCGCAGCCGCCCCGCTGGTCGAACTGGATCACGGCGAGGTCTGGACAACATCCCTGCTGGTGGCCGACAAGTTCGGCAAGCGCCATGCCGACGTGCTCCGCGCCGTCGAAAAGCTGGAGTGCTCGCCGGAGTTTTCTGAGCGCAATTTTGCGCTGACATCCGCCGAGGTCGCCCAGCCCAATGGCGGCGTCCGTGCTGTGCCGATGTACCGCATCACCCGCGACGGCTTCAGCTTCTTGGCGATGGGCTTCACCGGCCGCGCCGCGGCAGTCTGGAAGGAGGCATTCATTGCCGCCTTCAATTCGCTTGAGCACGAGCTGCGCCGCCTCGCCGTGCAGACGTCGCTCCCGGACTGGCAGGAGGCCCGCCAGCTTGGCAAGGCCGACCGCCGCGATCTGACGGACGCCGTGCAGGCGCTGTGCCTGCGTGCGCACGAGCGGAGGGACTCTACGACCCCGCTGGGGCTGTGGGAGACCGCAGCAACGCGCGTTGTGACGGCCGCCCTGTTCGAGACCGGCGGCGAGCGCATCGCAGCAATCCGCAGCCGCCTGACCGCCCGGCAACTGCGCCGCCTCGCGCTGGCGGAAGAGACCTACGCCCGCGCCCTCGATTCGTTGTTGGACACCGAAGCACATCACCGCGCCATCAACGAACAGGCGAAGGTTGCCGTCCTGGCCTTCGCGAACGCGACCGGCGGCCGCGAGGTGCCGGGTGTTGATCCTCTGCCGCGCCGCCTGGGGCGTCAGTCCGGTGCGGCCGAGCCGGCCCTGCTGGTGTGGCTGCTGGCGTGGCTGATCCTGTCCGTCGTGCTGCATGTGCTCCTGCCGGCGGGGACTGTGTGATGGTCGCCAATCGCACCGCCCCAGCCTTCTTGGAGTACGCCGCCAACATGATGGCCCGGTTTGAGTACAGGACGCTGACCCTCGCCCAGCGGGGGCTGTTGTACTCGATGCGCCTGGAGTGCTGGGTCAATCAGTTCTTGCCCGAGTCGGCGGAAGTTCTTGCCCGGATACTGGGGTTCGACCCCGCAGAAATCGCCGCCGAGCTTCCTTATGTCATGCCGTTCTTCGAGGTCGAAAACGGCCGCATCACGTCGCCCGACCTTGAAGCCTACCGCCAACGTGTTGAAGGCATCCGCGAGCGCCAAGCGCAGGGCGGAAAGGCGGGAGCAGCGAAGACCAACGCCCGCAAAACCCGCGCAGATACTGGTGTTTCGGGCAATCCGGGTAAGCCGTCGGGTAACTCGACGAGTAACCCGCGAGTACCCCGCCGAGTGTCTGCCGAGTCCTTTAACCCTAACCCTAGCCCTAGCCAAGGGGAGGATGGTTTGGGGGATGTTGTTGGTAGTGCTGTTTCTGACTTCACCTTGACCCCCGGTTGGGAGGTGGAGCGATGAGCACCCAAGCCCAAGCGTCCGCCTCCCTGGCTGGGGCCGGGGTTATCAGCCTGCGTGACTACCAGGTCGGTCTGGTGAAGGAGGTTCGCGACTCGCTCAAGGTCGGGCGCCGCCGCGTCATGGCCTACTTGCCGACCGGCGGGGGCAAGACCCGTGTTGCGACCGCCATCACGCAAATGTCCCTGAGCAAGTCCAAGGGCCGCGTTGTCGTGCTGGCGAATCGCAAGCAACTGGTGCATCAGTTCGCCGCCGCGCTCCGGGCCGCCGGGCTGGATGTGGGCGTCCTCCAGGGCGAGAACACGCACGGCCTGCATCACCGCGTTGTCGTGGCCTCGATAGACACCATCCACGCCCGCAACTGCATCTTCGATGACGTGGCGCTGTTCATCATCGACGAGGCGCACGCCTGCGCCGGGAGCGAGAAGTACCGCACCCTGCTGTTCCGCTACAGCCGCGTGCCCTGCATCGGCCTGAGCGCAACGCCCTTTGCCCGAGGGCTGGGCAAGCCGTACCCCGAACTGGCGGATAGGCCGCTGTTCGAGGATTTGGTGATTGGCGCGACGGTGCAATCGTTGGTGGATGCGGGGCATCTGACGGACCTCGAGATCTACGCACCGAGCAGCCCGGACATGACCGGCGCGAAAACCTCTCGCACCGCCGAGGGCGAGCAGGACTATCGGCAGGCCGACATCGAAGAGGCCGCCGACCGGCCGGAGCTGGTGGGCGACATACTGCGGCACTGGTTCAAGCTGGCCGGAGGCGTCAAAACCATCTGTTTTGCATCGTCCATCGCGCACAGCCAGCACGTCGTTGAGCAGTTCCGCGCCGCTGGCGTGAGTGCGGAGCACCTCGACTACCACATGGACGACGAGACCCGCGCCGACATCCTGGGGCGCTTCGAGCGTGGTGACTTCACGCTCCTGTCGAACGTCTCCCTGCTGTCGGAAGGCTTCGACGTGCCCGACACGAGCTGCATGATCCTGGCGAGGCCCACGAAGAGCCTCACCCGGTTTCTGCAAATGGTCGGCCGTGTCCTTCGCCCGGCGCCCGGCAAGACCCGCGCCTTACTGCTGGATCACAGCGGCAGCGTGGAGCGCATCGGACACCCCTTCGACGACCTGCCGCTCGAACTGGACGACGGCACGGCCAACACGTCCGCCAACAAGAAGGAGGAGCGCAGGAAGTCCGAGCCGAAGCCCTGCCCGAAGTGCAAGTTTGTCCGCGATGCTGGTGTGCATGAGTGCCCCAAGTGCGGCTTCGCACCGACCCGGCAAAGTGACGTGGAGGTGGCAGACGGCGAGCTGGTGCGCATCGACCGCAAGCCCAAGAAGCCAGCCAGTCCAAACCGGAAACAGCACGTGTTTTCGCAACTCATCTCTGTCGCCCGCAAGCGCGGTTACTCGTCGGGCTGGGTCTCGCACAAGTACCGGGAGATGTTCGGCGTGTGGCCCCGTGGCATGCGTGAGGTAGAGGCCGCCCCAACCAATGAGTTGCTGTCCTGGCTCAAGTCGCAACAGATCCGCTTCGCCAAGTCGAAGGAGGTGCAACATGGACAGGCTTGATGTGCGCACCGTCGCCGCCGGCCGCTGGCGGTCCATCCTCTCGACCCTGGGCATGGATGACAAAGCCCTGAGCGGCAAGCACTGCGCCTGCCCGATGTGTGGCGGCAAGGACCGTTTCCGCTTCGATGACAAGGACGGGCGAGGGACATACTTCTGTTCCGGCTGCGGCGCGGGCGATGGCGTGAAGCTGGCGATGGGCATCACCGGCCAGAACTTCCGCGAAACGGCGCTGCAAATCGAGCGGCTGGCGGGTGTGGTGCAGCCGACCGCCAGCAAGCCCGAACGCACCGACGACGACAAGCTCGCCGCTCTGCGCCGGGTGTGGTCGGAGTCGTCACCGATTCAGCGGGGTGACGAAGCCGCCCTTTACCTGGCCGGGCGTGGCCTGAAGCTCTACGACCTGCCCGAGTCCATCCGCGTGCATCCGGCCCTGCGGTATCAGGACGGCGAAACGGTCGGCACCTACGCCGCGATGCTCGCCACCGTGACCGCGCCGGACGGTCGGGCTGTATCTCTGCACAGGACATACCTTCGGGAAGCCCGCAAAGCCCCTGTGCTGCATCCGAAGAAGCTCATGCAGGGGTTGCCCCTATCCGGCGCTGCAATTCGCCTGACGGCCGTTTCTCAAGTCCTGGGCATTGCCGAAGGCATCGAAACGGCGCTGGCCGCATCGGAACTGTTCGAGGTGCCGGTGTGGTCGTGCATCAGCACATCGGGCATCGAGTCGTTCGAGCCGCCGGCCGGGGTCAAGGAGGTGATCGTGTTCGCCGACAACGACACCAACTTCGCCGGGCAGTCGGCCGCCTACAGAACCGCTCATCGTCTAAAGCTGAAGGGCCTCGAGGTGGAAGTGGTCATTCCGCAAGAGCCGGGCGACTGGCTGGACTTTCACAGCAAAAATTTTGAACCACGGAGGTAAGCATGGCGATCAACAAAACCACCCTTCAGCAAATCCTCGACACGGTGCAGGAGCTGCACAACCTGGAACAGATCGTCACCCGCGAAGCCGTGCGAGAGGCTACGGGCCTGGCCCTGACGATTGTTGATGACCGACTGGGAACGCTGGTGGACCGGGGCGATATTGTGCGCATCGGCCGCGGGGTGTTCGTGCCGGCCGTGCGACATCCGCCGGCCCGTGCGATCTCGAAAACCGTGATGCCTGATGGCATGGTCAAGATCGAGATTGGCGAGATCGTGCTGGACTTGACGCCGCGAGAAGACAGGCACCTGGCCGCGCTGATGGCAGGGTCCGCGGCTCAACTGGCGGCCGTTGTGAGCGGGGCCGAAAGCACCGCCCAGATTGTGGCGCTACGGATGCGGGTCAGGCGGATGGAGGCGGAACTGCGGGAGGCTTCCCATGCTTCCACGGCCGACGATTCGCAGCACTCCCCTGATTGAGGAACGAAAACATGGACAAGACCTTTCCGCCGGAATTTAGCGCCTTGATGGCGGGCCTGCCTCTCGGCACCGTGAAGGCGATCTGCTCGCAGGCCGGCCTGATAGCGGCCCCGTCAGCGAGCACTGAAAACCTGTCAAAACCTGTCATCCAGGCTGTTAGCAAAACTTAGTGTCCAGACCGCTAAACACGCCCGGCTAAACAGGGCGCTAAACACGCCCCGCCCATGTGGTGGGGCTTTTCTTTGGTACGCAGGCGCGGCGGTACGCAGGCCGGTACGCAGGGAAGCCGGGGCGCTGGATGCGGTTACCAAGGGCCGGTTACCAAGCTGGTTTCCACGGAAATCGACGCTTTCGGAAACAGGATCACGGTTCGCGGGGGCGAGGTTCGCGGCCAAGTTTGCGCCGAATCCACGGTTGCCAAGAATGCGGTTGCCAACTCGGTTGCCACGAAAAAGCGCCGTACCAGATGAAGCTGTAACAGCCGATGTAACAGCCGATGTAACAGCCGATGTAACAGCGAAACAAGGTATCCAGGGTGAGGTATCCACCGGTATCCACGAAACCGGCTGTTATCAAAAAGCGATGGCCCACCTGAAGAAATCTGAAGTGATGCGCAGGTTACAACGGCCATGGTTACGGGCAAGGTTACGGCGAAACCACGCTTTGAGAACGCGGGCCAAAGGTTGCAGGCCGGGTACAGCGAGAGGCATTGCACAACAGCAACAACGCATCACAAGCAGCGAAGCACCGCCACGCCCTGATTAGGGTTAGGCGGTGCAGGGGTTCCGTCGAAGAATAGACGCCAGTTCAATTTATTGGAGACGCCCCATGTCCGGCATCAACAGCCACATCAGCCTCAGCGCCCGCGCCAGCGTTTCCGGTAGCCATACCATCAGCGAACAGATCTGACGACAGGAAAACATCATGCCTATTGCCTATCAAACTGGAAGCAGAACGGCGCGGTTTGCTTACCCGACAGGAAGCCGGGTTCCGCAGTCCGTTGCGCGATCTGCCGCGGCATCTGCCGGCGTGGCTCCGCCCCCGCCGCTGCAGATCACCAACGGTTTCGAGCCCGCCAACCCGGCGCCCGGTGCGCTGCAGATCACGAACGGTTTCGATACGCCCGCCACGCCCCCGGCGACAGGCGCAGGCGTGCAGCCCGCCGCGTCTGCGCCTGTCGCCCCGCCCAATGCTGCCACTCAGATGGCGAGCGGGTTCCCGATGCCGGGCGGCATTGGCCCCAAGCCGGAAGGCTTTGCAAACGGCGGCATGGTTCGCGGCCCCGGCACGGGCACATCCGATTCGGTGAAAGATGCGGTTCCGCCGGGCACCTACATCATGCCGGCCGACAGCACCCGGCAGATTGGCGAGCAGAACATGGCAGGGCTTGGCTTCCGCCCTGGGATGATGCAGGCGGCGCAGGCGGCTGACCCCGGCCCGCGCCTTGGTTTCAAGTCGCGATCCCAGCGCGAGAAGGAAGGAATCGAGAGCCCGCCGGGGGCCGGACTCGGCTTCCATCCGCGCGGTAAGGTGCCGGTCAACCTGAGCAATGGCGAGTACAAGGTTCCGCCCGAGCAGGTGCAGGCCATCGGCGCGCAGGTGCTGGACGCGGTGAAGGGTGGCACTCACGCTCCCGCCGAACAGGAAGAGGATGAGGGCGAGAACAAGCCCGCATCGCCGTCCCTTTACTTTGCCGATGGGGGCGAAGTGGAAGACCCGAAGAAACGTGACCCGTTTGCTTATCAGGCGCCCGGCAGCGCGGCCACGGCTGCCCGTCCCGGCCCAATCCCCGGCGCGGAGCGGAGCGACCTTCCGGTGCAAGATACCGCGCGGGCATCCTACGGACAGATCGGCGGGCCGGCCGCTGTCAAGCCGGATGCCTCGGCGCCCTCCCCGATACAGGGGCCGCTCGATTCGATGGGCGCGGCCTACGGCGAGGCGGCGAAGAAGCTGACCTTTGGGGCGTTCGACTCGAACGCGGACGCCATCCGAGCCAAGAACCGCGAAGGTCTGATTGCCGAGCCGGAAACGCCCTCTGCACCGGCAACACCGGCCGCCAAGCTCGGGCAGCCCATCATGACGAATCGGGGTCCGACCGCGGCGCCGCCTGAACCGTCGCCTGCCGCGCCGGCGGGCATCGCCACCAGCGCGCCCGGCATCCGGCGAATCGATGAGCCTGGGAAATCCCCGCTCTTCACGAATGTCGAGGGGGATGGCGCAAGCGGCACCGCCCCGCAGCCGCGCGGACTCGGCTTCCGTCCCGGCATGGGCACGGGAACCAGTGCGCCGCCGGCCTCACCGGGGCCTGGCTTGGGCTTCCAGCCTACCAGCCTGCGAGGCGGCAGTTCGTCGCCCGACGCGCCTGGGGCCGGCCTGGGCTTCCGCCCCGGCATGGGCAGTTCATCGCCGGACGTGATGGGCATCCTTCAGCGCGAAAGCAAAATCAGGGGCGAGATGGCCGGCCTACGGGACCAGATCGCATTCAACGAAGGCAACGGCGGCGCCTTCCGCAAGACCACGAACGACGAGATCGTGCGTGACATGCTGATTCGGGGCAATGCGGGAGACAGATCGGCAGCGCTTGGCTTCATGGCTGGGCGGCAGGATGCGGGCACCAAGCAGGACATGGGCCAGCAGGAACTGGCGCTGCGTCAGCAGGAGGCCGCGGCACGGCAGGGCATCGCTGCCGGCGAGTTTGGATTGAAGCAGGAGGCGCAAGGCTTCCAGAGTGCGGCGCAGCGCCGGCTTGGCGCCCTTCAAGATCAGTATCAGGCCGAAATCGACCCGGAGAAGCGCAGCGCTATTGCCCGGCAGATTCGGGAGTTAAACGGAAAGGAGCCGCCGAAGCCGGATAACGAACTAGGAAAGGCCCGCGCGAACCTGATCGGAGAACTTAGCAAGCAGTACGCAGCGGCGCCGCCGACAGGTGCGGACAAAAAACCCGTTCCGTTTGAAACCTGGGCGGCGCCGATGTTGCGGGCGGCAGGTATGACGACATCGGACCCGAGGCGGCAAGAGGGCGCGACGCTGCGCGGCAAGGACGGGAGGATCTACCGGGTGGAGAACGGCGAGGCTGTCCCGGTGGAAGCTCTTTCCAACGGTGGAGCAAGGCCTGCGCCGGCGGTGGGAACGGTGATTGACGGGCATCGCTTTCGCGGTGGGAACCCGAACGACCGGAACAGCTGGGAGAAAGTATGAGTACGCTTGATCTGCGAGGCGCGGCCGCTCTGATGAACGTTCATCCTCGCACGGTTGAGGCGATGGCGCGAGATGGCCGCCTCCCGGCCGCCAAGATCGGCCGGGCCTACGTGCTGATGGAGCGGGATGTCCTGACCTTCATCGAGCGGCAGATTTCCGCACAGACGGCTGGACGGGGCGAGGGCATGCCTACGTGCAGCGGTAAAACGTGATCCACAACGTAACCAGGACACGACTGGCGAGGCTTCGGCGGTCCAGTGGAAGGGCATGGGTGCGACCAGACGAGCCCGGCGCGCGCTCAGGATTTGTGCTTGTTGGCGAGGAACCAGGCGGCAATCGATGCTGCGGTAATCCATCCGGCCGTTTGCCCGAAAATCCCACCGACGACAGCCCCGGCAACTAGTGCGCCAGCAAGCGGGAGAGTGTATTCGGCCATGAGCGACATGCCGGCAAGAACCAATACTATGACGACAAGCGAAAGAAGCCCAACGCCGCCCGTGCTTTCTGCCCCGCTGACGTCAGCAGGATCGGCCCCTGACATTGTTCCAACAGCGAGCGCAACGGCAGGGGCAAGCGCGACCACGACAGCAAGGGCTAGTTTCAGTGACCGTGTACGTGCGTATCTCATAGCTCCGCCCTCTCATTCATTTATGCCATTGTCGCACATGGTGGGTTTTGCGCTGGGGGAAACAGAGCTGCTGGATATTGCGCTTGACGACAACGCCATGACTGGCTGATACTGAAATTGCCCCTGAAACAGAAGGGGCCGGGCTTGGCGGCCTGGAGATACGAGGCGGACAACCGCCTAGAGCGGTTTTTTTACGTCCGCAGCATGGTGTAGCCCTATGGGCGGACCGTGCGGGAGGGGTAACCCTGCCGGAACCTCGTACCCGGTCCGCCAACCTGCACGGTTCCGCTCACCCAGCTTGGCGGCTGGAGGAGCGGAGAAATAGACCGCAGTACGAGGAGCCTCACCATGTCCCACCACGCCCAAGGTGCGCCCGCACCCGCGCGGAGCAGCCTGCCCGCGCCCCGTCACATCCCTGCTGTTACCCGCGAACCGCTCGCCGCCGGTGATCGTGTTCGCACCCTGCACGCTGGCCGCACTGGTTCGGTGATGAAGGTCTATTCCGATGGTTCGGCCTGCATCACCTGGGACGACAAGCCCGTGCCGTTCGGCCTTGGGCATGAGCGCGTGCCGCGTTCGCTGCTGCTCGTCCTGCCCTCAACCCCTACGGAGAGCGAAGGGGGTGAGCTGTGAGCACATTGACCGCAGGCTGCGGAGCCACCTCGAACGGAAATGCCTTCACGGTCGCGGAGGGGCTCGACCGCTTCGAAGCGCTCGACCTGGCCAACGCATTGACGGCGGCCGGCCATGAAATCCTGCAGTGCGCCGCTACCGGCCACGCCCCGGCGCCTGACGGCATGGGCGCGAACGGTGCGCTGTTCCTTCTGGAGGCTGCGCGTGCGCTGATTGGTGCCGTGGCGAAGGAGATCGATCAATGAGTTTTCACGCCCGTTTCACGCTCTATCGCGCTTTGCGCCGCGTCGTTGGCCCTGTAACGGCCTATCGCTTCATCTTTGCCAAGGGAGAATGACCATGACCACGACTTCCACATCTGCCTTTGAAATGCGATTTACTGCCTCCGGCCGTGGCCTGTATGTGCTCGCCCCCGAGGCGAATGCACCTGCGATCTGCGATCAGATCGCCGCTCGGCAGACACAACTGCAGGCGCTGCTGACGCTCACCTACGGGGAGGGTGCAGAGGGCTTCAACAACATGAATGACAGGACACGGGGCGACTACATGTGGGCCCTGGACATGCTGTCACGAGAAATCGATGACCTTACCATCGCGCTCGAGAAGGTGCGCACCGTCGAGCAATCAGCCGAAGCCAAAGCCTGAGGAGATCCACCGTGAAAAATATCGACGAAGTGATCCGCACCCTTTGGGATCGCGCAGAGAGCCACCTTACTTTCGATGAAGTTCACAGCCTCTGCCATGCAGGTGAAGAGGCGTTGCTGATGGCGTCCCACCTCACGACGGTTTGCGATGCGATGGGCTCTCTGATCGCAGAGGATCAGGTCAGCGGCGCGTTTAGCGATGGCGACAGCGTGTCTCAACTCATGTGGCTGCTCGCGCGACAGGTTGATGCCATCCAAGCCCTGTCGCGCCTGGGCGAGCGTGCAAAAACACAGCGTGACACTCTTCTCGGGTGGTCGCCGTTTGCACGTCAAGACGCCATAGAGCGGCTGAAGAGCAGTACGACGACCAAGAAGCAGTAAGCCATCACCCCGTTGGCCGGCGCACCCCGCGCCGCGCCCACGCTTCCGCGTTGGAGGTGCCCCATGCAGACCGAACGCTACGGAACCCGCGATCAGGCTTACTCAGCCTGGCATCGCAGCCAGAGCACCCGCCGCTTCGTCGGGATCGAGCAGGCCACCCGGCTCTCGATGATCGACCTGGACGGCGCCCTGTACGTCGAGTTTGACGACGGGGAGCGCGAACCGCTGGCGCTCATCGAAACGGCGCGAGACGTGGGGCAGACGTTCAAATGCTCGACGGTGACGGCCCGGCTCGCGCAGCGGTCAGGTCTGCCGGCCTATGTGGTGCTGTACAAGACTGCCGATCTACCGAACCCTGCGGATGAGCGGCAGCCTGACATTCAGAGCTTCCGCGTCCGCCGGATTTGGCCGCATCCGGAATCATCTTGGCGGCAGCTTTCGCCGCAGAGTTGGGCAGAGGCACTGCTGCAGATCAGGGAATGGTCTTCGGCGAGGCTCGACAGCATCGCGGCCAACGATCCACGGTGGTAGCTACGGAAATTGAACAGTACTGGGATCGAACCAGTAGCGCCTTCATCCCATATCAACGCCCCGACTCAGCCCCACAAGATGAACGACCCGACCCGCCCGCGTGGCGGGCTTTTTTTGTATCTGGTGCCGGCCGCCTGCTTACATGCTTTGCTGGCGCTTACAAGGTGCTTACACGAAGCCCAAACGCAAAAAGGCCAACCCTCACGGATTGGCCTAAGTGCTTGATAAATCTGGTGCCGGTGAAAGGAATCGAACCCTCGACCTTCGCATTACAAGTGCGCAAAAGACGGGGTTTTTTGACGTTGAAGGGTGTTCCCTTAAAAATATAAGTTGCTGAAAAATAAGGATTCAATCCATTTTTGACGTTGAACGAAATTGAAGCATGTTCTAGAATCCGCTTACAAGCTGCTTACATGAGCCGCTTACACGGAGAACTTGAACATGGCACGCAACAAGCTGACCGCCGGCCGCATCCGCGAATTTGAATGCCCGACCGGCACCGCTCAAGCCTTCCTGTGGGACACGGAAGCGCCCGGCCTCGCAGTGCGTGCAACACCCGGCAGCGAGGCGCGCGGATTCATCTTCCAAAGCCGCCTTAACGGCAAGGCCCTACGCCTGACAATTGGCGACGTGCGCGCCTGGGGCATTGATGCCGCCCGCGCCGAAGCCCGCCGCCTGCAAACGCTGATTGACCAGGGGATAGACCCGCGCCAAGAGAAGGCCGACAAACGCGCCGCCATTGAGGCCAAGGCCTTAGCGGTCGAAGCTGCCAGACACGAAGCCGAACGCGTGGAAGCGCCCGCGCTGGACGCCTGGGCCGCCTACCTCGACGCCCGCCGGCCGAAATGGAGCCCGCGCACGCTCCTGGACCATCAGCGCCTGAGCGACCCCGGCGGCAAGCCCAAGACCCGAGGCAGGAAGAAAGGCGAAGGCGACACAACCCTACCCGGCGCGCTCCTGCCCCTGCTGAATCTTCCATTGGCGAGGATTGACGCCGACACAGTGCGCGCATGGCTCAGGGACGAAGCCGCCCACCGACCGACCCAAGCCGATAACGCCTTCGTCCGCCTGCGCGCCTTCCTGAACTGGTGCGCCGACCGCCCCGAGCTTCGCGACCAGATTCATGCCGACGCCTGCGCGTCCCGTATGGCCCGCGACGAATTACCACGGAAATCCGCCAAGGATGATTGTCTGCAACGCGAACAGTTGCCGCTGTGGTTCGAGCACATCCGCAAGCTGGCGAACCCGGTGCACGCCGCTTACCTGCAAACCTTGCTCCTGACCGGCGCGCGCCGGGAAGAACTGGCCGGGCTTGCCTGGACAGACCTCGATTTTCAGTGGAAGTCGATGACCATCAAGGACAAGGTCGATGGCGAACGCACCATTCCGCTACCGCCCTATGTCGCCGCGCTGCTGGCCGCGTTGCCGCGCCGCAACGAATGGGTGTTCTCAAGCCTCACCGCCGCATCGGGAAGGCTCCAAGAGCCGCGCATTCCCCATAACAAGGCACTGACCGCCGCCGGCCTGCCGGCGCTGTCCCTGCACGGCCTGCGCCGCTCCTTCGGCACGCTGTCCGAGTGGGTGGAATGCCCCGTTGGCGTGGTGGCTCAGATTCAAGGACACAAGCCGTCCGCGCTGGCCGAAAAGCACTATCGCCGCCGGCCGCTCGACTTGCTGCGGATGTGGCACGTGAAGATTGAGGGCTGGATTCTGGAGCAGGCCGGCATCGAGCAGCCGGCAGAGGGGGCCGCAACAGGCCTCAGAGCCATCAAGTAACCTCCATTCACAAATTTAACGATTGACGTTAAACGAAGCGCGTTCTATCCTCAACCCATGACGATTCGTTCATTTCGGTGCGAAGACACCAAAGCCCTTTACGAAGGACTGCACCCGAAGCGATTCAGAAACATCGAAGCTGTCGCAGAACGAAAACTGCAAATGCTTGATGCTGCCGAAGAACTGAAGGACTTGCGCTCTCCGCCGGGCAATCGTCTCGAAGCGCTCAGCGGGAGCCGAGCCGGCCAGCACAGCATCCGCATCAATGACCAGTGGCGCGTGTGCTTTGTTTGGACGGCTACAGGGCCGGAGGGCGTCGAAATCGTGGATTACCACTGAAGGATTTGAACATGGCTACGAACAACATGCGCCCCATTCATCCGGGCGAGGTTCTGCGGGAAGAATATCTGCTGCCGCTTGGCCTCAGCGCCAACGCCCTGGCAATGGATCTGCACGTTCCTGCCCCTCGCATCAACGACATCGTGCGCGAGCGCCGGGCGGTGACACCTTACACAGCCCTGCGGCTCGCCCGCTACTTCGACACCACGCCGCAATTCTGGATGAATCTGCAAACCGCCTTTGACCTGAAGCAGGCCGAGGCGGCAATAGGCGAGAAGGTGACGCGAGAGATTCGGCCAATGCACGCGGTAGCAGCCTGACCGAGCGCCACCGCCGCGCGAAGTAGTAGGAATCTGTCCGCTTGATACCAAATTGGTAGCGTGCTAGATTGAACCATGCACATCATTGCACTGCGAGCGTTACGCGAGTTTTGGGAGAAGCACCCGCAAGCCGAAACCCCTTTGCGTGGCTGGTACGCCGAGGCAAGCCGGGCCGCATGGCAAACCCCGGCTGATATCAAGGCTGCGCACCGGAACGCCAGTTTTCTGGCAAACAACCGCGTGGTGTTCAACATCAAGGGCAATGATTACCGGCTGGTGGTGGCTGTGCGTTACACCTCCACCATGATGTTCATCCGGTTCGTCGGCACCCATGCCGAGTACGACCGGATTGACGCCGAAACCATCTAGGAGTCGCTATGGAACTGAAGCCCATCCGAACCGAAGCCGAGCATGCTGAAGCCCTGGCCGACATTGAACGTCTTTGGGACGCTCCCGAGGGAAGCCCCGAAGCCGACCGCCTGGAAGTCCTCGCCATGCTGGTAGAAGCCTACGAGAAGGCGCACTTCCCGATTGAAGCCCCCGACCCGGTGGCCTTCCTTGAGTACGTCATGGACGTGCGCGGACTGACGCGTAAAGATCTGGAGCCGTACATCGGCCCGCGGGGGCGGGTGGCCGACATCATGAACAAAACCCGCCCTCTATCCGTAACGATGATTCGCCGGCTGTGTGCAGGCCTGGGGTTGCCTGCTGACGTGCTGATTCAACCCTACGCGCTGCGGGAGCCAATCGCAGCCTGACCGAGCACCACCGCCGCGCCTAGGTCGGCCAACCGAAAAGCGGGACACCTTCACCCGCCTGGCGCGGCTCCCTATTGAAGGGCGCTTGAAGGAGCGCAGATGCAGCAGGAACAGAACTGCCGCCAGTTTGGCAAAGAAACAGCCGCGTTCATCGCGAAACTGGTTAACAACCAGTCCGGCGGTTACGAGTTTCTCGAGTTTCGAGACGACACCGTTCCCCCTGGAATTTATGTTTCGGAAACCTATATCGATCTGTTCCCGTCAGGCGTGGAAGGGGTTGAGGCGGGGAATGTATTCGAGTGGAACCCGGCCTGTGACACTGAGAACGACGCGGACCCGAAAATCACACCACTATTGCCGGTCCCCTTCAGTGCGAATGAATTGGCTGCGTTTCTGCTGTACGGGGTCGGTGATTACATCCAAGAGAGGCTAGGCCGAATTGGGGAGCTCGATGAAGATCAGCTATTGAGGCTGGGAGGGATTCGGGACAAATTGCCCCGCGAAGCTCTCCGAACAGCCTATGCAGAAGCCAAACGCGCCCAGCAGATCGTCGGCCTTCCCGCTATTGAGGCTCAAGCCTTGGCCGACGCGCTTTCAGAGCAGCTTGATGAGGCTGAATGCGAGGCGAACCACCGCTTGGGTGTTTTTGCACGCGACATTTCCACCGAAGAGGCAAGCCGGCGGCGCGCTATGGTCGTTGAGTCTCTTGCTGATTTGCGCAAGCGCACCCAAGTAGCCAGATCGGAAGCTACAGCAAAAACAGCTCAATGGAGAAGAGCGATGGTTCGCCAACTGCTGGAGCCGGCCGCCCCGACTCGCGAGCAGCCCGCCCCCGCCGACGCCGAGCCAGCGCCAAACGCAGAGCCCGCGCCAAACGCAGAGCAAGTTCCCGGAAAGATGCCGCGTGTTGCTGTGGGAAAACT
>ERZ650306.1217-NODE-1217-length-14841-cov-5.549371_pt1 | contig 14841 bp, 13 predicted proteins | sample MGYA00376242_ERZ650306 | MGnify/ENA primary metagenome ERZ650306 (study PRJEB26733, sample SAMN07839244) | wastewater metagenome | biome: urban; feature: wastewater treatment plant; material: waste water | place: USA: North Carolina | collected 2016-03-31 ... | reverse complement strand
TAACCTACAAAAAGTGGTTCGATCGCCATACAGCCGATGTCTTCTCGAAAATGGTACTGGGTCTCGCCCTCCCTTTCGAAATGTTCATCACCATCACTCAAAAATTCTCCCGCACCGAATTTCTCGAGCTTATCGGGGGCATCATCGTGCCCATCTTGTCCATGGTACTAGCCTATTTTGCGTCGAAAGTGCTAGCGCAACTTTTGGGCGTAGCTAAACAGCGCCGAGGAACTTTTTCGACCATGTTTACCTGCAGTAATACCATATTTATCGGACTGCCGATTAACATGGCGATTTTTGGTAGTCGCGCAGTGCCTTATGTCCTGATCTACTATATCGCCAATACCACCTTTTTCTGGACTTGGGGTGTTTATCAAATTTCCAAAGATTCCCAGACCTTTGCAGGACTGGACACCGTACCGCAAAGTTTTGGTCTAATGGACGGTCTGAAAAAAGTGTTAAATCCTGCCATGTTAGGCTTTATCATTGGGATTTGCTGGCTTCTAACTGGGGTGAAAGTCCCGCTAGCCTTAGCCAATTTTTCGACTTATATCGGCAGTCTAACGACACCTTTATCCATGTTTATCATCGGCATCACTGTTTATTTCCTTGGTCTACGGACGCTCAAGTTAAACAAGGCCATTGTTGGTGTTTTAATGGGGCGGTTTATTATCTCGCCCTTGATCATTATCTTGATAACGCGCGTGATTGCGATTCCGGATATCATGGTCAAGGTTTTCTTCATCCAGTCGTCTATGCCGATTCAGAATTCGGTGCCGATTTTGGCCCGGATGTACCATGCGGATATTGAGTTTGCGACGGCAACGCTTGGTTATACCGTCCTGTCTTATTTGGCAGTTGTACCGGTTTTACTCGCTATCATGCAATTAATCTAGTCTTCAAAAATGAGATTGGGACAAAAGTCTTCAGTCACTGAAAGAAAAAGCAAGCTAGGTAATGAGATCAAGACTACTGATTTGGTAGAAAATCAGCGATTTTTTAACTGATTTCGTATTGTTTCTTACAACTTGATGATGCTGTTCTACAATGTATCAAAACATCTATAAAAAAAATAGACTATGAGCCAATTTCAATTAATATTGAAGATGGCTCATAGTCTATTTTTTTGAGGCCTTTTGTCCCAACCCATATTTGTTTTATAGTTTACTATTTACAAATCGAACGAAGTGGTTCCACATAATCTTAACGGCATTGCTGCGTGGGACCGATTTAGTCGCGGTCAGGTAAAAAGTGTTGCCGTCAGAACCTGGTAAGTAACCTAGATTATCTTTGATCTGAAATCTAACTTTGACCAGTTTCTGATTTTTTTGGATGGCAGCAGTGACAGGCGCATCTTGCTTTTTATCAAAAGTGAGGGTCGTTGTCGTATCGGTATTTCCCATGGGTACGACGGTTGCGAAGTCGTTGTCAGGTAAGACATTGACGCTGTTTTGCTTGCCATCGACCACGGTCAGCTTGGTTGGTGCATCGGGATTTTCCATCTTTATGCCTTTGGTCGCAATCGACTTGGCCTGCCAGTTGCCGTAAATCTCGTTCATCAGACCACCAGTCGCCGTAAAGCGCGCATACTGGTCTGTCTCGGCATTATCCGCATTGAGGACGACCGTGATGATTCGAAAGTTATTCTGAACTGTCGTGCCGACAAAACAGGCACCAGCAAATTCTGTCGTCCCCGTTTTCAAACCGTCCACACCATTACGCAGGGCAGGCAATCCTGGGAGCATATAATTATAAGTCGCTATGACCTGCTCAGACGCACCACCCTTATCGAAAACAGCAGTAGCTTGCTTGGTCACCTCTAAAACTTCCGGAAACTCCCGAATCAAATGTTGCGAAATAATCGCCAAATCCTTGGCTGACAGCATATTTTCATCTGTTTCAGATGAGCCGGGATAGATATGCTGCCCAAGCACGCTGTTATTGAGCCCAGAAGCATTGACTAGCTTAGCATCATTGATCCCCCAGTAAGCCAGTTGCGTCTTCATCATATCAACAAACTTAGGTTCAGAACCACCGATTTTCTCTGCTAATGTAATCGCCGCCGAATTGGCCGACTGAATCATCGCCGCGTTAAACAAATCCCGAATCGTAAAGGCTTCACTAGGATCCTTGACCGCGATATTAGAAGCCTGTGGGTCCTGCGTTAGAGCGTAGGCGTACTCACTCATCTCGACCTTATCCTCCCAGCTCAACTTCCCCTTCTTGATCGCATCTAGGGTCATGTAGGCTGTGATTAGTTTCGTCGTAGAGGCGATGCCCATAGGTTGGTCAGCATTCTTGGCATAGAGGATTTTACCGCTCTCAGGATCAATAGCGATGGCAGCCTTTGCAGGGGTGTCATAAACTTCCTCCGCCCGCACCTGACTGGTTTGCACCATAGGCAAGAGAAACGCTAAACCAAGGGTGAACCATAATAATAACTGTTTCATGTTTTTCTTTATCTTCATAAGTCAAATTATATCAAAATTTCAGATATGCTGTCAAAGTAGTTAAAATTAGGCGGTTTTTGGCAATATCACCAGGACATAAAAAAATTAAATGGCCAGAAATCCATCATGTTGAGATAACAATTTAAGAGGTATCAAAAAAATGATGAGATAATTTTGTATCATCTGCAAGGATTAGAAAAGCGAAAATTTTGATAAGACTATAAATAGATTATAATCTTATGAGTTTGTAGAGATGGCAGGGATGAGATTACCTTAGAGAATAGGAAATGATTTGTTGTAAAGGTAAATATATCCTTTTAGAATAGGTATAGACCTTTTAATATCAGCGTTTCGAAAGATAACAGCAATAAGATGAAATCCAAAGAGACAATCAGAGATTGACTAGAAAAGTAAAAAAAATCTCTCCCATATCATTAGGAATTGAAAGATATTTATGATAGAATGTTCTTGTAAAAGTAATCAACCAATAATTTTATTATAAATAAACTGATTATTTTGATTATTTTGTTTGTTACACAAGGAAGCGTATTCGTATCAGAAAGGGAGTGGTAAGCGATGAAGAGAGTTGCTAAAAATGTTGTTAATTTACTGTTAGGAATGTTAACAGTTACTTTTGTGGTCATATTAGTAGGAAATCTTTGGATGATGTATCAATCAACTGTTCAACATTCAAAATCGCCTAGTATTCTAGGGTACAGCCCCTTGATTGTTAACACGGGTTCAATGGAAGGGAATAAAGCAGATGACTTTAACGTAGGAGATTTGGTCGTGATACATAAAACGGAAAACACACTGAATCTCAAAAAAGGCACCATCATCACTTTCGTTGACCCCCATTCAGAATCAAAAGCCTTGGTGACCCACCGGATTAATCGTGTGGTGACACATGATAAAGATCACGTTTATGAAACAAAAGGCGATGCTAACAATACCATTGACAAAGGCGTGATTAATCCATCGCAAATCATTGGCGTTTATCAATTGCATCTCAAAGGCTTCGGCTCAAAGCTGATGTTTTTACAATCGCCAAAAGGTATGTTCTTGTTGATTGTTCTACCACTTATCCTTTTATTTGGTAGCGATTACATCATACAGGCATTTAAACCTAAGGCGGCTAAACACCAAATTCAGTCACATCTGACTGAAACGACCACTCCAAATAAAACATAGAGACTAGATGAAGTCAGAGAGGGGATAAATATGAAATTAAATAGAAAAATTGTTGGCGCATTGGCGCTTATCACACTAGGTGTAGCCGTTGGTGGCGCAGGGACATTTGCCAAGTACACCTCTGAAGTAGAGGTACTACCGAACACAGCCCGTTTGGCGAAATATCAGTTTAATCAAACAGGCACGTTTGATTTGTTCGCAACGAGCTATGCAGGCAATGTCGTCGGAGAAAACACGGTTGCAGCCAAGAATAGCGCAGATAAAGTAGTCGCACCCGGCACAACAGCCACATCATATATTAATTTTGCGTCAGATTCAGAAGTGAAAACAGAAACAGTCGTGAATTTGACAGGTGTTGAGGTGACAGATCCTGATGGACAAGGCGCTTCAGATGTCCTGCTCCATCATATCAAAATAACCGTGTCAATCAATGGCGCTACAGCTAGTGATAAAACACTTGCAGAGATTAAGACAGCACTTGCGACACCGGGTACGGAAGTTCGTATTGGTGGTGCTACCGTCATCGACGCTGGCGTTGGTGACACCATCGCAGTACCTGTTAAATGGACCTACGGTTTTGAGGGCGATGCCACTTACGATGCAGCGGATACTGCCGCAGCAAGTGGTGCGACAATGCCAACTGTCCTGCTCACATTCACAGGCATTAACACACAAATCGACTAATCGTCATTTAGTCGCAACATCAAAAGAAGGAGAACCGCTATGAAACTCACAAAAAAACGCGTTGCAATCGCAACAGCAGCTGCAGCATTGGCAACCATCGGCATCTTCGGTGGCACTTATGCAAAATACAGTATAGAAACGCTCCCAACAACTGATAATGCACGTCTCGCAAAATTCTATCTGAAATCAGATAACGAGCTTCAGTTATTTAGTACAGGGTATAAAAACTCGGAAATGGAAAGTGCAGATGTTGCAAATTTCTTTGGCTTCACAGATAATTTGATTGCACCAAATGTGGCAACAGTTCAAAACTTGGAGTTCTCTGTTGCGACAGAAGTCAAATCGAAATTGACCTTCTCGGGTCTTGAAATTGAGACCAACTTACCAAATAATCTTTGGGATTATATTAAGATTTCTGTCGGTGGCACACAGTACACGCTGACGCAACTTAAAGCAAGTCCGACAGTACCAGAGTATGAAGTGGCAGCAGTTATTCCAGCAGGGACAACTGCTACTACCCCCGCTACTTTCTATAAAGTTCCGGTAGCGTTTGAATGGGCTCTAGAGAACGGCGTTGATGATGATGAAACAGCAGCAGCCATCGCGCAAGCTGAAGGTAATGCCCCTGATGGCGGCTATTACCTAAACCTCTCAGGCACAGCAACCTTAACACAAATCGACTAATCCCCAAACATGCTGACACCTTATCAAAGATAGCGTGAAACAAAAGACGTATGACATGAAATAGGAGAACACGACATATGAAGATGACAAGAAAACGTGTCGCCACCACAGCAGCGATTGCAGCTCTTTTGACAGCAGGCGTCTTTGGTGGCACATACGCAAAATATGTTTTGCAAGTCGACACAAAGGAAGACTCGGCGCGCGTCGCTAAGTTTTACCTAGGTGCTTCCGAGTTAGATTTATTCGCCAACACTTATGATAATGGTGACGGCGAAGCTGGCGTGGACGTTGCAACGGTTATAGACAACCTCATTGCGCCTAACTTTGAAGCGACTGGCACCTTGACTTTTGATGTGACATCTGAAGTCAAGGCAACATTGGGACTTGATAATCGCACCAAAGTTGAAACAAACTTACCAGACGACGTCCAAGAAGACTTAAAAGTTGTCATTGGCGATACATCGACAGGGATTGTCTACAGTGGTACGGTCTATGACTTAAGTCATGGTGGCTTTAGTTTTGCCAAAATTAAAGACATCTCAGCCCATACTGTAGGGAGCACGATTACTGTGCCAGTCACGGTGTCATGGGCTTTGGAAAATGGCAAAGATGAACTGGAAACAAACTTGGCAAACGCACAAGCCACAGGAGATTTTGAAAAAGAATTTACCTTGAGCCTTGTTGCGGGAGCGGTTTTGACCCAAGTCAATTAAAGGCGATAGGAGCAAGCAAATGAAAAAAATAATATTGATAAGTCTCCTAGCGTTGTCGGTGTGCTTATTTGGGAATGTTGCAACGGTAAATGCCGCAGATGCGGCAACAGGCGCGACAGTGACCGTATCAGATCATAATGGTATCGTTTGGAACGCTGATAACACAGTTCCAATTTTCTCGAATTCAGTTTTCTACCCTGGCTACAAGGAAGACTACTGGTTTACAATTAAAAATACAAATTCACGTGAAATCGACTACCGCATGGTATTTGATTTGGATGATCAATCCGGCGTACCGTTAGACATCAAAGTTACGCGTGATCAAAATGTCCTCTTTAACCATAAAACGAAAAACAATGTGGTTGAGGAGACAGTCGAGAGTGAAATTTTGAAAATTCCAGCAGGTGCAACCTATAGCTACCATTTTCACTTAGCTTGGGACGACGCCTCACTGACAGATGCAGAAGATACAGCGCACGGCTTAGAAGCAATGGATAAGGACAAAGTCACATCAGTTAATTTCTACTTTGAAAAAGACGATGTGAAAAAAGAAACGAACCTACCAACAACTTCTGGTGGGAACACGAAACCAATCGGTCAAACCTTGCCAACGACATTAGGAAAATTTGGTGAAGAAAATCCCGTTTTAGTAGGTGTCTTGGGCTTCATGGTTATCTTGACAGTTTGCCTAGTAGGATGGAAAAGGAGAAAAGCAGATGAAGAAAACTAGACGACTAGTCCTTCTAGTCATTGGCGTTGTTGCCTTATCTGCTGCTTCGATAGGTTACAGTAACGCGAAATATAGAAAAGAAGTTAATTTACCAGACACCGCGCGCCTAGCACAGTGGCGCGTGGATCCACACGCTATCTCAGGGAACTTAGATTTGTTCTCTGCCAGTTATACCGTAGATGGAGAAAGCGAAGATTTTTCAGGCGCACCAACCCCGATTGGTGTTGATAGCAATAACCTACTCGCACCGGGTGCTAAAGGTAGCACAGTCGTTGATTTTGCGGGTATCGAACTTGGTGACACAGAAGTTGCCTATAAGATTAATTTTGTGGATATCACGCCGGGTACAGATGGTATTTCTCGCTATACAACCATTGGTGTCTGGAATGCCACAACCACCGGTGTCACGCCTCTTGGGGATCAAACCTTGACGGAAGCCTTAAAAAGCAAAATTGCTTATACTGCAACTGTTTCGAGTGGCGCGACGATTAATGGCAACTTGTCAACGCTTGAAACAGACCTCAAAACCTTGACCGTTCCGAAAAACGGGACAGTCACCATTGCGTGGGAATGGCCTTACGAAGTCAATGTTGCTGGAAATGACGCACAAGACACAGCAATCGCAGATTTGGTTGATGATGGTGTGGATTTACGCCTAGTTGTCAAACTTGCCTATCAGGCAGTTCAAGTCGATTAAACCTAGCAAAGGGGGAGCAATGGTCAAAAAAATCATCAGTGTGGTCATTGCGACCCTACTAGGTCTCATCTTGATAGGCAATATTTATGGACTCGTGCAGCGCAAGACAGGTCAGACAGCCTTTCCCATGTTCTTAGGATTTGGCAAAGCCATCGTCGTCAGTGGGAGCATGGCGCCAGCGATTAAAGTGAATGATATCGTCATCGTGCATCAGGTGCCACAGGCCACTTATCAAAAAGGCGACATCGTCACGTATCAATCGCCCGGCTATCCTGTCACCCACCGGATAGCAGCAATCGCAGGCGATACCGTCATTACCAAAGGCGACGCCAATGATGCAGCAGACCAACCGATTAAGACGCGCGATATTTACGGGAAAGTGGTGCTAACCCTTCCTAAAATCGGATATCTTCTGCGTTGGTTGCAAGAACCGCTAGGTTTAGTGGTGCTAGTTGCAGGCTTAATCGCCATCTGGGAGGGCGACAAATGGCTGACCTTGCCACGAGAAAAAAGTAAAAAAAGTAGGTGAAAATATGACACATCATAAAAAAATTTACCGAGTGCTAGTCTACCTAGCGATATTGGGAGCAGTCGGCACAGGGGCAACCTATGCCAAATATATCAGCCAAGTCGGCTCAGCAAGAGAATCAGCAGGCGTTGCAGGGTTTAATGTGACAGCTAGGTTGGAAACGTCTGGCGCTAAGAATATGACTGAAAATGAAGCATTTAAAACAGGATATAATGAGGGCAATTTCAAATTTGAAATTAAAAGTACCGCAGCAGATCAACAAATGACCGTGACGTTTACCAATAATAGTAAAGTTTGGGTCAAACCGATTGTTGGTGGCGGTGCAGCCAGCAAAGTAAATTTTTTAGATGCCTTATCAGTCATCAAACAAGGCGAAACGAAAAGTTATAGATTTACGATTTCGTCAACCTATGGTTTGCCAGATAAAAAACTAATCTTTACAGCGCAACAAGTCATGACAGAATAGAGAGGAGGGGCTTATGAAAACAAAAACAAAAGTAGTATTAACCTTAGGATTGTTGTCACTCCTCGCTCTCGGTGGCTTGACACAGTCTAAGTATGTACGACATTCAACGATTGAGATGGATATTACCCATGAAACGGATCCCAAACCGACTGGTGTAGCCAATCCCAATAATTCAAATGATGCATCTGGATGGATCGCTTACACAGTCCCTAAAAATGGCTATTATGCAGTTCAACTTCGTGGCGGCGATGGATTTGGTGGTTCTAATTTAGGCGGACGTGGCGGGGTCGTTGAAGCCGTCTACTATTTCACTCAGGGGACAGAATTAGAGTATTCCGCTGGTGGTAAAGCTGGTTGGATTTATAATGGAACCTATAACTATACTGGTGGAAGATCCGATTATTCAGCCGGAGGTAATGGTACCCCGAGTGCAACTGCGGGTGCTGATTACCAAGGTGGCGGTGGTGGTGGCGCTTCCGCGCTTAGGATTAAAACATCAGGAAATCTTCTCGTGGTTGCAGCTGGTGGCGGAGGTTCCGCATTACAAAAGACTTATAGACCTTTATTCACAGATTACCCACCTAGAAAAGGTGGCGATGGCGGATCGTTGAATGGTAGTGGAACACAAATTGGAGTTGCTGGACAAAATGATAGATCTAACCAAGGAAAGAATGCGTACCAAGGTGGCGCTGCGCTTTTAGGTTCTGGTGGCGGCGGTGGTGGTCTAGGTGATACAGCCAGAGGTGGGGGCGATGGCGGTGGGTACAGTGACACCGGTTCTGGAGACGGCGGTACTTCTCTAGTACAAGGTGGTGGTTTCGCAGTAACAGCGTTGACTACAGCACACAGAACGTTATTTGCAGCAAAACTTTCAATCGCAGGAACGAATTTTAACTTTACTTCTACGGCTGGTAGTGGAAACTCACTTGGTATCGCAGGACAAGCACGAATTACGTTCTTATATAGTGAAGACCAAGCAGAACACACAAACATTCCAAATATCTACAAATAACTCAGCATAAGAAAACACGACGCAACTCGTGTTTTTTGGTGTCTGCTAGTCATCGTGTATCGTGTAACCCCCCAGAGAGTGGCGTCTCTTTGGGATTTGTGTTTAAGCAATAGACGATTTACAGTAGTCGTCTACCGCTTTTTAAAATCAGTTGTCAAATGTTGTCTTTAGTTTGAAGTGCGTGAGAATTGTACCTCAAGTATTTAAGAGAACAAATAAATGTGTTCTCTTTTTGGAACTTCTAAATTGATTAAAAAAATATAAAAAATATGGGAATTTACCATTTATTATATTTATAAAAATGATATAATAAAAAGTGAAACAGGAGTTTTTATAAGATTATAAATTAAATAAGATTAAAGAATGTGAGAATTGTGTGCGAAAGGAGCAATTATGAGGGGAAATAAAATGAGGTATTCGGTTTTAATTTGTATAGTGGCATCTTTGCTTGCTTTTCTGCTCGTGTTGCTTCCAGCAAATATCCAGGCGACGGTTGATCATGATACAAGTGTTGCGATTCCGGATACGACGAGTGAAAGTGGTACATGGCCTGTTGTCAATTCTGTGACACCTGGATTTAATAAACCTTATCGTGAAAGTACGGTCTCTTATAAAGGTAAGGCGAACTATTACTTTGCCACAGGCGATACCACTTATACGAATGGTCAGACGGTTTATGTGACATTTGATGGTGCGACAGGGACAGTTGCAACCACAGGAACAGCCAACGGGGACACTGTTTTTCAGGCGAAAGTCATCTTGCTACCCGATACCAATGGCGATGGAGAGTTTGAATTTACAAATCAATTATTAGGTGCTAACCGAACGGTATTTGTTGATGCGGGAACCTATATTCAAAGTCTTGATGTCACTATGGCGAATTTTACATCTGGAGGTCCTGCGATTATCGGTTTGACTGATTTTAAAGGCGCTAATCCCGTGGTCATCAAGCGGACACCTGTGCTGAAAGGTAGCGCAAGTGGCGGTGTAACGAACCGTTACCATTACCGCCAAGTGATTCAGTCGGGGACGATGTTGCAAAATATCGTCTTTGATGCGGATGGTTATGGCATGGTAAAAGATGGCGCCCTAGCAGCAAATCAGTACGCTACCGTTTATACAAGAAATGGCAAAGATAGTGAAAGCGATATCACTTGGGGCACGACGGGTAATATAAGTACGGGGAATAGAGGCTCAGCATGGTTTGTTCTGACCGACTATCCTGAGGGTAATTTAATCAAAAATTGTACGATACAGAATTTGGGACCTTCAGACGGGACGCCGAATCCGAATTATGCCATTAATATTATTCAAGGTACAAAACAACAAATTAATCTCGAAAATTTAGTGATTAAAAATAATAGAGGGGCAACCTCTGATAGTTTCCGATTGATTAATATTGGGCCAGCTTCAAATATCAATATTAAAGACATCACATTTGACAAAGGAGCTAGCACCAATCGGGATCAAGACTTAATTTGGCAAGAAGCGCCGGGTACGGCAACAGGCATACCGGCAGGAACGGAAATCACAGCAACTGAACAAATCAGTGATGTTCGTTTTGCGGGAGATTTCAATGTGATAGGCTATACCCGAAAACGAATTGGTTCTCAGTTAACGACCTATAAAAATCTGACGGTACCAGAGTCGTTTAGATATGTTGCCTATAGCGTCGGCACGACTGCTACAAATTGGTCAGGGTCGACGACAGCTGCGGATATTCACGTTTATCAATCGTTAAATGATTTTGAGCAAGGGTGGGCTAATGGCGACGCTGCTAATGATAATAGAACTAAAAAAGTTATTTTTGATTTAGCTGATAATTCCTGGGTCGTTCGAGTACCAAAAGCAGGCGCTGTGAATCAATATGCCACTGTTGACCAGCAACTTATGGGGATAAGTCGTGTGCTCCAAAGATTTGCGGCAAGTTTTCCGACGACAGGAACAGGCGGGAGTGGTAGAAATCTCATCACTGATGTCAATATCAAACTTGTTGCGGATACAGATGGCTATGTGCCCGATGCGACAAGGGGTGGCTTTACAAAAGTTCCCACATTTAGCGTGACGTCTAGTGCGCCGAATATTCACATTAGAGCGGTTAAAAGTGCTGAAACCCTGTTTTATAATACAACGGACGATGGCTCAGGTCTTGCTTTGTCTGGTGTTAAGACAGACGGTATGTTAACGAGCGATGATCAGTATGTACCGGTTCGTTCTGCCTTCACCTTGATGCTAGATCCTAGTATTGCTTCGAACGTTCGCCTTTATGGTTTTGATTTCCATGAAGGGGCTTATAACAATGGTACAGCAGACATCGCTGAAGGGGCGCATTATACGTTGCATGAAGCGATTCATGGGATTTCGACACCCTTTACGACAACGGCAACTGATGATGTGGCAACAACGCATTTAAATGAAGCTGTCTCAAAACTAAATCGTGATACAGAATCTGATGGCACGACAGAAAAAGTGCCGAGAACGACTGCGGCGATTGTTAATGCAACGAAAGAAACCTTTGCTCAGTCTCGTTTTACAGCCTTGGTTAAAGATTTAAAACTCACGCTACCAACGGAGATAAAGACGGCATCAGCGTCTTTGATAATGGCAGCAGCACTTAATGATGATAATGCTGACGTCAATAACAATGGTATTCTAGATAGTTCTGAAGCTAAAATCACTTTGTTGGATACGCAAGCACCCTTTACCCCAACGGTTTTTACAACAACAGCCTATACACATGAAGATGTGACTTTGGGGGATAAAAACGGACCATCCGAAGCGGCGGATGACATTCAAGCAACCACATTATCTGGCGGAGAATTGATTTGGCAATCTAGTGATCCAACTGTTGCAACGGTTGATCCAACAGGGCAAGTTTCAGTTCTAGCTGCGGGAAACACTGTGATCACGGCAGTTGTGCGTGATACCTATAATCAGGGAGAAATTGAACGTCCGCACGTGATGTTTGGCTTGAATATTCAAGCAACCTATCAGGTTAAATTTGCACCAGGTGAAAAAGGGTCATGGCAAACGACTGATACTGGCTATCACTACTCAGGTATCACAGGTGATAAAACGCTTGCTGAACAACTAACAGTTGGTGCAATTGCGACACCTTCCAGTGATAGCAGTTATGTTTTTGGTGGCTGGTATCTAGATAGCAATGCTAATGGTGTATTAGATGCTAACGAAACAACAGCTTATGATGGCACCGCTGTGATTGATGCCGATCGTCAATACGTTGCAAAATGGGAGAAATATGAGGTCACTTTTGCACCTGGTTTATATGGTGCATGGACAGTTTCGGATAGCGGATATAACTATTCAGGATTTGCAAATGGTGATACGATGGTCTCGATTGTAACGATTGCAAACATTGCAACCCCATCTACTTCAGGTGGTGCGGTATTTGCTGGTTGGGTTTTAGATGCCAATCGCAATGGTGTGATTGATGAGGGTGAAACGACGCTTTACAGCGATACAGATGTAATAGACAAGGCAGATGCGAATAACGGACAGCGCCAATATATTGCCAAATGGAACTTGTTAGATACAACTGTAGTTGTTCACTATATTTCTGACACTGGTGAAACGCTCCATCCAGATATCGTCTTGAGCGGTCAACCCAATTCACCTTATACGACAGAGTAAAAAGAATTTGCAAACTATGACTTTGTATCTGTGACAGGTGGTGAGGTTAACGACTTCCCAATGTGGTCAAATAGCCCTAAAGAAGTGACCTATATCTATACTTTGACACCAACAGAGTTGATTTTACGGTATGTTGATGAAGCAGGAAATCTGCTGACACCAGAGCTAAGATATCAAGGTAAACCAGGTGCGAGTTATACAACTCAAGCAAAGACCTTTCCAAATTACACATTAAAAGTAACGCCAGATAATGCATCTGGTCAATATCCTGCTAAAGTGGCTAGCCCATTGATTGTGACTTATGTATACGAGAAAAATATCACCCCACCTCCAGGTGGAGAAGATATACCTGACACATCAAAACCAAGTTCGTCAGAACAACTCCCCAAAACTGGTGAAAAAACACAATATCTTTGGTATGTTTTGGGAGTAGTCATTTTTATCATCTGTCTATTGATTAAAATGGTGGATGTAAAGCGGAAAAATCAGGATAAATCCTACTAAATTGAGAGCTATTTACCGTAAAGTGAAATAGTCGATAATAAACACTCAAAACCTCTTGCTAATTTTGACTAGCAAGGGTTTTTTGAACGAAAACCCTGCTTCTTTGTGCTTTGAACATAAGGCTTGACAAGGCCTTTTCTATGTGATAAACTGATAGACGGTACTTTTTCATTTGGTCAAACAAAAGGAGCATGTTTTCGAGCATCTGAACTTCTGACTAGCTTCTTAGGAAAATTCCTATTTTTCTATGGAAGCTTGCGCGATGCGCACCGTCCTCAGTATCTTAAATATGTAGTATCCAAACTTCTTGTCGGAACTTGGCGTAAGCGACCATATACCGACACACCCAAAACGAAAAAACGAAAGGAATGCTTTCAAGTTTATTATCGCTTGTTGACGTCAGTCAAAATAAACTTCTGAAAGCAAGCAAGAAATGCCTACTATTAACCAATTGGTTCGCAAACCGCGTAAATCAAAAGTTGTTAAATCAACAGCACCAGCCTTGAACGTTGGCTTCAACAGCCGCAAAAAAGTTCAAACGAAAACAAACTCACCACAAAAACGTGGGGTTGCTACTCGTGTTGGCACAATGACACCTAAAAAACCCAACTCAGCTTTGCGTAAATTCGCACGTGTGCGTTTGTCAAACCTGATTGAAGTAACAGCTTACATCCCAGGTATCGGCCATAACTTACAAGAACACAGCGTGGTATTACTTCGTGGTGGACGTGTAAAAGACCTTCCAGGGGTACGTTACCATATCGTTCGTGGTGCACTTGATACTGCTGGTGTAAACGATCGTAAGCAAGGCCGTTCTAAATACGGTACTAAACGTCCAAAAGGTTAAGAAGGGGGAAATATAAATGAGTCGTAAAAATCAAGCGCCTAAGCGCGAAGTATTGCCAGATCCATTGTATAACTCAAAATTGGTAACTCGTTTGATTAACCGTGTTATGTTGGACGGTAAACGTGGTACTGCTGCATCAATCGTTTATGGTGCCTTTGATCAAATCAAAGAAGCAACTGGCAATGATGCACTTGAAGTATTTGAAACAGCAATGGAAAACATCATGCCTGTACTTGAAGTACGTGCACGTCGTGTCGGTGGTTCTAACTACCAAGTCCCAGTTGAAGTTCGTCCAGAGCGTCGTACAACACTTGGTCTTCGTTGGTTGGTAACAATCGCTCGTAACCGTGGTGAGCACACTATGATCGATCGCCTTGCGAAAGAAATCATGGATGCAGCAAACAACACTGGTGCATCTGTTAAGAAACGTGAAGATACTCACAAAATGGCAGAAGCAAACCGCGCATTCGCACACTTCCGCTGGTAAGATAGGATATTTTAGCGTTAAGCAAATGCTAGCCAAAATAGGAAAACCGACGAAGAAACTTCAGTTTCTAGGAGATTTTATCTTTTTTGCCAAGTGCTTAGGCCGTGTTCAATTGAATACAAAAAAGTTAAGTTACTCTATTGTAGAGTAGCTTTTCTTTTTCACTAGAATTATAGTATAATCTTCGGCTACGGTT
>ERZ650306.1214-NODE-1214-length-14878-cov-11.466775_pt1 | contig 14878 bp, 15 predicted proteins | sample MGYA00376242_ERZ650306 | MGnify/ENA primary metagenome ERZ650306 (study PRJEB26733, sample SAMN07839244) | wastewater metagenome | biome: urban; feature: wastewater treatment plant; material: waste water | place: USA: North Carolina | collected 2016-03-31 ... | reverse complement strand
TTGGTACTAAATAGGGTTGAGGTGGAATATGTTTAGCTCCCGAAATCATCACTTGAACGGTTCTGTATTTTCCAGCATTTGCATTATCAATTCCTTGTAAAATAAGTGAGTGAATTTGTAGCAAATTATGTTCGGTAATTGGCTCGTTTTTTTGTGCTAACTCTTTTATAAAGTCGATTGCGTAAGCATGATTTATAGCTTCTAAATGCTCGTTTAACGATTTTCCGCCAATAGTTAACCCTTTTTCAATAACGAGAGCGGTTTCTTGTAATGTGAGTGTATTTCCTTCTATTTTGTTACTTTCATAGGTATATTCTATATCAAAAGCCTTTGCTACTTTTTCGCTGTGATATTGGCGTAAATGATTGAGTTTTTCTTTTAGTTGGTCAAGTTCTTTATATGTAGTTTTCATATTGTTTGTTTTCGGGTTCAAACGACTTCTAATTTCACTTCGTTATGGGCTTGTGCTACTAATCTTGCACGTTGTAGCATTAATAAATCTTCATCGGTTTTATTGTAATGTTCCACCATTTCTTTGCTATGATGGTTGGTTTGAATTTGCAAAATTTCCGTTGGGATATATTGACTATATAAAGTTACATAAGTTTTACGCCCAGAGTGTGAAGTTACTAATTTATAAAAAGGATATACACTTTTTATTTTTCGCCCTTCAATCATAATTCCGCCTTCTGTTGGTTCGTTAAATCCTGCTATTTCGCAAACCTTTTTTATAAATTCATTATAACGTTGGTCTGAAATTTTACGAGGAAATTCACCTCCTCTTTTTGCCATTATTTTAAGGACTTGAGGCATTAAGTAAATCATTTTTTTGCCTCCAGTTGTGTTGGCATTTTTCTTTTCAGTTACCTTTATATATTTATCTTTTCCATCTTCAATAATATTTTCAGTATCAAATGTGAAAAGTTCAGAAACACGAACCGAAGTGTAACAAGAAATCAAAAGCCAATCTCTTGCATTGTCTAAATAATCAGTTGGCATTATACACTCCGAAAGTTTTTTGAGTTGCTCAAAAGTAAAAGTAACTCCATCACTTACATTTTCAATATTATTAGCGATTTCCCAATGTAAAACTTGCTTATTGATAGGTAACTCTTTATCAGCAAACTTACAAAGTGTTTTAATGTCTTTAATGTATTTAACCTGCGTATTGGTAGAGTAGTTGTTTTTGTTAAGATAATCTACAAATTCAATTCTGAAAAGGTCGTTTATATCTGTCATTAAAACATTTCTACGGAAGCCTTCTACTACTTTTTTTAAACTGTTATACTTTTTGATGGTATTTTCTGCCAATGGTTTTACGCCTTTGGTTTTATCTTCAATACTTCTAATCTGTATATAAAAGTCCACGAAGTCGCTAAATTTTTCGGGAAACTTGTTTTTAGATTTTTTGTTTTCGGGTTGAATGCGGTGTGCAAAATAATTTTTTAAAACAAAATCTTTGATGAGGTTTTTTAGTTCTTCAGCATTTTTATCCGAATGGTCGTCTATAAAATTTTCCAATTTATTTTTAAATTCGGAAAGCCTTCGGTTAAAGTCTTCAATTTTTGAATTTTGTTTTTTTGCCTCAATACTTTTTGCGCCTTTTATATATTGGCTCAAATTCCAGCCTTGATTTTTATTATCCCAATCAGTAAAATTGATTTTGAAAGGAGTAGCGGAAGTTAAATCAAAATTTTTGTTGGGACGAAATCGGTAGTAAATTGTTTCATTTTCCCCATTTCCACGAAGTTTGAAAGTAATAGTTGCCATTGTTGTAATATTTGAACAAAACAAAATTACAAAATAAATGGGTACAAAATGCGAGTTTTTTAAATTGTACCCACGATTGTACCCGTTGATTTGAAACGTGGTGAAATTTCATGCTATTTAATTCAATTCTTGAAAAGCATTATGAAAAGCGTGTTTTCGTTGTATTGATAAGGGTTTTAAGCATAAAAAAAGGACTCCCGAAGAAGTCCTAATTTCAAGAATTGTAGCCCGTAGGGGAATCGAACCCCTCTTACCAGAATGAAAATCTGAGGTCCTAACCGATAGACGAACGGGCCAGATTTTATTCTTACGCTAACTTGTTAACGTGTTTTGTTAACTTGCTTTTTAGGTTAGCCGCTTTATTCTTATGAATAATGTTTTTCTTTACTAATTTATCTAATAAAGAGATAACTTTCGGCAATTGCTCAGTAGCAGCTGCTTTGTTTTCTTCATTTCTTAATACTTTCACAGCTGTTCTAGCAGTTTTGTGATAGTATCTGTTTCTCAATCTTCTTTTTTCAGATTGTCTGATTCTCTTAAGTGCTGATTTATGATTTGCCATATCTTTCTAAAAACTTGGGTGCAAAGATAAAAACTTTTTTTTAATTTGCAAAATTATTTTTTATTTTTTTATTTTTTTGTAGCCTATAGGGGAATCGAACCCCTGTTGCAAGAATGAAAATCTTGAGTCCTAACCACTAGACGAATAGGCCAATGATTTTTTCAGGGTGCAAAAATATGAACTTTTTTTTATTTAGCAAAAATTTTTCTAATTATTTGTAAACTTTTTCTATTATGGTATTGGTAATGCCTTTGTCTTCTAATTCTTTTTGAAGTTTTATCGCTGCTTCTAATGAATTTACATTGCCATAAGTATAATAAAAAGTACCATCTGCCTTTTCTCTTTCTACATTTTCTAGTGTTTTTAGAATAGGAGATGATTTAGGGAGTTTTTCCTTTCCTGTATATACTTCTATTCTGTAATATCCTGTATTCATTTTTTGATTAGGAATAAAACTAATGGCTGTAGCATTTTTGAATCCAGCGTCTTTTGCGGTTTTTAGATTAGCCTCTTTTATAGATGCGAAGTTTGTAACACTGTAATAGTATTTATAAAGTCCGTTTTCCTTTACTGTTAAGATGTATTTTAATCCTCTCAGAGCAGGGGCGTCTTCAGAATATTTAGTAGGCGTACTCATAAGTAAGACTCTGAAATCATTTTTAAGCGGAAGTTCTTTCGGTTTTTCTTCTTCCACTTTTTTCTGATTTCTATCCATTCTTTTTTTGTAAGTAACTATCGCGTCATAGATAGACTCAGCTATTTCTTTTTGTCCGTCTTCTGAAGTGATATACACTGCGTCATCATAATTGTTTACAAAACCTGTTTCTATAAGAATAGAAGGCATTGCATTCATTCTTAAAACGTGTAAATTTTCTTGTTTTACACCTCTGGAAGGTCTTTTTCCGTTTTTTACAAGATTGTCTTCTACATAATTTCCTATGTATAAACTGCCTTCTAAATATTTACTTTGTTGAATTTTTAACGCAATTAAAGATTCTGGTGAATCTGGGTCATAAGTAGCAAAAACTTCTTTATCTTTTGCATCTAGAAAAATTACATCATTTTCTGCTTTTGCTATTTCTAGATTGGTTTTGTTTTGTGCAGGGCCTTGTACGAAGGTTTCTGTTCCTCTGGCAGCGGTGCTAGATGTTTTGGAGGAATTTACGTGAACAGAAATAAATAAATCTGCATGACTTCTGTTTGCCAATGTGGTTCTGTCTAAAAGAGAAGGAAATTCATCTATTTTTCGGGTATAGATTACTTTGAAGTCTTTGTCTTTTTCTAATAATCTTCCTAATTTTAAAACTACAGCTAGGGTTACGTTTTTTTCCATCACAGTTCCTAGGTCTGTATATTTTCTAGTGGCACCTATATCTTTACCGCCGTGACCTGCATCTAGTACTATGATAAACTTTTTTTGAGCCTGATATTGTGCCGAAAAGAACAAAAATACTGTTAAAGTTATATTAAATAGAATATGATGTAGTTTCATTTTTCAAAAATTATTAATTTTGAGGCCTAATTAAATAGAAACCTTGTTTAAAAACATTTTCAAAAATACCCTACATATTTTAATTATCCTAATTTTTAACAATTTTTTAGCACAAAATAAGCAGGAAGTTGTTACTAAAAATAGTGATAAAACTACTGTTGTTACTAAAAAAGACACCATAAAAGTAGAAAAAGAGCAACTAGATGATATTGTACATCATAAAGCTGATAGAGAGCGAAATGATGTTCAAAAAAAGATGAGCTACCTTAATACCAATGCAGAAGTTTCGTACGGAGATATGAAAATTGAAGCAGATTATATTCAGATAGATTGGGATAAAGGGATGATCTTTGCCAGAGGTAAACTAGATTCTCTAGGAAAGGTAAAAGAACCAGCTACTGCTACACAAGGCGGGAAAAAATACGAATACAACGAGTTTAATTACAACTATAAAACCAAACAGGCTATAGCATACAACGCCAGAACCGAAGAAAGTGAAGGGGTAATAGTTGCCGAAAAAACAAAAAAAGTAAGTGATTCTGTTTTTTACCTAAAACGAGGAAAATATACTACAGATGATTATTTTCTAAAGAAAAAAGATACCATAGCAGATTATTATTTGCTAGCTCCTGATATTAAACTAGTTAAGACCAAAGATAATTCTAAGCTAATTACAGGGCCTATACAGATGTATATAGAGCAAGTTCCTACGCCGCTTATTCTTCCTTTTGCGATTTTACCAATGACGGAGAAAAGAATGGCAGGAATTCTAATCCCAAGTTTTGGAGAGAGACAAGAAGTAGGTTTTTTCTTAAATAGTTTAGGCTGGTATCAACCTTTTGGGGAACATTTTGATCTTAAAACTTATGTAGATTACTACACCAAAGGAAGTTGGAATATAAGGCCAGAGTTAGCTTATAGAAAAAAATATAGGTACAATGGCTCTTTTCGGGCAGAAATGGGAACTACGATAAGAGGAATAAAAGGTCTAGACAATTATTCTAAAAGTAGTGTATATAACATTGCATGGACGCACACTCAGGATTCTAAAGCCAATCCTTTTTTTACATTTAGTGCATCCGTTAATATTACCAGCAGTAAGTTTTATAATAACACGGTAAATAATAATAATATCTTTAATCAAAATGTATTAAACGCTCAGCAGAATTCTACAGTAAGTATTACCAAAAGGTTTCTTAATTTGCCTGTTACCATCACAGGAACAGGTAGTTATTCTCAGAATTTCAGTACAGGTCTTACAGATATTAGATTGCCTCAACTTAACGTAGCGATTAATCAGTTTTATTTATTTAAACCTAAAACAGGAGTTAGAACTGGGCTTCTAGAAAATATTAATGTAAATACTGGTTTACAATTCAGTAACTATGTTTCTGGAGTTAAAAATGATGACCTATTTACCAAGACAATGTGGGATAAAATGCAAACAGGGTTACAAAACAAAATTGGGGTAGCTACAAATACTACAATTGCTAAATATTTTACCTTTTCGCTTTCGGGTGAAATAAATAATGTTTTTACCACCAAAACGATTTCTAAATCTTACAATCCGATAAGCAATCAACTGATAACTACTCAAAATAAAAATTTGTCTGGGTATTCTACCTATTCTGCATCGGCTAGTTTACAAACGGTATTGTATGGAATGGCAAAATTTGGCAAAAACTCCAGAATTCAGGCGATTAGACATATGGTTACCCCTAGTATTAGTTTTAATTATACGCCAGATTTTGGGAAAAGTAGCTTTGGATATTATAAAAATTATTATAATGAGAGAGGGATTCTTACCTCATATTCTATTTTTGAAGGTGGAATGTTTGGTAGCCCTAGTCAAGGTTTGCAGCAATCTATAGGCTTCAATATTAGCAATAACCTAGAGATGAAGGTGAAAAGTAAATCAGACTCTACTGGTGTGAAAAAGGTGAAAATTTTTGAAACTCTAAATGTTTCAGGAGGGTATAATTTTGCTGCGGAAAAATATAAATGGTCTGTAATAAGTGTAAGTACACAAACTTCTTTCTTTCAAAATAAAGTGAGTGTAAACTCTAGTATGAGTATAGACCCGTATCAAATAATCTTTGCGCCAGGAGAAACTACAGGAACCAGAACAGAAAATTTCGGGCATTTTAGTGTTCAGAGTTTTACGTTAGGTTTTTCAGTTCCTTTAACCAATGAACTTTTTGGCAAGAAAGAAGATCTTTCTAAAAAATACAAAACAAAAGGCGAAATTAGGAATGAAGTCTATAATTTTGATGAAGATAATTATGCCAGATTTAATCAACCATGGACTCTTAACCTTAACGTAAACTACGGATATACTAGAAATGCAACCAAATTTGGAACTAAAGTAGCTTCTGTAGGAATAGATAGTACTTTAAAATTAACACCATATTGGAGTCTTTCAGGTAATACCAATTATGATTTCGTTTCGCAAAAATTAGCCTATACTAGACTTGGTTTTAATAGAGACCAGAGAAGTTTTACCTTTAGTTTTAATTGGGTTCCTTTCGGGCAATACAAGGTTTATGATTTTTTTATCAGCATAAAAGCAAACATCCTAAAAGACGCAGTGAAGTATAAAGAAAGAAGTTTTACACCATCTACTAGAACTGCTTTTTAGATTAGTATAAAAAATATATATTTGCGAAATCTAATTTTAAACATTTCGGTGTAATTTAATTTGGTACTAAATAAGAAAAAAATGAGCAAGAAAGTAATTTCTACCAGCAAAGCGCCTGCTGCAATTGGGCCTTATTCTCAGGCAAACTTCATCAATGGAGTTTTATATATTTCTGGGCAAATTCCTATTGATCCGGAAACAGGAAACTTAGTAGATGGAATAGAAAAAGAAACGCATCAGGTAATGAAGAATCTAAAAGCGATTTTAGAAGAAGCGGGGATGTCTTTTTCTAATGTAGTAAAAGCAACTATTTTCCTAAAAAGTATGGATGATTTTGCAGCGATGAATGAAATTTACGCCTCTTATCTAGATGCTAATAATTATCCTGCAAGAGAAACAGTACAAGTGTCTTGTCTTCCAAAAAATGTGAGTGTAGAAATATCAATGATCGCACACCAGTTTTAGATGAATTTTTTAAGAAATACATTGGGTGTTTTACTTGGTCTCGGCGTAGCTGCGATCGTTATTTCATTTGGTGTAAGGATAGATCCTTCTTGGCGAGATAGTTATGATGGATTGTCACCTTTCGAGCATTGGGAAAGAGTTTTGTCTAATGTAAAAGAAGACTCTGGTTTTTTCTGGACATTGCTTTTTTCTTCTGGTATAGGAGCTACAATAGGTGGTGTAGTAACCGCAGTAATTGTGAAATATGCCAAAGTAGCATACGCTATTTTAATTGGATTTATGATGTTGTTTATTGCGATGCTAGATATTATTATATTTCCTTATCATCCTACGTTTTATAAAATTTTAATTTTTATTATCTACTTTCCATTTTCTTGGATTGGCGGAAAAATAGTAGAAGTGATTTTTGAGAGAAAGAAAAGAAAATTACAAAGAACAACATAAAAAAGCCTTCCGATATTGATTCGGAAGGCTTTTTAGTTAAAGTGATTATTTATTTCTAAGGCATTTTAAAACCTCCTGTTCTTATTTGTCCAAAATCATCTACAAATTTTATTTGTACATTTCCAGAGTAGCCATTTAGTATTTTTTCGATATCTTTTTGACTATTTACTGGTTTTCCGTTTACTTCCATAATTACATATCTGTCTTGCACTCCTATTTTGGCAAGTTCACCTCCTTCTGTTATGTTTTTGGTAAGAACACCACTGTCTAGACCATATCTAACTTTAGTGTTTTCACTTAGAGAATCAAATTCTCCACCTATTTTTTCACTTACGGTAAGATCAGATTTACTTCTAAAAGAGGTGTTCCCTTTTTGATCTTTTAAGGTAACATTGGTGGTTAATTGGCGACCGTCTCTAGTATATGATACAGTAACTTTATCACCAGGTCTTTTGCTTCCGATAGCTGCAGATAAATCTGCGAAAGAATCTATTTTAGAATTATCTATTTTAGTAATTATATCACCTTTTTTGATTCCAGCATCTTCTGCACCAGATTTTTCTGTAACCTCTCTTACGAAAATTCCGCTTCCAGCTTTTATATTGGTCTTATTTTGACTGTTATAAATTGCTACTTGGTCTTCATCTGATAAATCTAAAGAACCAACACCTAAGAAACCTCTTTGCACTAAACCAAATTTCTTGATGTCTTCTACTACCTTTTTAGCCAAATTAGCAGGGACTGCAAAGCCATAGCCTTCATAATAACCTGTGTTAGAAGATATAGCAGAGTTTATGCCTATTAAATCACCATTAGTGTTTACCAATGCACCGCCAGAATTTCCGGGGTTAATAGCAGCGTCAGTTTGTATAAAACTTTCTATTGGAGTTCTAGAATTTCTACTTAATAAATCTATACTTCGTCCTTTTGCCGAAACAATACCTGCAGTTACAGTAGAATTTAATCCTAATGGATTTCCTACTGCTAGTACCCATTGTCCTACTTCTACCATATCAGAATTAGCAAAATTTAAGTAAGGTAAACCGCTTTCTTCAATTTTTAGAAGCGCAATATCTGTACTAGGGTCTGTACCAACTAGTGTAGCGACATAACTTTTTTTATTACTAAGCACTACTTCTAGTTTATTAGCACCTGCTACTACGTGATTATTAGAAATAATATATCCATCGGGTGAGATGATTACACCACTTCCTAATCCAGATGGTCTAGCAGGTTGGTTCTGCTGCGGTTGTTGCTGTTTTTGTCTGGGAGAACTGTCACCGAAAGGGCTCCCGAATGGTCCGAAAAATTGATCGAATAAATCTTGTTCAGACATTCTGTTAGATGATGTCCTATTCTGATAATTTTTAATGCTCACTACTGCGGGAACTGTAACTTTGGCAGCCTTTACGAAGTCTTCTCCATTGGCTGCGCCTATTCCTGCAAATTGTGCATTATTCTTAGCTTCGTGAAAATAAGAAAAATCGCTGTTGTTTCCTCCACTAGTATCAAAATACTTGATAGCACCAAACGTTGTGGCACCTGATAAAACACCTACAACAGCTAAAGGCAATAATTTTTTTAAACTGTCCATAATTTCTAATTCTTAATTTTTTAATAGTTTTATTACAACAAATTTAATGCAAAATTAGTGTCAACTAAATTATTAGTGTTACAGATTTAACAAAGTTTAACGTGTTTTAAATTATTTTATAATTCTTTAAAAAAAAATTAAATCATACAAACTGCGTATTGTGACATTTTATGTATAATTATATTTTTGAATAAACAAAAAAGTAATAAACATTTTATTTCTTATGATTGTATCCCTATCAATTATTGTATTAATCATTTCTCTGATTTACTATCTTAGTAAGAGAAAAATTCGCTATTAAGTACTATAGAGTGTATCTATTTTCTGGCTTTTTAGAATAATTCTAAAAAAACTATCTTTGCAAAAAAATTCAATAAATTTAGAATGACAAAAAGCGGTAGAATAGAATTGATGTCTCCTGCAGGAGATTTTACATCATTGCAAGCAGCAATAGATAATGGGGCAGATTCTGTATATTTCGGAGTAGAGCAACTTAATATGCGTGCAAGAGCATCTATGAACTTCACGATTGATGATTTACCAGAAATTTCTAGAAGATGTAAAGAAAAAGGAGTAAGAACTTATCTTACTCTTAATACGATTATATATGATCACGATCTTTCTATCATAAAAACCTTGTTAGATAAAGCAAAAGCTGCTGACCTTACCGCTGTAATTGCGATGGATCAGGCAGTAATTGCCTATGCCAGACAAATTGGGATGGAGGTGCATATTTCTACTCAAATTAATATCACCAATATAGAAACGGTAAAATTTTATGCCCTTTTTGCAGATACAATGGTGATGAGTAGAGAATTATCTATTAGTCAAATCAAGAAAATTTGTCAGCAAATAGAGAAAGAGCAAATTAAAGGGCCATCTGGTAATTTAGTAGAAATAGAAATTTTCGGACACGGTGCACTTTGTATGGCGGTTTCAGGGAAATGTTATCTCAGTCTTCATTCTCATAATTCATCTGCTAACAGAGGTGCTTGTAAACAAAATTGTAGAAAAAAATACACTGTTATAGACCAAGAATCTGGTTTTGAAATTGAATTGGATAATGAATATATGATGTCTCCAAAAGATCTTTGTACCATTGGTTTTCTAGACCAAATTACGGATGCTGGAGTAAAAGTTCTTAAAATTGAAGGAAGAGGTAGAGCGCCAGAATATGTAGCTACTGTTACCAAATGCTACAGAGAAGCTATCGACAGTATTGCAGACGGAACTTTTAGTACTGAGAAAGTAGAAGACTGGATGAAGCAATTAGAAACTGTTTATAACAGAGGTTTTTGGAGTGGTTACTATCTAGGGCAAGAACTAGGAGAGTGGTCTCCAAATTCTGGTTCTAATGCTACTCAAAAGAAAATTTATATAGGTAAAGGAAGACACTTCTATCCAAAATCTAATATTGCGGAATTTTTAATTGAAGCCTACGATTTGAATATTGGTGATAGAGTTCTTATCCAAGGTCCTACAACTGGTTCTCAAGAAATGGAAGTGGCAGAAATGATGGTTGACGGAAAAGGAGTTGCTGAAAATGCTACAAAATCTGATGTTATCACTTTCAAAACAGAGTTTAGAGTTCGCCCAAGTGATAAATTGTACAAAATTGTTCAGGCGTAATGGTAATTGTAACGCTTCAAAGAGATAAATGTATTGGCTGTAATTATTGTGCAGAATTTGCGCCAGAGTACTTTCGTATGTCAAAAAAAGATGGAAAATCTGTACTTCTAAAATCTACAGATAAAAAGGGGTTCTTTACCATTAAAACTCCAATTCCAGATGCTTTTGAGCCTTGCGAAAAAGCCGCAAAAGCTTGCCCTGTAAAGATAATTTCAGTAAAAGAAATTTAAAATGCTTAAAAAAAATTTAAGAGAAAAGTATTTAGAAAAAAGAAAAACCTTGTCTATAGATGAGGTTAATTTTTTGTCTGATAAAATTTTCGAAAAATTTATTTTACAATTTAATATATCTGAAAATCAAAACGTTCATGTTTTTTTGCCTATTTCTAAGCTCAATGAAATTAATACTTTTTCTTTTATAAAACAGCTTTGGGAGATGAAAATTAATGTTTTTGTCCCTAAAATTCATCAAAATAAAATTATTTCAGTAAAATTTACTCCCCAAACTTTATTAAAAGAAAATTCCTGGGGAATTCTAGAGCCTGTTTCTAGTACAAATGAAGAAAATACTTTTGATTATATAATAACACCACTTTTATATTGTGATAAAAACGGGAATAGAATAGGCTACGGAAAAGGATTTTATGACCAATTTTTTAAAACAATTAATGCTGAGGCAAAAAAAATCGGCGTCAATTATTTTCCGCCGATTGATATGATAGATGATGTTTCTGAGAATGATGTGCAACTAGATTATTTAGTTGCTCCAGACGAAATACTATCTTTTTTTTCAGGAACATCTATTTTTACAAAATAGAACTTAAATTCATTTTTGAATTTTACTGGTTTTCTTTGTAGTTTATACTCAGATTTTTTTGCAAATTCTCCTATTGGTTTTTTGTCATCGCTTTTATACTCTACAACATATTTCGCGTAATCCAAAGTATCTTCACCATCAATTTCTGTAGAAATTTCTATGTTTTTTACTTTAACAAATTTTACTTTTAAACTATCTAGCTCCTTTAGAAGGTTTTTTACATTGCTGGAGTCTTTTTTTAGGAAATAGCCTTGTATTTGTTTATAATTAAGAGAATCTATAGCTGTGTTTTTGTTTCCAGAAGAATATAATGCAGAAATATCATAAAGCTCTTGTAATTTCTGCTGAGTAATACTAGCAATTGCTTGTGTACTATCTAGCTTTATACTGCTGTTATTAGCTTGTCTTAGTTGATCTAGTTCACTAATCGGAGTGTTTTCTTTTTTGCAAGAAAGGATTCCGAATGCGATTATAAATAATGAAAACACTAGATTTTTATTTATTTTCATCTTGTTGTATTTTAAATTTAATAAGAACAATTTTTCCATTCAATGTTTTGGTCCTAATCATCTTGAAATTTTTCAGAGATGTAGTAGGAGTCGTGACAAAACCAATGTATTTTTCTTTGTCCAAAGATTCAATCCCATAGGTTTCATTGTCTATAACTTGATAAATTAATGCTTTATTGCTAATAATTTTGTCTAATTCTTTTCTCTTTTTTTCAATTTCACCATTCTTTTTGCTTACATCATTTGTAGAATAATAAAATAAAGCTTGTGCATAAACATCTGGCTCTAGTTCTATAATTTCGTTAGTGTGAGCAGGGTCTAGATTTCTAAAAATGGTATCTTGTTTATAAAACGGAGACGTAACTTCTAGTTTCAGGGTTTTGCTTTGCGTTCTGTATTTGAATATGCTAGAACTTAAATCAAACTGAATTGGAGTTTCTTTGTCTTTCAATATTTTAATTTCAAGATTATCTTTAATTGGAGTATTCCTGTCTGCATCTATAAAGGTAAAAGTATATTCTGTAGCAAATATCCTTTGCCAAAATATCAAAATTAATACCATTGATAATAGAATAACAGAAATTCCTAACCAAACATATTCCTTAAAACGATAATATAATTCAAAAACAACATTATTTTTTTTGTGGTTAGAAATTGTTTTAATTTCTGTATTTTCTTGTTTATCAGTATTGTTTAATTGTAAAACAATGCTTTCAGCTTTGTTTTTGGTTGAATTTTCTTCAGGGATTTCTCCAATATTTTCTGCTTTTTCGGAAGCATCTTCATTAGCGATAATGATTTCTGCTGGTTTTTCAATTTCAGAAATAAATTCATTGGCAAAAAGATGTTTTTTCTTAAAATCATACCAAGATTGATAATCAACATAAATTGCCAATAGATTGAGCATGTCAATTCTTGGTAATTTTGTTGTAGGAATGTTCTTGAAGTAGGTATAAAAAGACTTTTCGCTAATGTTTCCCTTAGCTTTTCTTCTCAGGTCTTCCTGAAAATAGATAATATCAATACCCTTCCATTTCGAAATATCATCAAATGAAGGATGATGATTTTTTAAATATTCTGCCTGAACTTCTAATTTTAGCTGCTCAAAATGCAATAGATCTAAGTCTGCCAATTTTTAAAAAAATATTTAATTGTTTGATTTTCAGTTATGTTTTTTTGTAAAACTATTTTACAAAGATATTACAATTAATTTTCACACACAAATTTTCTTACTGCCATACCTTTGTCCCATTAAAAGTGAACAAAAAACTTTATTTAATAACAATTTAAAATTTTATTTATTATGAAAAAATCATTATTTGTAGCTGCTATCGCTGCTTTAGCTGTTGTTGCTTGTAAAAAATCTGAAACTGTTGAAACTCCTGCTGCTGACTCTGCTGCTGCTGTAGTTGATTCTGCTGCTGCTACTGTTGACTCTGCTGCTGCTACAGTTGACTCTGCTGCTGCTAAAGTTGATTCTGCTGCTACTAAAGTAGAAGAAGCTGCTAAAGAAGTTAAAAAATAATTAAAGATTATTTTACTTAAAAAAAATCAAGTCATTTGCTCAGCAAATGGCTTTTTTTGTTTTTATAAACAGAGCAAAAATACACTTTATATTTTTATGGCTATTTTCTAATTGTTGTAAAATCATCCATTTTTTGTAAGTTTATTTTACAACGATTTTACAATTATTTTTCTGTGTATATTTTTTTAATGGTACTACATTTGTCTTGTTAATATTGAACAACAAAAAATTTTAAAACAACCAATTTAAATTTATTTATTATGAAAAAATCATTATTTGTAGCAGCTGTAGCTGCTCTAGCATTAGTAGCTTGTAAAAAATCTGAAACTAAAGAAGCTGTAAGTGAAGTAGATTCTGCTGTAAGTGCAAATGTAGATTCAGCCAATGTAGCTCTAGATTCTGCAAAAGTAAAATTGGATTCTGCTGCAGCTAAAGTAGAAACCAAAGCAGGTGAAGTAAAAGAAGCGACCAAAGATGCCGTAAAAGATGCAGCTGGTGCTGTAAAAGCTGGTGCCGCAAAAGTAGAAGAAGCTGCTAAAAAATAATTAAGAAATTAATTAGCAAAAATTAGCCTTCCGTTTTTTTCGGAAGGCTTTTTTATTTGTTGAGTTTTTGTCTTAAAATTTCGTAGCATGCAATTGCCACTGCATTACTTAAATTAAGAGAATCTATGGTTCCTGCCATTGGGATGAGAATGTTCTCGCCTTTATTGAGCCAAAAATCACTCAAACCAGAATGTTCTGTCCCGAAAAATAATGCAGATTTTTCAGTGAAATTTTTTTGGTATAAATCTTCAGCGCTTTCGTCCATAAAAGTGGTGTAGATTTTGAAGTTATTTTTTTGTAAAAAAGCCAATGTTTCTTCATTACTCGCAGAAAAAACATTCATTCCGAAAAAACAACCAACGCTGCTTCGCAAAACATTGGGATTATAAAAATCTACTTTGGTATCGGTAACAATCAATGCATCAATTCCGAAAGCTTCGCAACTGCGGAGAATTGCGCCCAAATTTCCAGGTTTTTCTACGGATTCTACTACAATTACTGAGGCGTTTTCTTCTGGCGAAAATTCATTTAAATTAAATTCTTTGGTTTTGTAAATCCCAATAATTCCTTCAGAACTTCCTCTGTAAGCGAGTTTTTCATAAACTTGAGAAGAAACGAAATGGATTTTTCCTTCAGGATGATTGATGCCAAAAATATTCTCACAGATATAAAATTCTATATTTTCAAAACCAAATTGTAAAGCACGTTCGTTTTCTTGCTTTCCTTCCACCACAAAAATGCCAGATTTCTTACGAAAACGGTTGTCTGTAATTAATCTGTTCAGGTTTTTTATTTTCTCGTTTTGAAGACTTTCGATGGTCATAATTGATGGATGTTGGATGATGGATGATGGATTTTGATTGATTTTGTAAGAATTTCTACAAATTTA
>ERZ650306.1206-NODE-1206-length-14926-cov-10.587654_pt1 | contig 14926 bp, 10 predicted proteins | sample MGYA00376242_ERZ650306 | MGnify/ENA primary metagenome ERZ650306 (study PRJEB26733, sample SAMN07839244) | wastewater metagenome | biome: urban; feature: wastewater treatment plant; material: waste water | place: USA: North Carolina | collected 2016-03-31 ... | reverse complement strand
TCTGTTCCGGGCACAGGCGAAATGCCTGGGGCTTTTAAATGGATATGCAGAAGAAAGCATTGCGGGACAGAACATCATAAAAGCCTTTACGCATGAAGAGAAAGCTTTTCAGGAATTTTATGACCTTAATCAAGTTTTGTATGAAAAGGGGATGAAGGCACAGTTCTTCGGCTCACTAACCAACCCTACGACCCGTCTTGTCAATAATATTACGTATGGTGTCATTGGAGTTATTGGTAGTGTGCTTACTATTTTAGGGCAGATTACAGTTGGCGATATTGCCAGCTTCCTGATCTATTCAACGCTGTTTGGCAAACCATTCAACGATATTACGGCTGTATTCACACAGCTTCAAAGTGCTGCGGCTTCTGCACAAAGAATATTCCAGGTACTTGACTGTCAGGAGGAAGAAAATAATCCTTTAGCCGAACAGGTTCTTTCCTGTCAGGGCGAAGTTTCCTTTGATCATGTAAATTTTGCCTACGTACCGGAACGACCGCTTATTGAAGATTTTAATCTGAAGGCTGAACCTGGACAAACCATTGCGATTGTCGGGCAGACCGGTGCCGGGAAAACGACTATGGTCAATCTGCTCATGCGATTTTATGAGCTTGATGGTGGTTGTATCCGGCTTGATGGAATTGATATTCGAAAGCTGGAGCGAGACAGCCTGCGGCGTAGTTTTGGCATGGTTCTACAGGATACCTGGCTTTTTGCAGGCACAATACGGGAAAATATCGCCTATGGTATGCCGGAGGCAACAGAAAAACAGATTATTGAGGCAGCGAAAGCGTCTGATGCCCACAGTTTTATCCGGCGTCTTCCTAACGGTTATGATACCATGATTGAAGATTCGGGAGGGAATCTTTCGCAGGGACAGAAACAGCTGCTGACTATTGCGCGGGTAATGCTTGCTGCCCCTCCTTTGTTGATCCTTGATGAAGCGACCAGCAGTATTGATACTCGTACGGAATTACGCATCCAGGCAGCCTTTGGACGTATGATGAAAGGCCGGACAAGCTTTGTGATTGCGCATCGGTTATCAACCATTCGGCAGGCAGATAAGATTATTGTAATGGACCAGGGACATGTTGTAGAACATGGTACGCACGAGGAACTTCTCGCTCGGAAAGGCGCTTACGCAAAGCTTTATGATAGTCAGTTTGCTCAAAAAGAAAAGGCAATATGATTGTTAATTTTTAAGAAATTTATGATATAATATAGAAAAGAATTTCATGAAGTAAAGAATGATCAAATTGTAAAGAAATACCATGATCTATCTCTCCACGAGATGGATCATGGTATTTGCTCAATGTGGAGCCGTTTTGACTCGCTGCAAAAGGACATTGGCTATCAGTTAATAAAGTAGGAGTAATTTGAACATGAAAAAGTTGATACTAATAAATGGAACGATGGGAGCTGGTAAAACAACCACTCGCTTTTTTACTCTTCACTCTTCACCAAATCGGCTGAAACCCCGATAAACACTGGGGGTGTGGGCGGTGAAGAGTGGTGGTTCACTCTTCACCACTCTTCACCACTCTTCACTTATCGCGAGGTTCAGCTATCATTTATTCCAAGATCTGGTCTTCATTGATGACAGGGCCTGGTCTTCATTGATGACAAAGCCTAGTCTTCATTGATGACGGAACCATTGCCTCTCTGATATTCTTTCCTCTAAAATAATATGGGTGAAGAGAGGTGAAGAGTAGTGAAGAGTGAGTCTCCACTCTTCACCGCTATAACTACCTAACTAATAGACCGTTAAACCATATCTGTGAAGAGTGAAGAGTAAAATACTATTCTTTTTCCTTGTAGAAAATCTTGTTGGCACCGCTTGTAATCTTCAGCGCCTCAGGATGCTCCTCAATAAAGCTGTTGATATGGCGGATACGCTTCTCCTCCAGGATTTCATCCACGGCAATGAGAATGCCCGTCTCCTCTACATCGCCGAAGCCATAATTGATGGCTGTACCAAAGAGCTTCATGGTAGGACTGAGGTTCATGTAGGCATTCACCAGAGGAGGAATATTGAAACCGAGCTGGCGAATCTCATGATTCAGAATGCGATAGTCAGCACGGAAATCATCTTCCGTGAAGATAGCTGCCATCTCGCTCTCAGGAGTCTCCAACTTCAATGGCTTCATCGGAATCACCAGGTTCTCCTTGTCATCAAAATGCTTCTTGAGGAAATAGAGAATCATGTCGCGGCCACGACGGATGTAAGACGGATACATCGTCATCTTGCCGAAGAAATATTTTACTTCCGGATAGAGAACCGTCAAAGCGCCCAAACCATCCCAGAGATTGTCGAGAGCAAAGATGCTCTTGGTGTTGGTACGCACATTCTGATATTCGAGCGAAACGAAGGAACGGCCCAACTCTACGGTATAAGGCATATACTCCTTGAGGAACTTGTCGGAGAAATGGAACATGTGGCTGGTTGCCAGCTTAGGCTGTCCCTTCTCATCGAGCTGCCAGTCCTTACCCAGGAGATAACGGTAACCGCCGATAATCTCATCGGCTTCAGGATTCCAGACAATCAGCTGCTTGTAACAGTTGTCACCAAAGTCGAACTCATCAAGATCCATAGATTTGCCCGTTCCGCCTCCCGCTTCGCGGAAAGCGATTTCACGAAGTCGACCAATCTCTTTCAGCACATTAGGCGAATCATTTGCCGTAACGATGTAAATCTCGTTATGGCTCTTATTGGTCATTCTCAGTTGCTTGTCGGGTGTAAGCTCGCTCTTCAGGAGCTCACGGTCAATCGGTTGGATGATTTCTTCTTCCATATTACTCTTCTTCTATGCTATGATTCTACGATTTCGTTAATATAAAACAATTCTTCCGGGTTTTGCAAACCATTAAAGTTCATAAACCCTGTCTTCAACATACTGCGCCCACTCGGTAGCCGACTTGCTCTTATCAAAAGTCTGCCAAGGAATCGGTTTGCCGATGGAGATGCGGAAATGCTTGCCCACATTCCTGTACATCTCGTCAACCAGGAACAGCATGGCGAGATTGAACGGCAGATACTTGTCGCTAAATCGGGCGATGCGGTAGAAACGCTCAGAGTTGCGCCCTCCGAAATGGATAGGCACCACATCGCGCTGATATTCTACACTCTTAGAGATAAACGTCTTCTTCCAAGGCAGGTCGTGGATGGTTCCATCCTTGCGCTTGCGGCTGTTCAAGCCTGCCGGAAACATCAGCATGTGGTTGTCACTCTTGAAGCCCGCCTCCACCATACGTGGGAAATCGCGGCTCTGGCGACCCGTCTTGTTGATGCCGATACTTACAGGTTTCAAACCCGGCAAGTTGAGCAGAAGATCATTCACCAGATAGCGGAACTTGCCATCATAGTGCTTGCCGATGATGGAACCGAGACATACACCGTCCTGTCCGCCCAGAGGATGATTGGAAACAAAGGTATAGAGTTTGCCGTCGTTCTTGTCAGGCAGGTTTTCCAAGCCTACGATTTCAACATCCATCTTCAGATAGCGCACACATTCGGTGAGCCATTCAGTACCCGAAAGGCCACGGCTCTCCCACAAGAACCTGTTCACCTCGTCCTCGTGAATAATCTTCTTGAGCCAGGAAACCAGGAAGCGCGGTACGAATTTCACCTTGCTTCCCATCTTGCTCTTAAGAATCTTATCTATGTCTATCGTTTTCTCTATTGATTCACTCATGTTTGCTAAAACTTATATAAGTTAGTGCAAAAGTAACTCAACTTTTTCAAATACGTGCCATTTTTTCCAAAAAAATAGCAAAAAAGCGAAAATTTATTAGTTTTTTAAAACTATCACGACAAATCGAGCCCATTTTGCACGTATTTTTGCAAAAACATCACACTTGATGAGAACAAAAAGGCGATGCCCGAAACTGGAAGGTGAAGTTGACCAAAAACAACTTTTTCATTAAGTTTTATAAATTTTGTGGGAAAATGTAAGGCTATATGGAGATTTTTATGTACCTTTGAACCCAAATTTATACATTAATAAGTACGCACGCAATATTATAACGCGATAAGACAGCAAAAAGATATATGATAAAGACAGCAGAAACATATCACGTACCGGTGCTCCTCAAGGAGAGCGTTGACGGGTTGAACATACAGCCAGGAGGCATCTATGTAGACGTAACCTTCGGTGGTGGCGGACATTCCAGAGAGATTCTGTCGCGCCTGACTGAGGGAGCGCACCTGTACAGTTTCGACCAGGATGCCGATGCAGAGCGCAACGTGGTGGCAAACGAGAACTTCACCTTCGTATGCTCCAACTTCAGATTCCTGAAAAACTGGATGCGCTACTACGGGGTAGACGGACTCGACGGACTGTTAGCCGACCTGGGCGTATCGAGCCACCACTTCGATGACGAGACCCGCGGTTTCTCCTTCCGTTTCGACTCCCCACTCGACATGCGCATGAACAAGCGTGCAGGCAAGACTGCTGCCGACATCGTAAACGAATATGACGAAGGTGCCCTTGCCGACATCTTCTACCTATACGGTGAGCTGAAGAACTCGCGCCGCATCGCCTCGGCACTCGTCAAGGCAAGAGCCGAGAAGCCCATCCTCACCACCAAAGACTTCATGGCAGCCGTAGAGCCCCTCTTCAAGCGGGAACGCGAGAAGAAAGACATGGCAAAACTCTTCCAGGCGCTGCGCATAGAAGTGAACCACGAGATGGACGCCCTGAAAGAGATGCTCCGCTCAGCCACGGAACTTCTGAAACCGGGAGGCCGACTCAGCGTCATCACCTATCACTCGCTGGAAGACAGAATCGTAAAGAACATGATGAAAGCGGGCAATGCAGAAGGCAAGATAGAGCAGGACTTCTTCGGAAGAATAGAAACCCCTTTCAAACTCGTGAACAACAAGGTAATCGTTCCCGATGCCGACGAGCAGGAAAGAAACCCTAGGAGCAGAAGCGCCAAACTAAGAATAGCAGAAAAGAAATGATAAACGATAAAGACATAAACATCAGTGAGAAGCCTATAGCCGAAGAAAAGGCACAGGCATCACAGGAACCGCCGAAGCAGGAAACTCCGCAGCAGGAGCCACAGCAGCAGGAGGCTCCACAGGCTTCGCTCAAGGAAGTGATTGCCAAGCAAGCCATTGAGGAAGAGGCTTCAGGATCATCGAGCTTTACGCTGCGAAAGATTCTGGGTGGAGACATTCTTACCGCACAAATCATACGCCGGCAGATATGGCTCGTTATCCTCATCGTGTTTTTTGTCATTATCTACATATCCAACCGATACAATATCCAGAACGATATCATCGAGTTGGACAAACTGCAGAAAGAACTGCAAGACACCAAATACAAAGCGCTGTCTACAAGCAGCCAGATAACAGAGAAGAGTCGTGAAAGTAATGTGCTCGACATGCTGAAGAACAACAAAGACAGCGTGCTGCACATCGCCACCCAACCTCCATACATCATAAACGTACCCGAAGAATGAGCAGCAAATTTGATCACAAGAAAGTAATGCCCCGCTACAGCGCCATCGCCATCATCATGACGATTTTCGCCATAGCCGTAGTGGGTAAAGCGCTCTACATCATGACCGCCAAGCATGATTACTGGATGAAGGTGGCAGAACGGCAGAAGAAGGATTCCGTGACCGTAAAGCCAAACCGAGGCAACATCTTGAGCTGCACAGGACAGCTGATGGCAAGTTCGCTGCCGGAGTTTAAGGTTTTCATGGACTTCAAGGCGCTGAAAGATGCAGAAAACGACTCGCTGTGGGATGCCAAGCAAGACTCCATCTGTCTTTGCCTGCACCAGATATTCCCGAACCTGAGCGAGTCTGATTTCAAGAAGCACCTCACCGAAGGTCGCGCCAAGATGAGCCGCCACTGGCCGGTTTATCCGAAGCGTGTAGACTATAACACCTTCACCGAGATAAAGAACATCCCTGTATTCCGCCTGAAACCCTACCAGAGCGGTTTCCACTGGGAAGAATATAATGCCCGAACCAGAACTTACGGTTCGCTGGCAGGCCGTACCATCGGAGCCATGTATGGCGCCAAGGATACCGCCCGCTTCGGTCTGGAGCTGAGTTACGACTCCATCCTGCGAGGCACCAACGGTATCGTGCATCGCCGCAAGGTGCGCAACAAGTTCCTCGACATTACCGATACCCCTCCTATTGACGGAGCCGATATCGTGACCACCATCGATGTGAGCATACAAGACCTTGCCGAACGCTCACTCATCGACGAGCTGAAGGAAATCAACGCCAATGTGGGTGTAGCCATCGTGATGGATGTACCTACGGGCGACATCAAGGCCATCGTAAACATGGAGAAATGTTTCGACGGCGAATACAGAGAAATCCACAACCATGCCGTGAGCGACCTTCTGGAGCCAGGTTCGGTGTTCAAGCCAGCCTCTATCCTCGTAGCGCTGGACGACGGAGTGGTAGACACGACCTATCACGTAGAAACCGGTGGCGGTATATGGCCGATGTACGGCAGAGAAATGAAAGACCACAACTGGCGAAAAGGCGGATACGGAATGCTGACCCTCGCACAGACCCTGTGGTACAGTTCGAACATCGGTGTGAGCCGCATCATAGACGACCATTACCGCAACAACCCGGAGAAATTCGTAAAGGGTATCTACCGTACCGGTCTGCACGACGACCTGAAGATTCCACTGGTGGGAGCAACACCAGCCAGAATCCGCATGCCGCACAGAAACAAGAACGGACAATATGACAACTGGGCAAAGACCAGTTTGCCATGGATGAGTATCGGATATGAGACCCAGATACCGCCTATCTCTACCCTCACCTTCTACAACACCATCGCCAACAACGGCAAGATGATGCGACCAAGATTCGTGAGCAAGGTAATGAAGAACGGAGAAACCATCATGGAATTTCCTCCTGAAGTGATGCGCCAGCAGATAGCCAAGGAGAAGAGCATCAAGGAACTGCAAACCATCCTGGAACAGGTGGTAAGCGTGGGACTGGGAAAGAAAGCCGGTTCGCCTAACTTCAAAGTGGCAGGAAAGACCGGTACAGCCCAGATTTCAAAAGGTGCCGGTGGATATAAGAGTGGCGGAACCAGCTATCTCATCAGTTTCGCAGGCTACTTCCCTGCCGATGCGCCACGCTACAGCTGTATCGTCTGCATACAGAAATCCGGTTTGCCTGCTTCGGGCGGTACGATGTGCGGTAAGGTCTTCCATCAGATTTCAGAAGGCATCATGGCGCAGAGTCTGAAAGTTGACGTAAAGGACGCCCGCGACTCAGCATCCGTCTTCGTTCCTGACGTAAAGGCAGGCAATATCCTTGCTGCCAACTATGTGCTCAGCCACCTCGGCATCAAGACCAATGCCAACTGGAGTGGCAGCTATGCCGACGGCAACCCTATCTGGGGCAAGGCAGAGCGCGTGGGTAACCACAGCATCAAGCTCATCAGGGAGAAGCAATACGGCAAGACGATCGTACCCGACATTACCGGAATGGGAGCCCGAGACGCTATCTACAATATGGAGAGCCGGGGCATCAAGACCCAGATTATAGGTAGAGGAAAGGTAGTAAAGCAGAGTCTGGTGCCGGGAACGGTCATCAAGAAAGGTGCCGTATGCAGCATTGTGCTCGAATAAAACTCAGAAACAGTTATCTGAAACCCTATATATAATAAGGTGCAGATAAAGAAATATATAGAATATAAAACAGAAACAGGATATGAAGTTACAAGAATTACTCAAAAACATCGAGCCGGTTCAGATAATCGGCGATGCTGATGTAGAGGTTACGGGAGTAAACATCGACTCTCGCAAGATTAAGGAAGGTCATCTCTTCGTTGCCATGAAGGGAACGCAGGTTGACGGTCACAAGTTTATTCCAAAGGCATTGGAACTGGGCGCAAAGTCGGTTTTGTGCGAAGACATGCCTGAAGAGAAAGTTGAGGGCGTAACTTACATTCAGGTCGCTTCGACCGAGGATGCTGTCGGCAAGGTAGCAACCCTCTTCTACGGCGACCCTTCAAGAAAGCTCAAACTGGTAGGCGTAACAGGTACCAATGGTAAGACCACCATTGCCACCTTATTATATAATATGTTCCGCAAGTTCGGCCATAAGTGTGGCTTGCTCTCTACCGTCTGCAACTACATTGAGGACGAGGCTATCCCTGCCGACCATACCACCCCAGACCCTATCGAGCTGAACATGCTCCTGGGCAAGATGGTAGAGGCTGGCTGCGAGTATGCCTTCATGGAGTGCTCTTCTCACGCCATCGCACAGAAGCGTATCGGAGGCCTACAGTTTGCCGGAGGCTTGTTCACCAACCTGACCCGCGACCACCTCGATTACCACAAGACATTCGAGAACTACCGTAACGCCAAGAAGGCTTTCTTCGACGGACTGCCTAAGACAGCCTTTGCCATTACCAATGCCGACGACAAGAACGGCATGATCATGGTACAGAACACCAAGGCTACCGTGAAAACCTACTCTACCCGCAGCATGGCAGACTTCAGAGCCAGGATTCTGGAGTGTCACTTCGGCGGCATGTATCTGGAGATTGACGGCAGAGAAGTGGGCGTACAGTTCATCGGTAAGTTCAACGTGAGCAACCTGCTCGCCGTATATGGTGCAGCCATTATGCTCGGCAAGAAGCCAGAGGATGTACTCGTAGTGATGAGTACCCTTCACAGCGTAAGCGGAAGACTGGAACCAATCCAGTCGCCAGAAGGTTATACCGCCATTGTTGACTATGCCCATACACCAGATGCACTGGAGAACGTATTGAACGCCATCCACGAAGTGCTCGAAGGCAAGGGCGGAGAAGTCATCACCGTTTGCGGTGCCGGTGGCAACCGTGACAAGGGCAAGCGCCCATTGATGGCACAGGAGGCTGTAAAGCAGAGCGATAAGGTAATCATCACCAGCGACAACCCACGTTTCGAAGAGCCACAGGACATCATCAACGACATGCTTGCCGGACTCAATGCCCAGCAGATGAAGAAGGTAATCAGCATCGTAGACCGCAAGGAAGCCATCCGCACAGCCTGCATGCTGGCAAAGAAGGGCGACGTGATTCTCGTAGCCGGTAAGGGACACGAAGATTACCAGGAGATCAAGGGCGTAAAGCACCACTTTGACGATAAGGAGGTGATTCGCGACATCTTCGGAATTTCACAGAAGTAAAAGCAATCAAGAAAAGAAAGAAAAATGTTATACTATCTCTTTAGATTTCTGGAGCAGTGGGGCATCTCAGGTTCTCACATGTGGGGCTACATCTCATTCCGTGCCCTGCTTGCGCTGATTTTATCATTGGTAATCTCTGCCTGGTTCGGCGAGAAATTCATCAAGTATCTCAAGAGCAAGCAAATTACAGAGACACAGCGCGATGCCAGCATCGACCCGTTTGGTGTCAAGAAGATTGGCGTTCCTTCTATGGGTGGTGTCATCATCATCCTGGCTATCCTCGTACCGGTACTGTTACTCGGACGTTTGCGCAACATCTATCTGATCCTGATGATCATCACCACCGTATGGCTCGGCTTTCTCGGTGGAATGGACGACTTCATCAAGATATTCAAGCGCGACAAGGAGGGATTGAAGGGCAAATATAAGATTATAGGACAGATTGGCATCGGCCTGATCGTGGGACTGGTACTCTGGTCTTCACCTGATGTAAAGATGAACGAGAACCTCGCCATCGAGCAACAGGGACAGGAAACGGTGGTAAAGCATCGTACGGAAGCAAGAAAATCGCTGAAGACCACCATCCCATTCGTCAAGGGACACAACCTCGACTATTCCAGCATCACCAGTTTCTGCGGTAAGTACAAGGTAGCAGCAGGCTGGATTCTCTTCGTCATCATGACCATCTTCGTTGTAACAGCCGTATCAAACGGTGCCAACCTCAACGATGGTATGGACGGAATGTGTGCCGGAAACTCCGCCATCATAGGTGTGGCGCTAGGCATACTTGCATATGTGTCGTCGCACATCGAGTTTGCCGCCTACCTCAATATCATGTATATTCCTGGTTCTGAGGAACTGGTAGTATTCTTCTGTGCCTTCATCGGAGCCCTCATCGGTTTCCTCTGGTACAACGCCTACCCTGCCCAGGTATTCATGGGCGATACGGGTTCGCTGACCATCGGCGGTATCATCGCAGTAGGTGCCATCATCATCCACAAGGAGCTGATGCTGCCTATCCTCTGCGGTATTTTCTTCGTAGAAAGCCTCAGCGTGATGATGCAGGTTTACTATTACAAGATAGGAAAGCGGAGAGGTGTGAAGCAGCGTATCTTCAAGCGCACACCTATCCACGACAACTTCCGCACACAGGACAGTCAGCTGGATCCTGACTGCAAGTATCTGTGGAAGAAGCCTCGCAACTGCTTCCATGAATCAAAGATTACCATCCGTTTCTGGATTGTAACCATCATTCTGGCAGCATTGACCATCATCACATTGAAGATCAGATAAAATACAGGCTCTTATCAGCCCGACAAGTATAGAGAATAAGACAATGAGCAAAATTGTAATTTTAGGAGCTGGCGAAAGTGGCGCAGGTGCAGCCGTGCTGGCAAAGAAAGAGGGATTCGAGGTCTTTGTTTCAGACATGTCAAAGATCAAGGATAACTACAAGAAGTTGATGGATGACCACAACATCGAATGGGAAGAAGGTCACCATACAGAAGAAAAGATTTTAGATGCAGATGAAGTCATCAAGAGTCCGGGTATTCCTAAGGAAGCACCTATGATACAGAAACTGATGGCTAAGGGTACACCTATCATCAGCGAAATAGAATTTGCGGGCAGATATACTGATGCCAAGATGATCTGTATCACGGGAAGTAACGGTAAGACAACCACTACCTCGCTGATTTACCACATCATCAAGTCGGCTGGCTATGATGTAGGTCTGGCAGGCAACATCGGAAAGAGTCTGGCCCTTCAGGTGGCTGAAACTCCTCATAAGTACTACGTCATCGAGCTGAGCAGTTTCCAGCTCGACAATATGTATGAGTTCCGTGCCAATGTGGCCATCCTGCTCAACATCACTCCAGACCATCTGGACCGCTATGAGTTTAAGATGCAGAACTATACCGATGCCAAGATGCGCATTACCCAGAACCAGACAGAAGAAGACAGTTTCATCTTCTGGAACGATGATCCTATCGTTACAAAGGAGCTGGCTAAGTACAACCTCAAGTCACATCTCTGCCCATTCTCTGAGTTCAAGGAGGAAGGTTGCGTTGGCTTTATCGAAGACGGCAAATACAAACTCAACTTCCCTTCAGACTTCGAAATGCCACAGGCAGACATGAGTCTACGCGGCAAGCACAACATCTATAACAGTCTGGCTGCAGGTCTGGCATGCAACATCGTAGGCATCGACCACGAGACCCTGCACAAAGGCTTGAGCGACTTCCCTGGTGTAGAGCACCGTCTGGAGAAAGTGGGCAAGTTCCAGGGCGTTTACTATGTGAACGATTCAAAGGCTACCAACGTAGATGCCTGCTGGTATGCGCTGGAGAGTATGACCACCCCTACCATCCTCATCATCGGCGGTAAGGATAAGGGAAATGACTATAACCAGATCAAGGACCTGGTAAAGGAGAAATGTGCTGGTATCGTATATCTCGGAGCCGACAACCAGAAGTTGCACGACAACTTTGACGCACTCGGCATCCCTGTACGCGACACTCACAGCATGAAGGATTGCGTGGCAGCCTGCCAGGAATTGGCAAAGCCGGGCGATACCGTACTCCTCAGCCCATGCTGCGCAAGTTTCGACCTCTTCAAGAACATGGAAGATAGAGGCGAGCAGTTTAAGGCGCTGGCAAGAGCTATCGGAGAATAACAGTTTTCAAAAAATAGAACAGATAGAACTATAAAGAAATGAATAACAAGAGCATTGGTAATATTTTCAAGGGAGACAAGGTGATCTGGATGGTCTTCTTCTTTCTCTGTATGATAAGCATCGTGGAGGTATATTCTGCCTCCAGCTCCTTGTCGTACAAGACAGGAAACTACATGGCACCTGTCATCCGCCACATCTTGCTCTTGGGAGGCGGTCTGTTCACCATGATTTGCATGCTCAAGGTGAAATGCAAGTACTTCAAGATTGTTACCCCCGTCGTGATGGGCATCTCATTACTGTTGCTCGTTCTGGTCTTGGCTACCGGTCAATCTACCAACGGAGCCTCCCGATGGTTCTCTCTGATGGGCATACAGTTCCAGCCTTCTGAGATAGCGAAGGGAGCAGTAGTACTGGCTGTAGCTCAGATTCTTAGTGCCATGCAAACAACTCAGGGAGCCAACAGGAAGGCATTCAAGTTCATACTTGTAGCAACTGCTCCATTTGTAATTCTCATCGGACTGGAAAACTTATCCACAGCCATGCTCCTCAATATCACAATCTTAGCCATGATGCTCATCGGACGAGTGCCGATGAACCAGATTGGCAAGCTGGTGGGACTGGGCATGATTGTCATCGTCACAGCCTTTGCAGGTATCATGATAGTAGGACAGGACAAGGGCGAAGAGGGCAATAAACCGGAAAATATGCTGACCGAGAAGGTTGAGCAGGAACAGAACAAGCCTAACATGGCAGAAAAGATGTTCCATAGAGCCGACACCTGGAAAGCCCGTATTGACAAGTTTATGAACTCAAAGCCTGTAGCCCCACAGGATGTCGATCTCGACAAAGATGCCCAAGTGGCACATGCCAACATCGCCATCGCCTCTTCCAACATCGTAGGCAAAGGTCCGGGCAACTCGGTAGAAAGAGACTTTCTCTCACAGGCATTCTCCGACTTCATCTACGCCATCATCATCGAGGAAATGGGACTGTGGGGTGCCTTCTTTGTGGCATTCCTCTACATCATTCTGCTCTTCAGAGCCGGGCGAATCGCCAACCGGTGTGAGAACACATTCCCAGCATTCCTGTGCATGGGACTTGCCATCATGCTGGTTATCCAGGCACTGTTCAACATGGCTGTAGCTGTGGGCTTGGCACCGGTTACTGGTCAGCCACTTCCGCTCATCAGCCGAGGTGGAACCTCAACCATCATCAACTGTCTCTACCTGGGCATCATCTTAAGCATCAGTAGAACCGCAAAAAAGAAAGATTTGCCTCAAAACGAAGCAAATTTTGACAAATTTGCTGCTGCATAACAAAAGAGTATCATAAATAAGGTAAAAAATGCCATTAAATGGATTTTTTTGCTTACCTTTGCGTGAAAATTGTTGACCCTCGGGTCGTAAACAAGAATGGATTATGAATAATGAACTGAGAATTATCATAAGTGGAGGCGGTACAGGCGGTCATATATTCCCTGCCGTATCCATCGCAAACGCCATCAAGGCAAAGCGCCCTGATGCCAAAATATTGTTTGTTGGAGCACTCGGCAGAATGGAAATGCAGCGTGTTCCTGCAGCGGGTTATGAAATCAAAGGATTGCCTATCTGCGGTTTCGACAGAAAGCATCTGCTCAAGAACATCGCTGTTCTCTTCAAGATCTGGAAGAGCCAGCACATGGCCAAGAGCATCATCAAGAATTTCAAGCCAATGGCTGCTGTAGGTGTGGGCGGATACGCCAGCGGTCCTACACTCAACGTTTGCGCTAGCAAAGGTATTCCATGCCTCATCCAGGAACAGAACTCATACGCAGGTGTGACCAACAAGCTCCTGGCAAAGAAGGCAGAAAAGATATGCGTGGCTTACGAAGGAATGGAGCGTTTCTTCCCTGCCGACAAAATCATCATGACGGGAAATCCAGTACGCCAGAACGTATTGGAGACTACCCTCACCAAGGAAGAGGCACGAAAGCAGTTCGGTCTCGACCCTGACAAGAAAACCATCCTGCTCGTGGGCGGAAGCCTCGGTGCAAGAACCATCAACGAGAGCGTGCTTCAGCACCTCGACCTCGTGAAGGAAAGCGGCGTGCAGTTTATCTGGCAGACAGGTAAGTACTACAACGCAGCCATCATGGAGCAACTCAAGGGCAAGGAACTGCCAATGCTCAAGGTTACCGACTTCATCAGCGACATGGGCGCAGCTTACAAGGCTGCCGACCTCGTGATCAGCCGTGCCGGAGCCAGCAGTATCAGTGAGTTCTGCCTCATCGGAAAGCCAGTCATCCTCGTCCCAAGCCCTAACGTGGCAGAAGACCATCAGACCAAGAATGCCATGGCACTGGTAAACAAGGATGCAGCCATCTACGTGAAAGATGCTGATGCGCCAAACGAATTGCTCCAGAAAGCCATCAACACAGTCAAGAACGAGGATAAACTCAACTCACTCTGTGAGAACATCAAGAAATTAGGATTAAAGAACTCAGCCGACGTCATCGCCGACGAAGTAATCAAATTAGCAACAAGATAATGGAAATCAAGGATATTAAAGCAGTTTATTTTGTAGGTGCAGGCGGCATCGGTATGAGCGCCATCGCCAGATACTTCCTCAGCAAGAAGTTGGTTGTAGCCGGATACGACAAGACTCCTTCCAATCTCACTCACGAGTTGGAGAAAGAAGGAATGCTCATCCACTACGAAGAGAATGTAGATCTCATCCCTGAGGCTTGCAAGGATGCCAAGAACACGCTGGTTGTCTATACACCAGCCATCCCTGCTGAGCACAAGGAGCTGGTTTACTTCCGCGAGAATGGATTCACCATCGAGAAGCGTGCACAGGTTCTGGGTACCCTGACCCGCACCCACAAGGGACTGTGCGTGGCAGGTACACACGGCAAGACTTCTACTTCTACCATGTGTGCCCACATTATGCACCAGAGCCATCTCGACTGCAATGCCTTCCTCGGAGGAATCTCCAAGAACTATGGCACCAACTACATTCTCTCAGACAAGAGCGACTTCGTAGTCATCGAGGCAGATGAGTTTGACCGCAGTTTCCACTGGTTGCGCCCATGGATGAGCGTCATCA
>ERZ650306.1202-NODE-1202-length-14946-cov-9.966288_pt1 | contig 14946 bp, 11 predicted proteins | sample MGYA00376242_ERZ650306 | MGnify/ENA primary metagenome ERZ650306 (study PRJEB26733, sample SAMN07839244) | wastewater metagenome | biome: urban; feature: wastewater treatment plant; material: waste water | place: USA: North Carolina | collected 2016-03-31 ... | reverse complement strand
ATGCTTATTACAGTGACCATACCGAGTTTTTCCGTCGCCGCGCCGAATGGTTCATCAAGATGACTGCACCGGCTGTCGCGTTATGGTGGATAGAAGCGGGTCACATCCCTACTGTGGAAGAAGCCAAAGCTCCTGTACCTGAAATCCCCATCCCCGCAAAAGCCATTGCGGTAGTTAATGCCGCTGCTGGCCCGCTGGACCGTTGAAGCCGACAAGGTGATCAACTTTTAATCAGTTCCGCCGCTGCACTATGCGCTGGATCACGAAAGTTGTTTGCCTGTGTCATAAGCGGCGGGTATAATCCCGCCGCGCATTTTCCCCATCCCGTTCTTTAACATCTGGTGAGTCAATTTATGCATCCAATGCTGAACATTGCCGTTCGTGCGGCCCGTAATGCTGGTCAAATCATTGCCAAAAACTTTGGCGATAACGTCAGCATCCAAACCGCCGAAAAAGCAAAAAACGATCTGGTAACCAATGTGGATCGTGAGGCGGAACAAACCATAGTTCGCACCCTGCTCAAGGCATATCCCGATCATTGTGTGATCGGCGAAGAGTTCGGCATTCAAGGTAAGGAAGATTCCGAGTACCAATGGATCATTGACCCGCTGGATGGCACCACCAACTATCTGCACGGCTATCCGCAGTACTGCGTCAGCATTGCGCTGAGCGTGCGCGGCGCGCTCACCCTGGGCGTGATCTACGATCCCTGCCGCAATGACCTGTTCACCGCCTGCCGTGGCTCTGGCGCTTTCCTGAACGACCGCCGCATCCGCGTTGGCAAGCGCACCATGCTGGCCGATTGCCTGGTGGCCACCGGCCACCCGCACGTCAACACCGAAAAACTCGACCTGGACATGGCGCAACTGAAAGCCATGATTCAGCGCACTGTTGGCGTGCGCCGCGAAGGCTCGGCCGCGCTGGACCTGGCCTATGTGGCCTGCGGCCGCACCGATGGCTACTGGGAAATGAACCTCAACCCGTGGGACATCGCCGCTGGCGCGCTGCTGGTGCAAGAAGCCGGCGGCATCGTCACCGACCTGGACGGCAATGAAAACTGGCTGGAATCCGGCGACATCCTGGCCGCCAACCCGAAAATCATGCACCAGATGCTGCAAGTGCTGAATCAGGCCTGATCCTTGCTGGCGCACTGAACGCAAAACCGCCATCCGGATATTTTTCGGATGGCGGTTTTTTTGTGCACGCGAGCAAAAGCATTTAGTAGTTATACGATCTTGTCATGTCCTGGTGAGCAATGACACCATCAATATTTGTTTGCTAACTTGTTGATGAGGTTCACCATGTCGGCTTCCCACGGCGCACCGGCTGTCCAGCGCCTGACCCTGACAGCCGCCGACGGCTATACGCTGACGGCCCACCGTTTTTCGCCGGCCGGGCCGGCTCGCGCCAATCTGGTGATGGCCGGCGCCACCGCCGTGCCGCAAAAATTCTATCGCCGCTTTGCCGAATTTGCCCGTCAACAGGGCTATGACACGCTGACGCTGGATTATCGCGGCATTGGCCAATCCGCCCCCAAATCGCTGCGTGGCTTTCGCATGGACTACCTCGACTGGGGCCGGCTGGATCTCGCTGCTGCCGTAAACCTCATGCATGACCCCAGTCGCCCCTTGTTCATGGTGGGTCACTCCTACGGCGGCCATGCGCTGGGCGTGCTGCCCAATCACCAGCTGCTGGATGCGTTTTATGTGTTTGGCACCGGCTCGGGCTGGCATGGCTGGATGCCGCCGCTGGAGCGCTTGCGCATTGTGCTGCTGTGGAATCTGGTTGGCCCGCTGGTCACCCGCTGGAAAGGTTATTTGCCGTTCAAACGCATGGGCATGGGCGAAAACCTGCCGCTGGATGTTTACCGGCAGTGGAAGCGCTGGTGCAGCTATCCACGCTACTTTTTTGACGACCCGGCACGGCCGGAACTGCACGAGGCGTTTGCCCAGGTGCGCATGCCGATTGTCGCCGCCAACTCGCTGGACGACGCCTGGGCCTCGCCGCGCTCGCGCGATGCTTTCATGCAAGGCTACCGCAACGCTGACTGGCAGGCGCACACCATCCAGCCAGACGCCCATACCGGGCCAATTGGGCATATGGGTTACTTCCGCCCCAGCTCACAGCGGTTGTGGCAAGAGGCACTGGACTGGTTTGCCCAGCGCAAGGTCATGTCAGCACCACCCGCCAGCGCAGCCATCCCGCCCGTGGTGGCGCTGCTGGCCTGAGCGGACAGGGTCAGCGCCGGGGTGGAATGGAATAGGTGCCGGTGACATGCGCCACCGGCTCGGCTTCACCCTCGGTGTACAGCAGCACTTCGCCCACCGCCAGCCGCTGGCCCAACTTGAGAATGCGGCCTTCGGCCAGGATGTCCTTCTGGCCGGGTTTGCGCAAAAAATTGATGTTCAGGCTGGTGGTTACTGCCAGCTCCACCTTGCCGATCATGCCCAGCACCACGGCATACAAGGTGACATCCGCCAGCGCCATCAGCGCCGGGCCGGCAATGGTGCCGCCCGGGCGGATCAGACCAGGGTTGAAGTGCATGCGCATGCGCGCCTGGCCATGGCCGATGTCGCTGGTGCGGATGCCAAACAAGCCCACCAAGGGCAACTCGGCGTCAATTAAAGTCTGAAAATCGGCAACAGAAATCTGGCTCACAGCAGGCTCCAGCAGGGAGGGGAAAACAGCAGCATGGTCAGTGGATGCCTGTTGCGTCAATCTTGCGACGCACCATCACGAGCCTGCTTGCCCAAACAGGCATGGCGCGCGGCTTGTCAAGTATTTGCGTATGGCGCATAATGCCGGTTTCAGCAAAGTAGCGTAGGCAAACCCCCTGCGCCCGTGACCCAAAGGAAAAACCATGAAAGCTGGCATCCATCCGGATTACAAAGACTTGAACGTGACCTGCTCCTGCGGCCACACCTTCGTCACCCGTTCCACCATGGGCAAAGACGCCTTCCACGTGGAAGTGTGCTCGCAGTGCCACCCGTTCTACACCGGCAAGCAAAAGGTGCTGGACACCGCTGGCCGCATCGACAAGTTCAAGCAAAAGTTCGGCAAGTTCGCTCGTTAATCGACGAACCCCCAACAAAAAAAGGCAGCCTCGGCTGCCTTTTTTTGTTGACTGCAATCCCGCACAATATCGCCTTTGCCACGTCGGCAACCCTGCCAAGCCTACGCGTCTATGCTGACCTATACCCCGCCCTCGCACCCCGAACTGCCCAAGCCAACAGAAAAGCCCTGGCTGTTGCTGCTATTGTGCTTTATCTGGCTGTGGCCGGGCATTTTGGGCCATGGCCCGTGGAAACCTGATGAGCCTTATGCCCTTGGTGTCGTGCAGTGGATGCTGCACAGCGGCGACTGGCTGACACCACGCATTGCCGGGGAACCGTATCTGGACACCCCACCGTTGTATTACTGGGTGGCTGCGCTGTTTGCCCGGGCATTTTCTCCATGGCTATTGCCGCTGCATGACGCGGCGCGGCTGGCCACTCCCTTGTTCATGTCGCTGACCCTGCTGTTTGTCGGCATGACCGCACGCGAGCTGATCGGCCGCCGCCATGGTCGCAGTGCCGTGTTGATCCTGATTGGCTGCCTGGGTTTGATCGATACCGGTCACCAGCTCAGCGCCGACGTAGCCATCCTGTGCGCCGAAGCGGCCTGCCTGCTGGGGCTGACACTTGCCTTGCGCCGTGGTTTTCTCGGGGCGCTGGCGCTGGCGCTGGGCAGTGCCGCCCTGATGCTGTCGGCCAGTCTGGTGGAACTGGTGCTGCTGTGGATGACGGCCGCCATGTTGCCCGCGTTTCGTGGCTGGCGCAGCCGCCAGTATGTCAAAACCATCACCATTGCCTTGGCCCTGGGCGCGCCTTTGGTGCTGATGTGGCCGATGTCGATGGCCAAACACCAGCCGGAACTGTTTGCCCAGTGGTGGCATTCGCTGGCGCTGGGGCCGTTTTATGGCTTTGGCCGCTTTGCCCTGCTGCACGATTTTGGCTACTACCTGCGCTTGCTACCATGGTTTGCCTGGCCCGCCTGGCCGCTGGCGGCCTGGGCGGTCTGGCGTGGTCGGGAGCGGCTGTCGTCCACCCGCTATCAGCTGCCGCTGGTGCTGGTGCTGATGAACCTGCTGATGCTGATGCTGTCGCCCCGTCAGAACCCGGTCTATGCACTGCCGCTATTGCTGCCGCTGGCCGTACTGGCTGCCGTGGAACTGGACACCCTCAAACGTGGCGCCGCTGCGTTCTTTAACTGGTTCGGTATTTTCACTCTGGGGCTGGCCGGTGTGCTGGTCTGGCTGGGCTGGACGGCGATGAATTTTGGCTGGCCTGCCAAACTGGCCGCAAAAGCGGTCAAATACAGCCCCAGTTATGAAGCCCAGATTCATGTCCTGCCCTTGCTGCTGGCACTGGCCATGTCGCTGGCCTGGGGCTGGGCAGTCACGCGCCGCCGGCTGATGGGACGCCAGGCCGTGACCAACTGGGCGCTGGGCATGACCTTGCTGTGGAGTCTGGCCGGCACCCTGTGGTTGCCATGGCTGGATGCCCAGAAAGGCTACCATATGGTCATGCACTCACTGCGCGCCAGCCTGCCCGCACAACTGGACAGCTGCGTGGCCAGTGCGCCGGGCAACCAGCTGCCGCGCGCCATGGCGTATTACTATGTCAATCTGCCGCTGCTCAATAGCGAAACCGTGCAGGGCCACAGTTGTCGGTACCGTTTGATCAGCACACCAGAAGCCAATTATCAGCCGGAAGGCCCGTGGAAAATGCTGTGGCGTGGCGCCCGGCCGGCGGAGAAACGCGAGTTTTATGTGCTGCTCAAACGCCAGGACTAAAAACCGCCAACAACACTCAGCGCAACGCTCCTGAGACAGTGCGGGGATCGTGCAGCAACGCCAGAGGGTTAGCGGCACTTAACTGTCTTCGGCGGCAGATTCTTCCGGAAGCAAACACTGACCACCCAGGCGCTGGCCCAGCATGGCTGCCAGCGTCTGGGCCGGCACCGGGCGGCTGAACCAGAAGCCCTGCATCAGATCACATTGCATTTCGACTAGCACCGCACACTGGCTGGCGGTTTCCACCCCTTCGGCCACCACGCGCACCCCCAGCCCGTGCGCCAGCGTGATAATGGCGCGGGTAATTGCCGCATCGCTGCTGCGGCTGTCGATGTGCTGAATGAAACTGCGGTCGATCTTCAGCGTATCGATGGGCAGTTTTTGCAAATAGCTCAGGCTGGAATACCCGGTGCCAAAATCATCCAGCGAAATCTTCACCCCCAGTGCACGCAAGGCTTGCAGCAGGCGGATGGCGGCATCCAGATTGTCCAGCAGCAGGCTTTCGGTGATTTCCAGCTCCAGCGCATCGGGCGGCAGGCCGCTGTCATCCAGACAGCTCTGCACGGTCGCCGCCAGATCATCATGGCTGAACTGGCGGCTGGACACATTCACCGCCACCCGCATCTCCGGATAGCCTGATTGCCGCCAGCGCAGGCAATCGTGACAAGCCGCCAGCAGTACCTGACGGCCAATGGCGACAATCAGGCCGGTTTCTTCCGCCAGTGGCAAAAAGCGGGCGGGAGACAACACCCCGAGTGCCGGATGCTGCCAGCGCACCAGCGCCTCACAACACAGCAGCTCGCCGTCGGCGTTGACCTTGGGCTGGTAATAGGCCACAAACTGCTGGGCCTGCACACCGTTGCGCATCTCGCGCTCCAGATCCAGCCGTTCGGCATTCTGTGCGTGCATGGCTTGGGCAAACAGCTGATACGTATTGCGCCCGGCCGCCTTGGCCGCATACATCGCCGTATCGGCATTGCGCATCAGGATATCTGGCGTATCGCCATCGGCCGGGAAAAAGCACACCCCAATGCTGGGGCTGATATGGAACAACTTGCCTTCCAGCTCGAATGGATCATGAAACGCCGCCAGCACCCGCGAAAACAACATGGCCGCCTCGTCAGCACAGCACATCTCGCTGGCCAGGATGACAAATTCGTCGCCCCCGATGCGTGACACCAGATCGTCCGCACGCACCAGGGTTTGCAAGCGCCGGGCCACCGCCTGCAACAGGCAATCGCCAGCGGCGTGCCCCAGCGTGTCGTTGATGGTTTTGAAGCGATCCAGGTCGAGAAAGCCCAGGGCAAACGGGCGCGGTGGCAATTGATGAATCGCCTCGGCCATCCGCCCATACAAAAAATGCCGGTTGGTCAGCCCGGTAACCGGGTCGTGGTGCGCCAGATAGCGGATGCGATCTTCCTGCTGATGGCTTTCCGTGGTGTCCGTCACCACACAGATATGATTGTCCGGGTCTTCCTCGCTGACGATGCGACTGATGCGCACCTGGCAATAGCGGCTGCCGGCGCGAGTGTTCAGCCACATGGCATCCTGCCAGCTGCCTTCGCTGTCCAGTCGCGTCAGCAGCGCCTGATAAAGCGCCGGGTTATCGGTGCTCAGGCCTGGCAGCAACTGGCCGGTCTGCTCGTCGCTGAACAAGCGGTAAAAGCCCGGGTTGCAACTGCGCAGACGCAGCTCGCTGTCCAGAATGGCGATGCCATCGTGGCTTTGCTCGACGGCGCGTTGCAATAAATGCAACTGGCGCTCGGCCGTCACCTGGGCCGTCACGTCCAGCAAAGTGGCTCGGATGGCCCGATCGCCGCCGGTATCCAGCCGGCCCAGATGGACATCGATATGTCGTTGTGGCTGGCCATCCAGCGGCTGAAAACGCCAGCGAAACTGGCTAAGCGCCCCGTCATCCGCTGCACGCAAAGCCTGTCGCCAGCGCTGCTGCCACAGGGCTGGAGCATCTGGCAAAGCGACCAGTTCGGCATCAAAGGGGGTATGGCGGGCCAGGGCATCCGGCCGGCAGCCCAGCAAACGCGCAGCCTGTGGATTGCCCTCAATAAATTGGCCGCTGTCCGGATTCAGCAGGGCAATACCTTCCGGCGCCTCATCCACCAGCGCCTGATAACGACGCTGGCTGTGCGCCAGCGCCTGGCTGATAGCCTCACGCTGGCCCAGCTCAGCCAGCAGGGCCTGGTTTTGCTGCTCCAGTCGGGAAAACAACTGCGCCAGTGCCTGGCGAGTGGTTTCCAGTGCATTACCCAATTGCCCCAGCTCATCCTGACGCCGCCACAAAAATGGCCGCAATAGCTGGCGCTCGGCCAGGGCACGCGCCTGTGCCACCAACTGACGCACCGGCAATACCAGCCGCCAGTGCAGCATGGCCACAATCAGCAACAGGGTCAGCCCGAACTGCGTCCCGATCAGCCACAACCGCTCGTCGCGCTCACGGGCAATCTGCGCCTGCACCACGCCATCACAAAACTCCGCCAGGGTACGCCCCAGCTCGCGACCTTGCCGCAGCACCGGAAAATACCGGGTCGCACAGTGGCCATCCCGGCGGCGCAACTCGTCACGGTGGTAAAACAACTGACGGGTGTCGGTCAGTACACTCAGGCTGACCAGACGGGTGTCCTGAAACTGGGCATCCAGCAAGGGCGTGGCCAGCTCGGGGTTAAGGTCCCACAATGGCGCTTGCAAGCCAGACGCCAGCTTGCCCTGAAACTGACGGATATCCTGATCAAATGCCTGATACAGGCGCAGGCGCGTATCCTGCACATCCCACAAGGCCCACAAAGCCGCCGGGGCGGCCGCCCCCACGGTCAGCACCACCAGCACCAGCCCAGATAACTTGCGACGAACCCACATGCAGCCTTCCTTCCCGGTGGCGTGGACACATCATGGCAATTTCCCTACCGCCGGTCTGACTATAGAGTAATCCTGCGTCAGCCGCATGACCACATGGGCGCTGCTCAGCCACGTCGCTGCAACAGCGTGGTCAGCAAGCCCAGCACCAGCCCCCAGAATGCGCTGCCAATGCCAAACAGCGACATCCCCGAAGCCGTCACCACAAAGGTCATCAAGGCCGCGTCGCGCTCGCCGGGGTGCTCCAGCGCGCTGGCCAGACCGTTGCCAATCGTCCCCAGCAGCGCCAGGCCGGCAATCGCCAGAATCAGCGCTTGTGGCAGCGCGCTGAACAAGCCCACCACCGTCGCCCCCAGCATGCCGGTGGCAATATAAAACAAGCCCGCCCAGATCGACGCCCGATAGCGCTGGGCCGGGTCGGGGTCGGCGTCCGGGCTCATGCAGATGGCGGCGGTGATGGCGGCCAGATTAAACGAAAACCCGCCAAACGGCGCCAGCAGCACGCCGGCCAGCCCAGTCCAGCCCACCAGCGGCGAAACCGGCAACGTATAACCATTGGCGCGCAACACCGCCACGCCAGGCATATTCTGCGAGGCCATGGTCACCACAAACAGCGGCAGGCCCACGCCAATCAGCGCCGACCACGAAAATTCCGGCGCCATCCATACCGGCTGCGCCAGGCTGACGGTGAGTTTTTCCAGATGAATCAAACCCTGCGCCGCCGCCAGTGCCAGGCCAATCAGCAGGGTCAGCGGCACGGCAAAGCGCGGCGTGTGGCGGCGCAGCAGCAAAAAGCCCAGCAACATGCCGCCCACCAGCCACGGCTGGCCTGGCAAGGCAGTAAACGCGCCCAGACCAAAGCGCAGCAGCACCCCAGCCAGCATGGCGGCGGCAATTGCCTTGGGCACTTTCTGCATCAACGTATCAAACCAACCGGTGACCCCGCACAGCACCGCCAACGCCGAAGCAAACAAAAACGCGCCCACCGCCTCGCCCATCGACACCCCGGCCAGCGCCGTGACCAACAGCGCTGCGCCCGGCGTAGACCACGCCGTCAGCACCGGGGTTTTATGCCACCAGGCCAGGCCCGCACTGGTCACCCCCATCCCAATGCCCAGCGCCCATAGCCATGAACCGATTTGCGCCGGCGTGGCGCCCACCGCGCTGGCTGCCTGAAAAATAATCGCCGCCGAACTGGTGTAGCCCACCACCACGGCAATCAGCCCGGCTGACATATGGGCCGGATGAAAAAAACGACGCATGCAAACCCCTTTATCCCTCGCCCGGCATGACAGACCGACAGATGGATTGTTATGATGAGAGGATGCTAACCGATGTGCGCCATAACGCACAAGCTTGCCATGCCACCACCCACGTTGCCCAATACCGTCACCCCGCCCCCACTGGGCGACACCCTGCGCGCGCTACGCAAAACCCGCGGCTGGAGCCTGGACCAAACCGCCGCCGCCACTGGCGTCAGCAAAGCCATGCTGGGCCAGATCGAACGTGGCGAATCCAGCCCCACCGTGGCCACACTGTGGAAGCTGGCCGGCGGCCTGCATATCTCGCTCTCGCAACTGCTGGAACCGCCGCCCACCCCGCCCGACACCCTGCTGCGCGACGCCGCCAGCCTGCGCCGCCAACCGGCCAGCGACGCCATGCTGGTGGCGCCGTTGTTTCCGTATGATCCGCAAGTGGGTTTTGAAGTATTCGAGCTGACGCTTTTGCCCGGCTACACTCGCCGTTCTGAACCCCACGCGACGGGGGTGATTGAATATATTTTGGTGACAGCGGGCGCCATGGATGTCTGGCTGGACGGCGACTGGCGCCCGCTGGCCCAAGGCCAGGCCCTGCGCTTTGCCGCCGACCGTGAACACGGCTACCGCAATCAGGGAAAGGTGCCGGCAGTGTTTCACAATGTGATTCACTACCCCTGTGGCCACGCGCAAAGCCTGGCGGAACCCACCATCCGGTGACTCACCCCACCTGATCACGGGACAAGGCCGGACACGCCCGCCCGGAAGATTTTGTGAGCAGCTCTTAAGACAAAGCCTGACCCATGTGCATGACCGGCTGGCAGCACACTTCGGTTTTGACCGAATTGGCAATAAAACACGCCTCATGCGCGGCGTGATGCATTTGCGCAATCTGGGCCGGGCTTGGCTGATGCGCGCCGGAAAACACCACCTCCGGCCGCAGCGTCACCCTCAGCATCGCCGTCTTGCCCTCTGCATTCGCCCCCATCTCCCCGACGGCCGCATCGGCGTAGCGGTCAACACAAAACCTCTGCTGGGCGGCAATCGACAAAAACCACAGCATATGGCAGCTGGACAGCGAGGCGACAAAGGCTTCTTCCGGGTCGATGGCCGCCGCCTCAGACATCGGCAAGGGCACAATATGCGGCGACGACGACCCCGCCACCTCGATGCCGCCGTCAAACCGCAGCAGATGTTTTCTGCTGTAGCGCTGGTTTAAAAAGTCCTGCCCGTTGCGAAGCCATAGGATGTCGGCGTGGTGTTCAGCCATCATGGTGTGCTCGAAAAAAATGCATGGTCAAATTAGCGCGGCGCTCACTGGCGAGAAGGCGTCAGCTGATGGACGCCAGCGCCTCACCCGCCCCGCAGCCGATTCACCGCCAGCGTTGCCGCCGCCGTTCTGGTTTCCACCCCGAGCTTTTCAAAAATATGCTCCAGGTGTTTGTTCACCGTGCGCGGGCTGCCGCCGAGGATGTCGGCGATATCCCGATTGGTTTTGCCCAGCGTCAGCCAGTGCAGCACTTCCGCTTCGCGGCGGGTGAGGCGAAAGGCGCTGATCAGGGCTTCCAGGGTGCTGTCGTCGTTTTCTTCGCGCAGCACCACCAGCCATTCTTCGTCGCCGGTCTGGTCGTGAAAAGACGCCAGCAGGCGGCAGCCTTGCTGGGTGTGCACCAGGGCGGGGGCTTCCTGGCCGGCGCGGCGGGCGCGCTCGGCGTCGCGGGTCCAGGCCAGCAGGCGCTCGGGGGCGTAGTCGCCGGGTTCGGCAAAGTGGCGTTGCAGGATGTCGCGCGCCAACGGGGTTTGCCACACCAGCTTGCCGCTGGCGGCGGCGATGGCGAGGGTGGCCTGGCCAAAGGCGTCCAGCGCGGTGCGCGCCTGTTTCATCTGCCGGGCGTTGTGCATATGGGCGGCGATGCGGGCCAGCACCTCTTGCGGGCGCAGCGGTTTGGTCACGTAGTCGGCGCCGCCGGCGGCAAAGGCGGCCACCACGTGCTCGGTTTCGGTCAGCCCGGTCATGAACACCACCGGGATGTGCTGGGTGGCAAAGTCGGCTTTCAGGCAGCGGGCCACCTCAAAACCATCCATGCCGGGCATCACCGCATCGAGCAAAATCACGTCGGGCAGCGACAGACGGGCGCGGCTGAGCGCGGATTCGCCGTCGGTGGCCACCAGCACGGTGTAACCGGCTTCGTCCAGCGCGTCGTACAGCAGGGCGAGATTTTCCGGGAAGTCGTCCACCACCAGGACGATTTCCTTGCCGAGGGCGTCATTCAGGGTCATGCGGGGCGGTCCTTTCCAGGCCGTGGCGCAGCATGGCTTTCAGCGCGTCCAGCCGGAAGTGGCGGACATGCTCGCTGGCGACACGGATGAATTCTTCACAATGCGGGGCTTCGCTGGCCAATTCGTCCAGCGTGCGGCGGATGCCGCGCATATAGCCCAGGTTGACGCCTTCGTCCAGTTGGCGCAGCCAATGGGCGGGCGGGTAGCGCAGCGGCGCGGCGGGCGGCGGCGGCTCGCTGCGCGGGCGCGGCGCGCTCACCCATTCCAGCGCCAGCGCGCGGCCAATCCAGTCGAGCAGTTCTTCCACCAGAATCGGCTTGAGGATGAAATCCTCGGGTGGAATGCCCACTTCGTTATCCTGGCCGCGCTCGAAGGCGTTGGCCGAGATAATGGCGATGCGCGCATCGGTGAGCTGTTGCTCGCGGATGCGGCGCAGGGTTTCCCAGCCATTCATGCCGGGCATGGCCAGGTCCATGAACAATAAATGCGGGCGCACATGCGGCAACGCGGCCAGGCATTCGGCGCCGGATTCGGCCTGAAACAGCTCAAAGCCCAGCGGGGCCAGCACGCTGACCAGCAGCTCGCGGTCGATTTTTTCGTTATCGACAATCAAAATGCGCCGACGCACGCCCATATAGCCGATGCGCTGCTCCAGCAAGGCCGGCTTGCCGGGGCTGGCGTCGCGCAGCTCGGGCAGGTACAGCCGGGCGCAAAATACGCTGCCCTGGCCAGGCTCGCTGCTGACGGTCAGCTCGCCGCCCATCAGGTCGGTGAGCATCTTGCTGATGGTCAGCCCCAGGCCCGAGCCGCCGCCGCGCGCCAGCCGGCCGCGCTCGAACGGTTCGAACAGCCGCGCCAGTTCGTCGGCGGCAATGCCGGGGCCGGTGTCGTGGATTTCAAACACCGCCATTTCCCGCCGGTAGCTGAGCTTGAGGCTGACGCTGCCATGGTCGGTGAATTTCACCGCATTGCCCAGCAGATTCAGCAGGATTTGCCGCAGGCGTTTTTCGTCGGCGCGCACCCCCATCGGCAGCTTGCCCTCGGGCTGGTAGTCAAAGCGCAAGCCCTTGTTGCGCGCTTGCAGCTCGACCATGCTGACAATCTGGCTGATGAAATCCGGGAAGGCCAGCGGGCGGATGTCCAGGGTGAGCTTGCCGCTTTCGATGCGCGCCACGTCAATGGTGCTGTCGATGATGGACAGCAAATGGTCGCCGCTGCGGCGGATCACCTGCACCGCCTGGCGGCGGTTGGCCGGGATGCTTTCGTCGCCGTCCAGAATCTGCGCATAGCCCAGAATGCTGTTCAGCGGCGTGCGCAGCTCGTGGCTGATGGCCGAGATATAGCGGCTTTTGGCCTGGTTGGCCTGCTCGGCGGCCTGGCGGGCTTTTTGCAGTTGCTCGTCGGTGCGCTGGTGCGATTCGATTTCCTGCAATAACAGCCCGGTCTGGCGGTTGGATTCTTCTTGCGCCACTTGCCGGCTTTTATAGGTCAGCGCCATCCACCAGGCCAGAATGCCACCCACCAGCCACAGCGCAGCAAAAATGCGCACAAAGCTGGCTTGCAGCACCGCCGGGCTGGCGCCAGGCGGCAGATTATGCCATTCCAGGTAATACAGCATGCCCATCAGCAAGGCCAGCGTCAGCCCCAGGCCCAGCATCAGCAGCAGATAATGCCCCAGCCCGCGCGCCAATAAAGGCAGCACCTGCGCCGGCAACACCCGCGCCAGCAGCGCGTGCCACTGGCTGGCCAGCCGGGCGTGCGGTTTGCAGGCGTCGTCGCAGCGCACATCCAGCGAGCAGCACAGCGAGCAAATCGGCCCCTGATAAGCCGGACAATGGCTCATTTCTTCTGGCTCGTAGCGCTGCTCGCACACCACGCAATACTGACGGCCGCGCCGCTGCTGCGCCTCTGGCCGCGCCAGGTAATAGCGGCCCTGGGTGCGCCAGGCAATCAGCGGCGCCGCCAGCAGCGCGGTGAGCATGGCGATCAGCGGGGCAAACGGCTGCGCGGTCGGGCCAAAGGCGCCGATAAAACACGCCACCGACAACACCGAGGCCAAACCCATCGCCCCCACCCCCACCGGGTTGATGTCGTACAAATGGGCGCGGCGAAACTCAATGCCGGCCGGGCTCAGCCCCAGGGGTTTGTTGATCACCAAATCCGCCACCACCGCCGCAAACCAGGAAATGGCGATATTGGAATACAGCCCCAGCACCTGGCCAATGGCCTGGAACACCTCCAGCTCCATCAGCAACAGGGCAATCAGGATATTGAACACCATCCACACCACCCGGCCGGGGTGGCTGTGGGTCAGCCGCGAGAAAAAGTTCGACCACGCCAGCGAGCCGGCATAGGCATTGGTGACGTTGATTTTCAACTGCGACAAAATCACAAACAGCGCGGTCACCCACACCGCCAGCGCCGGCGAATGAAACACCTCGGCAAACGCCGCCAGATACATTTGATTGGGGTCCACCGCCCGCTCCGGCGCCATGCCCTCGCGCAACAACAACCAGGCCAGCAAAGCGCCGCCCAGCATCTTGGCCACCCCCGGCAACACCCACCCCGGCCCGCCCAACGCCACCGCCAGCCACCAACGCCGCTTGCGCGCGCCCTCCGCCGCCGGCATAAAGCGCAAATAATCCGCCTGCTCGCCCATCTGGGTGATCAAGGCCACCCCCACCGTCAAGGCCGCGCCAAAGCGCTGCAAATCAAACCCGGCCGGAAACCCACCCTCGCCGCCATACGCCCACAAACCAGCCAGCGCCTGCGGATAGCGGGTCAACACCACCGCGTAAGGCAGCACCAGCAAAGCCAGCCACAGCGGCAAAGTCCACAACTGCACCCGGCTGATGGCGGTGATGCCGTGCATCACCAACGGAATCACCACCAAGGCGCACAGCAAATACCCCCACGACGGCGGCAAACCCAGGCTCATCTCCAGCGCATAAGCCATGATCGCCGCTTCCAGGGCAAAAAAGATGAAGGTGAACGAGGCGTAAATCAGCGAAGTAATGGTCGAGCCAATATAACCAAACCCGGCGCCCCGAGTGAGCAAATCCATATCCACGCCAAACCGCGCGGCATACACACTGATCGGCCACCCCGCCAGCGCGATGATCAAGCCCGTGGCAAGAATCGCCCAGAACGCATTGACGAACCCCGCCTGCACCAACATGGTCGCGCCAATCGCCTCCAACACCAAAAACGACGCCGCCCCCCCAAACGCCGTCTGCGCCACCCGCCACACCGACCAGCGACGAAAACTGCGCGGAGTAAAACGCAACGCGTAATCCTCCAACGTCTCCCGCGCCACCCAACTGTTGTAATCCCGACGCACCTTGACAATACGCTGCGTGGGCGGGCTGTGCGGCGCATCGGCCATGGGCAAGACTCCGGAAAGACAGAGGGGGAAATCGGGCGGGGCCCGGCGCGGTGGAGATCGGTTGGGCGTGGGCGGGGGGCGAAAAGGCTGCGACAGTGCGCTGTGGTGATGTCTGGATGTCCGCCTGCGCGGAAATGACTGGGAGAAAAGGCCAGGCACGATCGAAATAAACACGACGCCAAGCCGCCTGACTATTCAAAGCGCTGTCGGTTGCGCCTAGCCGCTTACCTCCCCGTAAAGCGCGCCGAGCATCGCAGAAAACCGGAGGGAAGTCCGCCCCGCATGTTCGAAGCGACGGCGCAGCCGGCGCAAGTTCGGGGCGG
>ERZ650306.1194-NODE-1194-length-15013-cov-32.821834_pt1 | contig 15013 bp, 14 predicted proteins | sample MGYA00376242_ERZ650306 | MGnify/ENA primary metagenome ERZ650306 (study PRJEB26733, sample SAMN07839244) | wastewater metagenome | biome: urban; feature: wastewater treatment plant; material: waste water | place: USA: North Carolina | collected 2016-03-31 ... | reverse complement strand
GATCTCTGCGCGCCGTCGTCGGCGCCGGCATGCGGGTGGACCGCATCACCGCACCCCAGCGCTTCAACACCACCGACAGCGTCCGCAACGCGGTCAATCACGCCTTCGGCACCCTCGAGTGGCACGCCAGCCCGCGCTGGCTCTTCAACGTGGGCGCGATGATCGAGGACAACTCGCTCACCGGGCGCACCCTGGCGCCGCGGGCTTCAGCCAACTATCATATTACCGACAGCCAGACCTGGCGTATCTCGGTCAACCGCTCCCACCGCAACCCGGTCGCCTTCGAACAGAAGTCCAGCATGATCTTCTCGACCGCCGCACCGGTCAGGACGCCCGTGGGCACCTTCCCGGCCGGCTCCCCCATCTCGCAGACCTTCCGCCCCTCGCCGCAGCTGCAGGCCGAGCGGATCACCACCTATGAGCTCGGCTACCGGGCCGAGCTGCGGCCGCTGCATGCCAGCCTCGACGCGCGGGTCTTCCTCGAGCAGGCCCGCGAGCTCATCGAGATGAACCTCGAAGACTCCACCATCGGCCTGCTGCGGCGCAGCAACAACCGCTACTTCGCCAACAGCGGCGAGGCCGACATCCGCGGTCTCGAGATCGCCGCCACCTGGCGCCCCGGCACCGACACCTGGCTGCAGCTCAACCACACCGAGCTGCGCATCGACGCAATCTCGGCCTAACAAGGAGAAACCGACATGGCACACAAAAAAGCTGGCGGCAGTTCCCGTAACGGCCGCGACTCAGAAAGTAAGCGCCTTGGCGTCAAGCGCTACGGCGGTCAATTCGTCCTCGCCGGCAACATCATCGTTCGCCAGCGCGGCACCGAATACCACCCGGGCGAAAACGTCGGCATCGGCAAGGATCACACCCTGTTCGCGCTGACCGAAGGCACCGTCCAGTTCACCGTCAAAGGCGCCAACAAGCGTCGCACCGTGAGCATCGTCGCCGCCGCTGAATAAGCGCCGACAGCAGGTTGCCAAAGCCCTATCCAACGATAGGGCTTTTTTTCTTTCGGGGGCCCGAATCCCCCAACACCGGAAGCACCCATGAAATTTTTCGACGAAGCCCGAATTGAAGTCATCGCCGGGGACGGCGGGAACGGCGCCGCCACTTTCCGCCGCGAAAAATACATCCCCATGGGCGGCCCGGATGGCGGTGACGGCGGCAAGGGCGGCGACGTCTATGCCGTCGGCGACCGCAACCTCAACACCCTGATCGATTTCCGCTACAAGCGCACCTTCCTCGCCGAACGTGGCGAGAACGGCCGTGGCGCCGACTGCTACGGCAAGGGCGGCAACGACATCGAACTGCGCATGCCTGTCGGCACCATCGTTTCGCTCCAGGAAACCGGCGAGATCATCGCCGACCTGGACCACGACGGCAAACGCGTCCTGATCGCCAAGGGCGGTCGCGGCGGCCTGGGCAACCTGCACTTCAAGACCAGCACCAACCGCGCCCCGCGCAAGAAGACCATGGGCCAGGAAGGCGAGCGCAAGAGCCTCAACCTCGAGCTCAAGGTGCTGGCCGACGTCGGCCTGCTGGGCATGCCCAACGCCGGCAAATCCACCTTCATCCGCGCGGTCTCGTCCGCCAAGCCGAAGGTCGCCGACTACCCCTTCACCACCCTCGCCCCCAATCTCGGCGTGGTGCGCACCTCCGAAAACCGCAGCTTCGTGATCGCCGACATCCCCGGCCTGATCGAAGGCGCGGCCGACGGTGCCGGCCTCGGCCACCAGTTCCTGCGCCACCTGCAGCGCACCCACATCCTGCTGCACATCGTCGATCTCGCCCCCTTCGACCCCGAAGCCGATCCGGTCCATGACGCCCACGCGATCGTCGAAGAGCTGCGCAAGTACGACGAAAGCCTCTACCAGAAGCGCCGCTGGCTGGTCCTCAACAAGCTCGACCTGATCCCCGACGAAGAAGAGCGCAGGGAACGCATCGCCGCCTTCCTCGAAGCCTACGGCCCCATCGAGCGCCACTTCGAAGTCTCGGCCATCAGCCGCCAGGGCTGCCAGGAAGTGGTCTTCGCAATCCAGGATCTCCTCGACGAAGAGAAGGCTGCCGCCCAGGCCGCGGCCGACGCCGCCGCCCTCGAGGCCGCCGCAAACCCTGACCTCGAAGCAGCAGACGACGACATCCCCACCGATGACGCCGACGACGAAGATTACGACGACGAAGACGAAGACGACGATGAGAACCGCAATCCGTAACGCCCGCCGGCTGGTCGCCAAGGTCGGCAGCGCCCTCGTCACCAACAACGGCGAAGGCCTCGCCATCGACGCCCTCGCCGACTGGGCCCGGCAGATCGCCGGCCTGCGCGCCGAAGGCCGCGAGGTCGTCCTGGTCTCCTCGGGCGCCATCGCCGCCGGCATGCAGCGCCTCGGCTGGACCAGCCGCCCCCAAGAGATGCACCAGCTGCAGGCAGCGGCCGCCGTCGGCCAGATGGGCCTTGCCCAGGCCTACGAAAGCGTCTTTGCCGCCAACGGCCTGCACACCGCCCAGATCCTGCTGACCCATGCCGACCTGGCCGATCGCACGCGCTACCTCAACGCCCGCTCGACCCTCGTCACCCTGCTCGAACTCGGCGTCATCCCGATCATCAACGAGAACGACACTGTCGTCACCGACGAGATCAAGTTCGGCGATAACGACACCCTCGGCGCCCTCGTCGCCAACCTGATCGACGCTGACGCGCTGGTCATCCTCACCGACCAGCAGGGGCTGTACACCGCCGACCCCCGCAAGGATCCGTCCGCCACGCTGATCAGCGAGGAACGCGCCGAGAACACCGCCCTGGAAGCCATGGCCGGCGGTGCCGGCTCCGGCATCAGCAAAGGCGGCATGATCACCAAGGTGCGTGCCGCCCAACGCGCGGCCCGCAGTGGCGCTCACACCTGCATCGCCAGCGGCCGCGAGCCGGACGCCCTGCTGCGTGTCGCGCGGGGCGAGCAGCTCGGTACCCTGCTCTACGCCACCAGCACCCCGCTCGCTGCCCGCAAGCAATGGCTGGCCGACCACCTGCAACTGGCCGGCAGCCTCACCCTCGACGATGGCGCAATCGAAGCCCTGAAGTCCGGCAAGAGCCTCCTGCCGATCGGCGTGATCGCGGCAGATGGCGACTTCACCCGGGGGGCGGTCGTCGCATGCCGCACCCGCGACGGCAGGGAGATCGCCCGCGGCCTGGTGAACTACGCAGCCAACGACACCCGCCGAATCGTCCGCCACGGCTCGGGCGAGATCGAGTCATTGCTGGGATTCATCGAAGAGCCCGAACTCATCCACCGGGACAATCTGATCCTGATAGGCTGAGATCGACTCAAGCCCCAAATGAAAAGGCCACCTCCGGGTGGCCTTTTCATTTGGGGTGACACACTCGTCACGTCAGGCAGGCAACTGTCGGCATCACGTCACAGCCAGCAGCCTTCGTAAACGAAAAAACGGGCACCCGAAGGTGCCCGTTGATTTCTGACTCAGACGAAGTCTGAATTAGAAGGAGTGACGCAGGCCCAGCTGAACGCCCTGAATGGTCGCACCGCCGGTGGCGCCGCCATTGTAGGTGGAATTCACGCCAACGGCGTTGATGCCGAAGTCGTAAGAGGCCTTGTCGTCGTTGTTCAGGTGAGCGTAAACAGCCTTCAGCATGGTGCGCTTGGACAGGCTGTGCTCGTAGCCAACTTCGAACAGCTTGGCACCGGAGTCCTTGGAGGAGGAGCCGTTGACCTTCAGGTCACGAGCGAAGTAAGCCTGAGCCAGCAGCTTGCCAGCCGGGGTCACGTTGAAGGTGCCGCCCAGACCAAAGACGTTCTGGGTAACGGTGTTGCCACCGAAGTGGTCAGCACGAGCGCGATCAAACACGGCGCGGACGGAAGCCATACCGAAGTCATACACACCACCAACGCGGAAGTCGCTGACGTCGGTGTTGGCTTCGTTACCCAGGGAAACGGCATTGTAGGTGACAGCAGCCATGGCCGGGCCATTGGCGTACTTCAGACCAACGTCGTAGCCCTTGGTGTTGGACGGGTTGTAGGCAGTGCCGAACCCGTTGTTGTTGAAGGTCTTGTTTTCGTTGGCGACGTAAGCAGCGGTCACGTTCAGGCCAGCGAAGGTCGGGGAGACGTAGGCAATGGCGTTCTTCCAACGGGTGTCGAAGATCGACGTGCAGGTGGTGTTGCGGTCACAATTGGCATTGCCAGCCGCGGTGTAGCTGCCGCTGGTGGTGTTGGTGGTGCCCAGCAGGTTGTTGCCCAGCTTGCCGAGCAGCGCGGAGTTGGCACCGATGCCGGTAGCGCCAGCGTTGACGTCGACAGCAGCACCCAGAGCACGGGTCGGGCCGGTCAGGTTACCGAGAACCACGGTACCGAAACCGCCAGCCAGGCCGACGAAGCTGTCACGGGTAGCGCCCAGAGCGCCGGTGTTGTCGAAACCGACACCGCTTTCGTACTGGAACACGGCGGTCAGGCCGTTGCCCAGGGACTCAGCGCCCTTGAAACCGATCAGGGACGAGTTGGTGGAAACGCGGGTGGTGTTGCCCAGTTCGCTGACGGCGTTGGAGGTACGAACAACGTCGAAGGAAGCGTCGGCCACGCCGTAGACGGTGACGTTGGCTTGAGCGAAGGCGCCGGTGGAAGCCAGGCCAGCAACGGCCAGAGCGATCAGTTTCTTTTGCATATGATTCTCCTCTTGATTGAAGACTGGCACGCGCCGCTTTCGCGGGGCCGACCAATTTCACCTCTCTAACGAGAAGTTGGACTGCATTGTCTGTGCGAAGGGAAGCCCAGGGCAAGGACAGCGTTGTTTTTTGGATGCGCCCGCCGGGTGGACTGTTGCAAGTTCGCAACAAGACAAGGCGGCGCCGGCGCGGGGGTACTCAAGCAGCAACGGACGGCCGGGATCAGGGGCGTCGAAGCGCCTGTCCAGGTTGGCAACCGGGCCTTCCATTCGCCTGAAAAGCCACGAAGGACGCCACCCTGACGGCCACTGAAGCCACCTCCGTAGCCCATGGAAAAGCTGGACGCCATCAGCCATCCCCGCTCAGCCTGCGTCGCCACGCCAATCCACAATGGCTGATCTGCGTCCCCAAAAAGCAACGCCCTGCGTGAGCAGGGCGTTGTTGCCGAGTGCAGAGAAGAGATGCCGGGGCGTTCTCTTCCTGCCGACCCGCGGCAGCCTTACTTCTGGCTGAGCACCCAGGCCACGAGGGTCTTGGCGTCAGCCGCGCTGACTTGCGGGTTGGGGGGCATCGGAACCTGGCCCCAGGCACCAACGCCACCCTTCTGGACCTTCTCGATCAGCTTGGCTTCAGCGGACTTGTCACCCTTGTACTTGGCAGCCACGTCCTTGTAAGCCGGGCCGACGAGCTTCTTGTCGACGGCGTGGCAGGCGAGACAGTTCTTGGCCTTGGCCAGATCGGCGCCGGCGTCGGCGAAGGCGGCGGTGGAACCCATCAGGCCAGCGATGGCGGCAACAGCAACGAGTTTTTTCATTGTGATCCTCTCAAGTGGTGATGCAGGGAAATATTAACGGAGTCTAAACCCAGCCCGGACGTTTGCCAATGCGACCCGAAATCGCACCGTCCGTTGAAAACAGTCGCATGCCGACAACGCGCGGCAGCCCGGGCACGTTGACGTCCGCAGGCTAGAACGCGATCGCCACCGCAAACTGCAGCCGCACCCGGTGGTCGCTCTGACCGTAGGCCAGATCGACGGCGATCGGGCCGGCAGGGCTCTTCCAGCGCGGCCCGAAGCCATAGCCGACATTCATCTTGAAGAGCTTGCGCTCATCGTTGGCGTTGCCGGCGTCGACAAAGGTGGCAATGCCCCAGTCGCCCCAGCCCCAATGGACGTATTCGGCGCTGGTCACGGCGAGGTAGCGGCCGCCGACGGTGGCGTTGCCGTCCTGCACGCCGAGGCTCTGGTAGGCATAGCCCCGCACGGTCTGGGCGCCGCCGGTGCGGAAGAGGAAATCCTGGGGAACCCCCTCGCGGGATTGCGCCGCGGTGATGCCGCCTTCCGCGCGCACGATCACCACGTCGCGCCCGAAGGCCGGGATGAAGCGCTGGTAGCGCCCGTAGAAGCGGGCAAAGTTGCGGTCGGACATCAGCGCCTGGGACGCGCCGCCGACCTGCACATTGAACACATGGCCCCGGCGGGGATCGAGGACGCTATCGACGTTGCGATGGGTCCACGACCAGTTCGCGGTCAGCGCGCCCCGGCTGGTGCGCAGGCTACCTTCGGGGATCAGCACTTCGTGCTGGTAGTTGAGGGAGAAGCGGTTCTCGATCTTTCCCCGCGGAATGGTGCGAACGACACCAATCGACTGCCGGCGGGTCTGCAGGCCGGCGATGTTGGTGTGCTCGGCCAGCGCGCCGACGCTGTCCAGGTAGCCATCCGGGGTAGGCGGCAGGAACACGTCCATGTAACCCAGCTGGCGGCGCTGCTCAATCCGCAGGCCACTGACGAGGTTGTACGGTTCGCCGAGGAAATTGGCATCCCGGTAGCTGGTCTCGACCCGGTAGCCGGTATTGCTGCTCACGCCCACACCAAATCCGAGCCGCCGCGGCTTGGCCTCGATGACCTGCACGCGGACAGGCGCCGCGCCAGGGGTTTCGCTGTGGCGATCGATGTCGGCGACCACCGAGGCGAAGTAGCTGGTGTTCTGGAGCGCGGTCTGGAAAAGCAGCAGGCGTTCCTGGCTGTAGGGCTCGCCAGCCTTGGGTGGGCGATAACGCTCGATGAGGGACTGGTCGTAATCCACCAGCCCGGTCACCTCCAGCGGACCGAAACGGAAGGCCGGCCCGGAATCCACCTGCACGGTCAGCACGGCTTCGGCGGAGACCGGATCGATCACCGCCTCGCTGTCGGTGATCGTTGCCGCGGCGTAGTCGCGGGTGCTGATGGCGTCGAGCAGCCGCTGCTTGGCGGTGCTCCAGTCGGCCTGCCGGAAGGGCTGCCCCACCGGCAGATCCCAGCGGGCCTTGATGGCGGCGAGCCTTGCGGCCCGGTCGCCCTCGTCGCGGGCCAGATCGCCGGTGACGCCGATCTCGACGCGGGCGATCCGGGTTCGCTGCCCCGGCTTGACGACAATCCGGTATCCGCCGTCCGACCCGGCTTCGCCTTCGATGCCAGGCGAGAAATAGCCTTCGGTGGCGAGGATGTCGCCGATTTCCTTGCGGGCCCGGCGCAGCAGCGCCACCCGCCCGCCTTCGTCGAGTGCGCCATCGGCGCTGCGGTCGAGGAAATCCAGATGCCTGACGAGCAGGGGTCTCAGCTCGTCGGGCGCCACCAGCGTCACGCCACCTTCTGCCGAGCGCGCACCGATCGGCGCAAGGGCGATCAGCACGCAAAGCAGGCGAAGGACAAGGACATGAAACGGCACGGGGCGGATTCTAGCAGGCACCCGCCCCCACCCGGCTGGACGGGGTGTGCCGGGCTGCGCTGAAGGTGATCAGCCTTCGAGGTGGTAGCGGGTGACGCGCTCGACTTCATTCTTCGAGCCGAGCACCACCGGTACGCGCTGGTGGAGCTGATTCGGCTGGATGTCGAGGATGCGCTCGCGGCCGGTGGTGGCGGCGCCGCCAGCGGCTTCGACGATCATCGCCATCGGGTTGGCTTCGTACATCAGGCGCAGCTTGCCACCCTTGTCCTTCATCTTGCTGTCGAGCGGATACATGAAGATGCCGCCACGGGTGAGGATGCGATGCACGTCGGCCACCATCGAGGCCACCCAGCGCATGTTGAAGTCGCGCTCGCGGGGGCCTTCCTTGCCGGCTTGCAGCTCGGCCACGTAACGCTGGACAGGCGGCTCCCAGAAACGCTGGTTGGACGCGTTGATGGCGTATTCCTTGGTGTCTTCGGGAATCGTCATGTAGGGATGGGTGTAGATGAAGCTGCCCATCTCGCGATCCAGCGTAAAGCCATGCACGCCATCGCCCACGGTGAGGACGAGCTGGGTGGACGGGCCATATACCGAATAACCCGCCGCCACCTGCGCCGTACCCGGCTGCATGAAATCGGCCTCGGTAGCCGCCGCGCTGCCTTCGGGACAGCGGAGCACCGAGAAGATGGTGCCGACAGAGATGTTCACGTCGATGTTGGACGAACCGTCCAGCGGATCGAACAGCAGCAGGAAGCCACCCTTCGGGTAGTCGCTGGGAATCGGGCGGATCTCCTCGACTTCCTCGGAGGCCATCGCCGCCAGGTGGCCGCCCCATTCGTTGGCCTGGATCAGGATGTCGTTGGCGATGACATCGAGCTTCTTCTGGGCCTCACCCTGCACATTGTCACTGCCAGCCTCGCCCAGCACGCCGGCGAGGGCGCCCTTGGAAACATTGACGGCAATGGCCTTGACCGCACGGGCGACGACTTCCATCAGCAGGCGCAGATCGGCGCCCATCAGGCCCTTGCGCTGTTGCTCGATCAGGAATTGGGTGAGCGTGACTCGACGCATGACTCGGATCTCCGGAATAACCAGTAAAAGTGGAGATTATCGCCCGGATCAGGGCCTTCCGTCGTTTATGATTGCGGATCGATTTTTGGCAGCGGGCCACCGCCCCTCGAGAAGCACTCTTCGCAAGTCATCATGGAAGTCTTGGTCATAGGCGCCGGCCTCGCCGGCGTCACGAGTGCCTGGTACCTCGCCCAGGCCGGATGTCGCGTCACCGTCATCGATCGCCAGCCCGGCCCGGGCATGGAAACCAGCTTCGCCAATGGCGGGCAGATCTCGGTCAGCCACCCCGAACCGTGGGCCAATCCGGCGGCGCCGGCCACCGTGCTGCGCTGGCTCGGCCGCAGCGACGCCCCGCTGCTTTTCCGCTGGCGGGCCGATGCCGCCCAGTGGCGCTGGGCCTTCTCCTTCCTGCGCGAATGCCTGCCCGGACGCACGGCCCGCAACACAGCGGCCATCGCCAACCTGGCCGTCTACAGCCGCAATGAGCTGCGGGCGCTGCGCGAAGCAACAGGCATCGAATACGAAGCCGGCACCGGCGGCATCCTGCACCTGTTCGAAACCCGGCGGGAGCTTGCCCACCTGCCCGCCAAGCTTCACCAACTGCAAAAGCTCGGCATCCACGGCAGGATTCTCGACCCGGACGAAGCGATCAGCCTCGAGCCCGCGCTGGCGGGGCTACGTCCGCGCCTGGCCGGCGTCCTGCATGGCCTCGACGACGAAACCGGCAACGCGCACCTGTTCTGCACCGAACTCGCAAAGCGGGCCGAGGCCGCCGGCGTACGCTTCTGCCTGAACAGCATTCTTCAGTCGTTCGACACCATCAACGGCAGGATCACCGGCGTGCGCGTGTTGGACGGCGCCCGACGGGCGGGCGTGCTGCGGGCCGACGCCGTCGTGCTGGCTGCTGGCAGCTACAGCCCGGAGATCGCCCGGCCGCTGGGCATCCACCTGCCGATCTACCCGGTCAAGGGCTATTCGATCACGGCGCCCATCCTCGATCCCGACCGGGCGCCACGCCTCAGCCTGACCGACGAATCCCGCCGCATCGTGTGTTCCAGGCTAGGCAATCACCTGCGGGTGGCGGGAACGGCAGAACTCAATGGCTACAACCTGGAACCGAACCCCGCCCGCAGCGCGGCCATCGTGAAATGGATTGAAGATCACCTGCCCGGCGCCGCCGATCTTGGCCAGGCTGAACACTGGTGCGGCCTGCGCCCGGCAACGCCGAGCAACGTGCCCCTGATCGGGCGGACGCGGGTGGATAACCTGTTCCTCAACACCGGCCACGGCACCCTCGGCTGGACGCTGGCCTGCGGCTCGGGCCAGGCACTCAGCGACATCGTCACCGGCCGGCAGCCCCGGCCCGACTTTCCGTTTTTGCTGGACAAGGGCCGCTGAGGCCCGAGGTCCGACGAAATCAGACCTCGGCGGTCTCCTCGAACAGGGCGCGATAGACGAAGGCCGAGAGCACGACCTGCTCGGAATAGGGAATATCGCCAAACTGAACGCCGTGAGTCACCTGGGGAACTTCGCCCTCGGCGACCGCGGTAGCATGCACAGAACGGAGCACGGCCGGTACGGTGAGATATTCCTCCACATCACTCACCGTCACCCGAAACTTGATCGAGATACTGTCATCCTTTTTCCCCACCGGCGTCTTGGCGGTGAGCATCGCACCGCCGGTACTCAGATCCACCAACGACGCAGCGTGGGCGCGACCATCCGAGCCGGTGACCGCGCAGATCAGATTGACCCACGCCCGGGCCCCGCGACGGACCACCAGCCCGCGCACCTGGTTCGGATAGCTCAGATGAAGATGCGGAAACGGCACGTTGGCGACCTTGTAGATCGTCGTGCCAAAAGCGTAGACGCTCTTGCCGGAGAACATCCGGACGACAAAGGCCTGCCCTTCACGCATCAGGAGCACCTTGCCATCCACGGAGGGCGTGGACACGATGATGCTCTTGCCCTTGAGATAGCCAATCAGCTTGACGTAGTAGCGCGACTGGGCCGTGTCGCCCTGGGACTGGAGCTGGAGGGTGTCGCCGATATCGAGCCGTACGTCATCGAAGGCAAACGAACTTTCGCTCGGCTTGTCACCACCGCTCTCGGTGTTGAGCTTGGTCTCGCTGATCTGCAGCTTGCGGAACAAGCCACGCTCCATCAGCGCCCTCTTCTGGGTTTCCGTCTCGACGACAACGCCACGAGCAAGCAGCAGCTGCTTCCTGTCGTCGTATAGCGCCCAAGGAACCGGTTGCCCGATCTCCACTTCACCACTATTGACACGAACGAAAGACATCACCCACCTGCCATGTGAACACGAGTGAGCGACATATCGTCAGCAGGGCGCCACTACTTTAGGGGCAATTCGCCAGAGGAATGCAATTTCGGCAAATCGGCGGGCCCGCCAACGCGTTTCAGGAGTGCCGAAGACACATGCGAGAGTCCGGCTGCCTCGAGCTGCAACAGGAGCCGGGTCATCCGGCGCATGTGCCGGGCCGCCGTGGCTGCATCCTGCACCGTTGCCAGGCTCTGGACGAGGGTCCGGAGTTCCTTCAGGTCCGCCAGGGCCGGAGGAACATAGCCGGCGTTGCGGAGGATCTTGTTGGTCATCCGCGCCTCGGCGGGGACGAGGCAGTCATCCTCGAACACCAGCGGCCGCCCTTCACCGGGCAGCCCGGACAGCTCACCCCGGGCCAGCGCTGCGCGGATGCGCTCTTCGGCAAGGACGTCGAAGATGCTCATCGCCAGCCCCGCCAAACGCGAGGATCAGGCCGGCTGGCCTTCAGCCGCCGGCGCGCCCTCTTCCGCCTTGGCGGGCGGCGTGCAGCAGGAGGACGAGCCATCCTCGCAGTCGGCCTGCGGCGGGTTGCGGACCTCGCCGGTCTCGGTATCGAAACCGATGGATTCGATGTAGGACGAAAGGGCCGCGTCCATCGTCGCCACGTGATTGTCGAACCACACGGGCAGTTCGCGGATCAGCTGCCGGCCGAGCGCTTCGTCACCGCGCTCCATGCGCTTGCGCACATCCTGACAGACGGCCAGCACACGATCATGCTCGGCCTTGTGGCAGGCCGGGAAGCCGATCTGCTCCATCCAGCGATTTTCCTGGTCGAAGTGCTCGACGGTGTGGGCGATGAACACGTCCATCTCGGCGAGCAGTTCGGCACCCGAAACATTGAGCAGACGATTGTAGGCGTCGACGAATTCGACGTGGGTCTGATCCATCGGCGCCAGACCGAGAACGAGTTTTTCAGACCATTCCATGGCAGCCATGTCGGGAAACCTCAAAGCGTGGGTTAATGCGGATAAGGGGAGCTACTTTACGCCCGCGCGGACACGCTGCTCCCTGAGCCAGATCAAGCCGCCGGCGGCAGACCTTACTTGACGAGCTTCAGGTGGCTGCGGCCACCCTTCGGGGGCTCGGGCCGCTCATCGGTTGCGGACAGTTCAGGCGCCTCGCCGGAAACGACGGATTCGGTCTCGGCCTCGAGCTCGGCGTCGTGAGTGGGCACACCGGCCACCTCGAAGGCCATGCCGTGGCCGTTCTCGCGGGCGTAAATCGCGGTCACGTTGTCGACCGGAACCGAGATGTTCTGCGCGATGCCGCCAAAACGCGCCTGAAAGGCGATCAGCTCGTTGCCGATCACGAGGCTCTGGGTGGCGTCGGGGCTGATGTTGAGGACGATCTGCCCATCCTGGACGAACTGCCGGGGCACCATCGTGTGCCGATCGACGGCGACCGAGATGTAGGGCGTCAGACCCTGATCGGCGCACCACTGATAGATGGCACGGACCAGATAAGGCTTGGTGGAGATTTCACTCATGAGTCGAACTTTCCAGCCAGTTTAACCCTGACGAGCCGACCGTCCGGTGGTCGCGGGAATTGCTTGAAGGACACTGCCTGAAGGCGGTCGGAACGGGCACCAGAAAAGCATCGGGGCCGCAACGTCTGAAGCGGCCCCGAATCGGCAATCAGCGCCGCATCACCTTCTCCGACGGGGTCATCGCGTCGATGAAACCCTGGCGGCTGAAGATGCGCTCCGCGTACTTCATCAGCGGCGCCGCAGAACGCGGCAGTTCGATGCCGTAGTGATCCAGACGCCACAGCAGCGGTGCGATCGCCACGTCGAGCATCGAGAACTCTTCGCCCAGCAGGAACTTCTGCTTGGTGAACATGGGCGCCAGCTGGGTCAGCTGGTCGCGAACGTGAGCACGTTCCTTCTCGGCACCCTTGGGATTTTTTTCGAGGGCGTCAATGTGGGAGAACAGCTCAAGTTCAAAGGTATGCAGCAACTGACGGGCCCGGGCACGCATGATTGGGTCGGGCGGCATCAGCTGGGGATGCGGGAAACGCTCGTCGATGTACTCGTTGATGATGTTGGACTCGTAAAGCACGAGATCACGATCAACCAGCACAGGAACCCGGTTGTACGGGTTGATGACGGCGATGTCTTCCGGTTTGTTGAAGAGATCGACATCAATCACCTGGAAATCCATGCCCTTTTCAAAGAGCACGATACGACACCGGTGACTAAAAGGATCTGTCGTTCCGGAATACAAATTCATCATCGTTGTGTTACCCCACGGATACTCTGAATCACGCACCACGCGCCGGGCGCGTGGTGCGTCTTGCTCAGTTGCAGCAAGAGATTGCATCGGCTTGAATGCACCGGCCGATTAATGAATGTCCTTCCAGTAGTTCTTCTTCAGAAGATACGACAGGACAAAAAGAACACCAAGGAACGCGATGACGATCGAACCGATCGACTTGCGCGTTTCAGCCATCGGCTCACCCATCCAGGTCAGGAAGGAGACGAGGTCGGCAACGGACTTGTCGTAGTCTTCCTTGGACATGGTGCCGGGCTTGCCCTGCTCGAGATGGATCACTTTGGTCTTGCCGCCGTGACCGTCATCCTTTTCCTCGACCTTGGCAACCTGCTCCCCCTGCAGTTCGTAGAGGACGTGCGGCATGCCGACGTTCTCGAAAACCACGTTGTTCCAGCCGGTCGGACGCTCGCTGTCACGGTAGAAACCGCGCAGGTAGGTGTACAGCCAGTCGGCGCCGCTGCCGAACTCGGAAGCGCGGGAGCGGGAGATCACGGTCAGATCCGGAGGCGCAGCACCGAACCAGACCTTGGCCTCGTCACGCTGCATCGCGATGCGCATCGGCTCGCCGATCTTGTCGGCGGTGAACATCAGGTTGTCCTTGATCATCTGTTCGGACAAACCGATCTGCTGCAGCCGGTTGTAGCGCATGTAGCTGGCGCCGTGGCAGTTCAGGCAGTAATTGACAAAGAGCTTGGCGCCGTTTTGCAGCGCAGCCGGCTCGGTGGAAACCGGAGCCTTGTCCAGGTGCAGTTCGGGGCCGCTGGCCAGCGCAAGCAGCGGTGCGAACAGAAGAGACGTCAAAAGTTTTTTCATGGCTTTCATTCTCATTAACCGGTCACACGATCGGGCTCGGGCTTGCACTTGTCCATCTTGGAGTACCACGGCATCAGCAGGAAGAAGCCGAAGTAGATCACCGAGCAGATCTGCGAAACGATGGTGCGGCCCGGGGTCGGAGGCAGCACGCCCAGGTAGCCGAGGATGAAGAAGGCGATGATGAAGACCGTCAGGATCAGCTTGAAGAGGCCGCCCTTGTAACGGATCGACTTCACCGGGCTACGGTCGAGCCACGGCAGGAAGGCGATGATCACCACCGCGGCGCCCATGGCGACCACACCCCAGAACTTGGCGTCGATACCGAACAGCGGGTAGGTAACGGCACGCAGGATCGAGTAGAACGGGGTGAAGTACCAGACCGGCGCAATGTGCGGCGGGGTCTTCAGCGGGTCGGCCGGGATGAAGTTGTTGAACTCCAGGAAGTAGCCGCCGCCTTCAGGCGCGAAGAACACGATGAAGGAGAAGACGATCAGGAAGCCGACGACGCCAACGATGTCCTTCACGGTGTAGTACGGGTGGAAGGGGATGCCGTCCAGCGGGTGGCCATCAGCGCCCTTCTTCTTCTTGATCTCGACGCCATCCGGGTTGTTGGAGCCGACTTCGTGCAGGGCAACGATGTGGGCGGCAACCAGGCCGATGAGGATCAGCGGCACGGCGATGACGTGGAAGGAGAAGAAGCGGTTCAGGGTCGCGTCGGACACCACGAAGTCGCCACGAATCACGACGGAGAGGTCGGGACCGATGACGGGGATCGCGGAGAACAGGTTCACGATCACCTGGGCGCCCCAGAAGGACATCTGCCCCCAGGGCAGCAGGTAGCCCATGAAGGCTTCAGCCATCAGCGCCAGGAAGATCAGGGTACCGAAGATCCAGATGAGTTCGCGGGGCTTGCGGTAGGAACCGTAGAGCAGGCCGCGGAACATGTGCAGGTACACCACGATGAAGAACGCCGAAGCGCCGGTGGAGTGCATGTAGCGGATGATCCAGCCGCCCGGCACGTCGCGCATGATGTACTCGACGGAGGCGAAGGCCACCGGCACGCCGGAGGCGTTCAGGGAGGCATCCGGCTTGTAGTGCATGACCAGGAAGATGCCGGTCACGATCTGGATCACCAGCA
>ERZ650306.1192-NODE-1192-length-15035-cov-10.146195_pt1 | contig 15035 bp, 10 predicted proteins | sample MGYA00376242_ERZ650306 | MGnify/ENA primary metagenome ERZ650306 (study PRJEB26733, sample SAMN07839244) | wastewater metagenome | biome: urban; feature: wastewater treatment plant; material: waste water | place: USA: North Carolina | collected 2016-03-31 ... | reverse complement strand
CGTATCGACACCCTTAGTCTAACTATCGATGCAACATTAAACGTTGGTCCAAATCCAGAAGAGATGACAGTGGCCAACGGCTACCTGTATGTTGCTAACTCAGACGGAATGAATTATGGTGCAGATTATGCAAATGGAAAAAGTGTTTCTAAAATAGGCCTAAAGACATTTACAGAAGCAAAAAGAATACCCGTAGGACTAAATCCCACTAAAATTTGTTCTACTACGGAAGGAAACGTATATGTCTTAGCAATGGGTAATTATAATGACATATCAGCTAAAGTACAAAAAATTGACAATATGAATGTTGTTACAGATGTAACGGAAGCAACATTAATGACTGTAAAAGATAATACCCTTTACCTTATCAATGCTCCTTATGGCGCAACGGAAAATACTTATTTCAGTATAGATACAAAAACAGGAAATGAAACAAAAAATTTAATAGATCAACCTGTTGATAGCCCTTGTGGCATCGCAGTCAATCCATTTACCGGAAATATTTATATCAGTTCTTACAATATGGTTGGAGGATGGCCAAGTTATACCACTGATGGCTATGTAAACGAATATTCGGCAAACGGCAAATTTACAAACAAATACGATGTAGGGGTAGGTCCATGCGGATTAACCTTCTTACTGAAATAATAAAATATGGTTTTGCTTCTCTTCACTTTTGATGAAGGAAGCAAAACTACAATTATTTCCTTCATAAATTAAATAATCTCATAAAACTTTCCTCATTTTTGATAACCGTGTAGAGATTATCAGCCCGGGATGCCTTCCCGATGGGCTGACTGTGGAAAGTATCAAACTGGGAAGCGCCGTAGTACGCAATCCTTTCATTGCCAATTTCTGTGCTAAAACGATGCCTTATCGCGGGCTGGGCTCGGGGATTATACGTGCACTTCAAGAAGAGCCGAATATAAAATTCATTAATGAGCCGGCAGGAATGCAGTTCATTTCAATAATAGACAGAATCGCTGATGAGGGAGTAAATGAAGGTGAGGGAATAAATGAGGGAATAAACGAGGGAATAAACGAACTTGAAAGCCTTATCCTCACCTTCTTGAAAAAGAAACCCGGTGCAAAAGGATATGAAATTGCAGAATATATCCAAAAAGGAGCTGCTACGACAGAGCGTTATTTACGATCACTGAAAGATAAAGAATTAATAGAATACAAAGGTTCCCGTAAAACCGGCGGATATTATAAAAAATAACATGAAACAAGTAATCCTATTCATCTTCTTGCTTGCCCTTCTTTCCTCCTGCGGCGGAAAAAGCAAGAGTTCTTCTGTAATAGAAGCAGAAAAAGCAATCCCTTTGCGTTATGCAGAAAACCTCAGCCTGTCTGCAACCGAAGACTATACCATTGCCCGTCTGCGCAATCCATGGGATACGACCCGGATACTGCACACCTATGTCTTGGTTGACAAAGAAAAGTCCCTGCCTGCCGACTTGCCGGAAGGGACACTTGTCCGCACGCCATTGAGCAAGGCCGTTGTTTACTCATCCGTACATTGCGGATTGCTCAACCAGATTGGTGCTTTGAAAAGTATTGGAGGAGTCTGCGATTTGAAGTATATCAAACTGCAAGAAGTGCAGGATGGCTGCCGCACAGGAAGCATCGCCGATGTAGGGAATGGAATGAACCCGGATATAGAAAAGATAATCGACCTGCACCCCGATGCCATTATGCTCTCCCCTTTCGAGAACAGTGGCGGATACGGACGGGTGGAGAAACTCAACATCCCCATTATCGAATGTGCAGACTACATGGAAACTTCGGCATTGGGACGTGCCGAATGGATGCGTTTCTACGGCCTTCTGTTCGGTGAGGCACAAAAAGCGGACAGCTTGTTTGCCGAGGTGGAAAAAAACTATAATGAGCTGAAAGCATTGGTTGCTCCCCTTTCATCTGCACCGAGCGTTATCAGCGAACTGAAAAACGGTTCGGCTTGGTATGTTCCGGGAGGTAAAAGCACCTCTGCACGCATCTATGCGGATGCCGGGGCCAATTATGTGTTTGCCGATGACGAGCATAGCGGTTCTGTTCCCCTAGCCTTCGAAACCGTGTTTGACAAAGGTCAGAATGCAGATTTCTGGCTCATCAAATATAATCAGGCCATTGACAAGACTTATAAGGAATTGGAGCAGGACTATGCTCCATACACCGGTTTCCGTGCATTCAAGGAACGCAACATTTATGGATGCAACACAGGGAAGGTAGACTTTTACGAAGATTCCCCTTTCCATCCCGACCGATTACTGAAAGATTTGATAAAAATATTCCATCCTACGCTTTTAGAAGGGTATGAATTAAAATATTTCACTAAATTAGCGGAGTAAATCACCGTAGGGTTATGTCAAAACGTGGATAATGCTGCCCCTACAGCTGACGATGGGATAGGCCGGGTTAGTTTTGACACACTCCCTACAGTGGGCGTAACCCCAAACAGTATCAATGAATAACAAAGGAACAAAATACGGTATCATACTGCTCCTCCTCATCCTTGCATTGACAGGAGCCAACCTGTTGTTCGGCTCGGTAAACATCCCTGCCGAGGCGGTGTGGCATATCCTTACAGGCAATGAAGTAGAAAAGGCGAGTTGGAGTTTCATAGTCTGGGAATCCCGCCTGCCGCAAGCCATTACCGCCCTCCTTTGCGGAATGGCACTCGCAGCATCGGGACTGATGTTGCAAACCACATTCAATAACCCTTTGGCCGACCCTTCCATACTGGGAATCAGTTCGGGAGCCAGTTTGGGAGTTGCCTTGGTCATGCTGGCAGGCGCAGGTACGATTACTGCCGGAGTATTCACTTTATCCGGATTCCTGTCCGTCATTATCGGAGCATTCATAGGCTCCATGCTGGTGATGGGAATCATCCTGTTCTTCTCCACTTTGATAAAAAACAGCATCATGCTGCTCATTATAGGTATCATGATAGGGTATATCACTTCATCTGCCATCTCCCTGCTCAACTTTTTCTCCACGGCAGAAGGGGTGCATTCCTACATGATTTGGGGAATGGGAAACTTTGGAGGAGTATCTTTGCAGCAGCTTCCCTTTTTCTCCTTGGTCACAGCGGCGGGGCTGCTGATTACCATACTGCTGATAAAGCCTCTGAATGCCCTGCTGCTGGGAACACGCTATGCCGAAAACCTGGGAATCAACATCCGCCGTACACGTAACCTGCTGCTTGTCGCCACCGGATTACTGACAGCGACGACCACCGCTTTCTGCGGCCCGATTTCCTTTATCGGACTGGCCGTGCCGCACATTGCCCGCCTCATGCTGGGAACCTCCAACCATAACTCTCTGCTACCTGTCACCATGCTGACGGGAGGAGCCATTGCCCTGCTCTGCAACTTCATCTGCATTCTGCCGGGCGAAGCAGGTATCATTCCGCTGAATGCCGTCACTCCGGTCATTGGTGCGCCCATTATTATTTATGTCATTGTGAACCAACGTAAAATCCAGTACTTCAACTGATGGAAAAGCAAGCTGTCATCACCGCCACAGACCTGTGCATAGGTTATCGTACCCACAAAGGAGAAAAGAAAGTGCACGAACACCTTTCTTTCGGACTCTATCCGGGAGAACTGACCAGTCTGCTTGGAGCAAACGGGGCCGGAAAGTCGACTTTGCTCCGCACCCTGTCCGCTTCGCAACCTTCACTGGCAGGAGATTTGCAATTGCTGGGCAAGCCTTTGCAGCAGTATTCGGAAAAGGAACGTTCGCGCACCATCGGTGTAGTCCTGACAGACAAGACACAAGCCGGAGGGCTGACCGTGTATGAACTGGTAGCTTTGGGACGCCAGCCGCATACAGGCTTCTTCGGGCGACTCCATCCCAAAGACCATCTCATTATCAAAGAGGCATTGGATGCCGTAGGCATTGCCCACAAAGCCGAAAGCTACACCGCCGAACTTTCGGACGGAGAACGGCAAAAGGTAATGATAGCCAAAGCATTGGTTCAGGAATGTCCGCTTATCATCTTGGATGAGCCGACCGCTTTTCTGGACGTGGTGAGCCGCATAGAAATCATGACTTTGCTGCATCAGTTGGCGGTGGAGCAAAACAAGGCCATCCTGCTATCCACCCATGACATAGAACAAGCCCTGGTACTGTCGGACAAGCTTTGGCTGCTGTCCAAAGAAACAGGACTGCAATGCGGAGTGACGGAAGATATGATTCTGAACCATCGGATGGACACGCTGTTCTCACACAGTAATATCCGGTTCGATTATGATCATGGCATCTACTATCCAACCGTGAATGGAAAGCAGGAAATAACGGTGGAAGCGACAGACGAAACCTTATTGCACTGGACTATCAACGCACTGAACCGTCACGGATATACTTGTCTGCAAACCCAAAACGCTCCTGCCGGTCTGCCCCATCTACAAGTCATCGCTCCCGATGCCTTGTACCTCACCCGGGGCGGGAAACAACGGACATTCACTTCGTTCGGGAAGTTGCTGGAAGAAATAAAATAAAGACACGCATCAACCATTCCGGATTACGTGCAGTATCTCTCTGTAAATCAACAATATAATGTGAAAAAACATTCTAAATTCCCCTAAAACGGTTTTCCATTCTCCGCTATCAAATTCGGCTTGACGTATATCGGTTGTTCTAATTCCTGTGCCATAGTTGCGGTTACTTCCTTGCAGGAGAGCGTCATAAGGCTTATTTTTGCCCATCTGCATTTGTTGCTTCACCCAAGTGAAGAGGCGATTTCACTTAGATGAACAGCCGTTTTCGCCTAAGTGAAACAGTTGCTTCACCCAAGTGAAATATCAAATGAAACGGAGTGAAAGATACGGTAGGAACAAACTTTGTTACATACGTAACAGGATTCGATAGCCGGAAGCATACCGATTGAAGGAGATTTGAGAATCTTTTACACAGAAAGCAACTAGTAATGAGCACGTTGCTGTGACGGAACTTTTTTGTTCTTTATGTAAACAAGCCCAAAGTAACTATTCAATCCGCCCCTACGGTGAACCATTGGATAGTTACTTTGGACTTTTGCCCCCCTCTTTTCGTATCAGATATCTATTTCTAAAAGCTATTCTTTCATCAAATAGCCTTTGAAACTTTCAAAGTCTTTTTCCATCGGAACACTTTGTTTGGTTCCTTTCATAAACGCTTGCAGTTTGGCGGGAATCTCCACTTTGTCTCCAATGATACCTTCCACAGTTTCCAGGAATTTAGCCGGATGTGCCGTTTCCAGGAAAATACCCGTTTCGCTGGGGGACAATCCTTCGGATAAAGCACGATAACCGCAGGCTCCATGCGGATCGAGCAAGTAACCGGTTTCCCGATATACCTCACCCACCGTTTCACGAATCTGTTCATCCGTATAAGTCGCACCAGAGATATCCGCTGTTATGGCAGCATGACTGTTACCGTACAATGCCAGTACACGGGCAAAATTACTTGGATCTCCCACATCCATTGCATTGGCAATAGTAGCTATGGAAGGACGAGGATTGTATTTTCCGGTCTGTAAGTATTGGTAGAAAATATCATTCCGGTTATTGGCTGCAATAAAACGCTTGACAGGCAAGCCCATGCGTTTACCAAATAGTCCGGCGGTGATATTACCAAAGTTTCCGCTAGGTACGCACACTACCAGATGATCCGCTTTTCCTTCTTTCTTTAACTGTGCGTAGGCATAGAAGTAATAAAATGCCTGTGGCAGGAAACGAGCCACATTGATGGAGTTGGCAGAAGTCAACTTCATGTGCGCATTCAAATCAGCATCCATAAACGCATTCTTAACCAATGCCTGACAGTCATCAAAAGTACCGTCCACTTCTAACGCTGTGATATTCCGCCCCAGAGTAGTGAACTGCTTTTCCTGAATTTCACTGACTTTTCCTTTCGGATAAAGCACATACACATGAATACCTTCCACTCCGAGGAAGCCATTGGCTACAGCACTACCGGTATCCCCCGAAGTCGCAACCAGTACATTCACCTGCTTTTGCCCTTCTTTTTTAATGAAGTAGCCCAACAAACGGGCCATGAAACGTCCACCTACATCTTTAAATGCCAATGTGGGACCATGAAACAGTTCCAAAGAGTAAATATTATCCTTTACCTTTACGGCAGGAACATCAAAACTCAATGTATCATAAACGATCTGCTTCAGTGTTTCAGCAGGAACATCCTCACCGAAGAAAGCATCGGCCACGCGATAAGCAATTTCCTGAAACGACAGATTCTCAATCTGATCATAAAACTCTTGCGGCAATGGCTTGATGGCCTCGGGCATATACAAACCTTTGTCAGAAGCCAGCCCCTTCACTACAGCTTCTTCCAGAGAAGCATCGGAAGCCTGGTGATTCGTACTGTAATATTTCATAGTAAACAATTTTTCAATGCGTCAATGTGCTAATGTGCCAAGGGCTTTGCATGGAGGGTTGCCATTGGGGCAAATTAGCAAACTGCCACATTATTTTTTCATAAATTCATTCATAAACTCATCTTCTTTCAATATTCCATAACTGCCTTCCACACATGCCACTTCATCAAAGGTCTGCACACAGTCCGGTTCTATACCGGGATAATAGATAAGGAAAGGCACAGGTTCGGCCGTATGGGTACGGAGTTCGCAAGGCGTAGGATGATCCGGAAGCACGGCGATAGCCACAGGCTCATCCCAATCCTTCACTGCTTCATAAACAGGTCCTACAACACGTTTGTCCAGATTTTCAATAGTAAACTGCTTCAACTTAAAATCTCCTTCGTGACCGGCCTCATCACTGGCCTCAATATGCAGATACACAAAGTCGTCCGTCTTCAATGCTTCCAATGCCGCAGCCACCTTATTCTCATAATTCGTATTATATAAACCGGTAGCCCCCTCTACAGCAATACGGCGTAATCCTGCATAATGTCCTATGCCATTGATTAAGTCCACCGCTGAAATAACAGCCCCTTTCTTTATGGCCGGATACTTCCCGGAGAGAGGTTCCATCTGCGGGCGATACCCCGGACTCCAAGGCCAGATACTATTAGCAGGATCTTTGCCTTCGGCTATACGTTTTTGATTAACCGGATGATCTGCCAACAATTCCTGGGAAGCCAGGATAAGATTATTTATCAATCCGGCTGTTTCCTGCGCCTCCGGTACTTCCGCCTTCACCATGAGCGGACGGAAAGGCTGCAAAGGCACATCATGGGGCGGGGTGCAGTCCAATTGTTTATTTCCCCCTTTTATCACCAACAAATGGCGATATTGTACACCGGTATAGAAATGAATCCGGTCAGAACCCAATTTTTCTTCCAAATATCTAACCAGCACATCAGCTTCTTCGGTAGTGATATGTCCGGCGGAGTGATTTTTTATCTTCTCATCTTCGATGCAGATAATGTTACAACGCATAGCCATATCGCCCGGTTGCAACTCCACCCCGATGCTTGCTGCTTCCAACGGCCCACGGCCTTCGTACACCTTCGGTAAATTATAGCCCATAACAGACATATTCGCCACTTCACTACCCGGATGAAATCCGGGAGCAACTGTAACCAACCTCCCGGTACGTCCCATAGCGGCCAACTTATCCATATAAGGTGTACTGGAGTATTGCAGCAATGTTTTGTTTCCCAGTGATTCGGCAGGCCAGTCGGCCATACCGTCGCCTAAAATAATAATATGTTTCATAAGCCTAAATATTAGCGATGCTCATGATATCGGCAAATACTCCGGCGGCAGTCACACTGGCACCGGCCCCATATCCTTGTATCATCATCGGATACTCTTTATATCGCTCGGTTGTAAGCAGAATAATGTTGTTGCTGCCTTCCAGACCATAGAATGGATGTTTGCTGTCCACTTCCTGCAAAGACACACTGCCTTTCCCATCTTCCAGTTTGGCTACAAAACGCCAGCGTTTGTTTTCATCCTCCAGCTTTTGACGGCGTGATTCAAAATCCGCATCCAGGGAAGGTACTTTCTTCCAGAACTCCTCCAACGGGCCTTCAAAGAAATCATTCGGTACAAAAAGATGTTTTTCCACATCTTCCTGTTCCAATTTATATCCGGCTTCACGAGCCAGAATAACCAGTTTACGAATCACATCCTTGCCACTCAGGTCAATACGCGGATCGGGTTCCGAGTAGCGCTCTTCCTGTGCCATTTTGATGGTCTTGCTGAAAGGAATGTCCGCGCTGATTTTGTTAAAGATGTAATTCAGCGTACCGCTCAATACCGCCTCTATTTTCAATATCTTGTCTCCGCTGTTTATCAAGTCATTGATTGTGTTGATAATGGGTAGCCCTGCACCTACATTGGTTTCAAACAAGAATTTCACACCGCGACGGCGGGCTATTTGTTTCAGTTCGCTATAAACGGAGTATTCGGAAGAAGCAGCAATTTTGTTGGCCGCTACCACCGAAATATTATTCATCAGAAAATCTTTATATAAGGATGCAACTTCTGCACTGGCTGTACAATCCACAAACACAGAGTTGAATATATTCATACCTATAATCTCGTCATGCAACACCTGGGTGGACGAAGGCATTCCTTTCTCTGCCAACTCTTCCTTATAATGTGACAAGTCTACGCCTGCACGGGTAAACAACGCATGATGTCCATCGGCTATACCTACCACTTTCAGCTTCAAACCGCGTTCCTGCATCAACTTTTGTTGCTGACAACGGATTTGCTCTATCAAACTGCCTCCTACCGTACCTGTACCGCAGATAAAAAGGTTCAGCACCTGATATTCGGACAGGAAGAACGAATCATGAATCACATTCAATGATTTGCGCAGTGACTTGGATTCTACCACGAAAGAGATATTGGTTTCCGAAGCACCTTGCGCACAAGCAATCACACTAATGCCGTTACGGCCTAAAGTCCCGAACAGCTTACCGGCGATGCCCGGTGTATGTTTCATGTTCTCACCGACAATGGCAATGGTAGCCAAATTCATTTCGGCAACAACCGGACTGATTTCCCCCATTTCTATTTCTTTGGAGAATTCCTCATTCAGCACTTCACAAGCCAGCGCCGCATCTTGATTACGCACACCGATAGAAGTACTGTTCTCGGAAGATGCCTGCGATACCATAAACACGCTGATGCCGTTTTGTGCCAATGCTTTAAAAATCCGGAAATTCACTCCGATCACTCCCACCATTCCCAGACCGGTAACCGTAATCAAACTCGTATCATTGATGGATGAGATACCTTTAATGGCTTTAGAACCGGAATTCACTTCCTGCTTTATGATAGTTCCCTCGCCTTGAGGATTGAATGTATTCTTAATCAGAATAGGAATATTCTTATGACATACCGGATAAATAGTCGGCGGATAAACCACCTTCGCTCCAAAGTTACAAAGCTCCATCGCTTCCACATAGCTCAACTCATTAATGGTATAGGCCGTACTGATTACACGCGGGTCTGCCGTCATGAAACCATCCACATCCGTCCATATTTCCAAGCTATCCGCATTCAGTGCCGCAGCTATGACAGAAGCGGTATAATCTGAACCGCCACGTCCCAAATTGGTCACTTCACCACTGTTCTTATCAGTAGAGATAAATCCGGGAACCAATGCCACTTCCGGTAATTTCTGGAAAGTTTCTTTAACCAAGCGAGTGGTCAGTTCGGAATCCAGAATATGTTTGGCATGTTTTTTTTCAGTCTTAATGAAGTTGCGGGAGTCATACCATACAGCCCCCTTTATCAACGAAGCTACAATAATAGACGACAAGCGCTCACCATAACTTACAATAGTAGCCGACGTTTTAGACGACAAGTCCTTTATCAGATAAATTCCCTGAAAAATATCCTTCAGTTCACTCAACAATTCATTGACCTTATCCAATAAAACAGTACGCTCATTACCTGCCGGAATTACGGTATATACCATTTCAATGTGACGATTCACAATTTCACGGTATTCTTTCTCGTATGCGGAATCCCCATTGGCAGCCATCTGCGAAGTATTGATTAACTTGTCAGTTATACCGCCCAATGCCGACACAACTACAATTACGGGCTCTTCAACTGCCTCTACTATCTGTTTGACGCTTAAAATGCTGTTCACGGAACCTACGGATGTCCCGCCGAATTTCATAACTTTCATGCAATTATCTATTTTTATTCCAGCTTCTTTTGCCATTCTGTCCTCCGAGCCATTTCAAGTCCGGTAAAGAATCTACTTTCGTTTCACCCAGCATGACAACGAAAAGAAACTGTATCTGTTTACACTAAAAAAATAAAATTAAAAGCTTGTTTTGCTTACGTCCGTAAGCGTGTATCACGTAGAAACACATATACTATCCTTAACCCCGAGGGGTCATTGTTGTGGATGTGGACATTGTAGTTGTCATGTGCCCCATCCCTAATGTGGTGGTTGTATGGAGATAGTATATCGTCATTTTATTATTGTTCTTCTTCTGTTTTTTATTTGAACGATGCAAATATAAAAACAATTTCCTACAATCTATCACAATTTCCCATTTTTTTGCGATAAAATATAAGAATGCTTTTTATTAAAGCAGAAATAAGACAAAACTTTTTTATCCTGCCCATGTTGATATGCAGAACTATTTCCTTACCTTTGTACAAATTCAGCCTCAAGTTGCGCTGTTTTAATTATCCCGTAAGAATATGGCAAAGGAAAAGACTGTATATGTATGCACCAACTGTGGGCAGGATTCACCCAAATGGGTAGGGAAATGTCCGTCTTGCGGTGCATGGAACACATACGTAGAAGAAATTATACGCAAGGAACCTGCAAACAAAAGACCGGTATCCGGCCTGGAATCCGTAAAAAGCAAGCCTGTCACACTGAATGACATTACCGGAGGGGACGAACCTCGAATTGATATGCACGACGAAGAACTGAACCGGGTATTGGGAGGCGGTTTAGTACCGGGATCACTCGTTCTACTGGGCGGTGAACCGGGGATAGGCAAATCCACTTTGGTGCTGCAAACCGTACTTCATCTGCCTGACAAAAAAGTATTGTATATATCGGGAGAAGAGAGTGCCCGGCAATTAAAACTGCGTGCAGACCGTATCCCGCATAATTCTTCCGACTGCCTGATAGTCTGTGAAACTTCGTTGGAGCAGATTTACGTCCATATCAAGAATACACGACCCGATTTAGTGATCATCGACTCTATTCAAACCATCTCAACCGAAACGATAGACTCTTCTCCCGGCAGTTTGGTACAGGTACGTGAATGTTCCGCTTCTATTTTAAAATTTGCCAAAGAAACAAATACGCCGGTCATTCTGATCGGCCATATCAATAAAGAAGGAAGCATTGCCGGCCCCAAGGTACTGGAACATATTGTAGACACCGTATTGCAATTTGAAGGTGACCAACATTATATGTACCGCATTCTCCGCAGCATCAAGAACCGTTTCGGAAGCACCGCCGAACTGGGCATTTATGAAATGCGCCAAAACGGTTTGCGCCAAGTGAGCAACCCGTCCGAACTGTTGCTTAGCCAAGACCATGACGGGATGAGCGGGGTTGCTATCGCCTCTGCCATAGAAGGAGTCCGCCCTTTCTTGATTGAAACACAGGCTTTAGTCAGTTCGGCAGTATATGGGAATCCGCAACGTTCTGCCACCGGATTTGATTTACGACGTATGAACATGCTTCTGGCAGTACTTGAAAAACGGGTAGGATTCAAACTGGCACAAAAAGATGTCTTTTTGAATATCGCAGGTGGATTGAAAGTGAATGATCCGGCCATCGACCTGTCTGTCATCAGTGCCATTCTATCCAGCAATATGGATACGGAAATAGAACGTGACACCTGCATGGCGGGTGAAGTAGGACTGAGTGGTGAGATCCGACCTGTAAACCGTATTGAGCAACGCATCGGAGAAGCAGAGAAATTAGGTTTCAAACAAATTCTTATACCGAAACATAATTTGCAAGGAATGGATACATCAAAATTAAAGATAGAAATCATTCCGGTAAGGAAGGTAGAAGAAGCGTTCCGGGCTTTGTTTGGATGAGATAAATAAGAGAAAACTTAATTTGAATAATGATATAAAATGACAAAAGAACAATCATACCCCCCGACCTGCATAGACTGCGGCACACAGAACTGCAAGTTCAAAGAGCGCACTTACCCTGAATTTTGTCTGACTACCCATTTGGAACAAGAAGATTTGGAATGGGCGTTGAAACAATATAACGACAACAACAAGATAATGGCAGCCAGTGCCGAAGTGGAATATGAAGGTTACTGCCGATTAACCCGTGTGGAAGAAATCATGACTTTCGCACGCAAGATGGGATATAAAAAACTAGGAATTGCCTATTGTATCGGACTGGTGAATGAAGCCCGTATTTTTGCCCGCATCCTCCGTGCTAACGGCTTTGAGGTATATTCAGTAATCTGCAAAGTAGCCGGAATAGCCAAATCCTCTATCGGAATCCCCAAAGAATGTGAAAAAATCGGTGCGGCAATGTGTAACCCTATCCTACAAGCACGCCTTCTCAACCAAGCACATACAGAGTTGAACGTGGTTATCGGACTATGTGTGGGACATGACAGTTTATTCTACAAGTACTCTAATGCCTATACTACAACTTTAGTGACCAAAGACCGTGTGACAGGACACAACCCTGCCGCCGCACTATATACCGCCAATTCTTATTACCGTAAAAAATTAATGCCGGAAGGCGAACAATCCAAATAAGAACCATGATACAGGAATTTCAAATAAGAGTCTTGCCTGAACAAGCAGCCAACGAACAGTCACTGAAACAGTTCATCGGACATGACAAGGGATTGGATATACGTACCATCCATGCCCTTCGCATCTTAAAAAGGAGCATAGACGCACGTCAACGCACCATCTATGTAAATTTGAAAGTACGCCTATATATTAATGAAATGCCACAAGATGAGGAGTTCACCCGTACTATATATAATAAGGTAGATGGGAAACCACAAGTCATTGTCGTGGGAGCAGGACCGGGCGGACTTTTTGCTGCCTTGCGATTAATAGAGTTAGGACTCCGGCCTGTCGTAGTGGAACGAGGTAAGAATGTACGCGATAGAAAAATAGATATCGCCCGTATCAGCCGTGAGCACAAAGTTGCCCCTGAAAGCAACTACAGTTTCGGAGAAGGAGGAGCAGGAGCCTACTCAGACGGCAAACTCTATACCCGAAGCAAAAAGCGAGGGAATGTGAACAAAATTCTGAATGTATTCTGCCAACATGGCGCCAGTACCTCCATCCTGGCAGATGCCCATCCCCACATCGGTACAGACAAGTTGCCGCGTGTGATTGAAAATATGCGGAATACCATCATAGAATGTGGTGGTGAAGTGCATTTCGAAACACGAATGGATTCCCTTATTATAGAAAAAAACAAAATCACAGGTATAGAAACAAATACCGGAAAGACTTTCAAAGGACCTGTTATTCTGGCTACCGGACATTCCGCACGGGATGTGTATCGGTGGTTGTATGACAATGGTATAGAGATGGAAACCAAAGGAATTGCAGTAGGAGTACGTTTGGAACACCCGTCCATGCTGATTGACCAAATACAATATCATAATAAAAACGGACGTGGAAAGTATCTGCCTGCCGCTGAATATAGCTTTGTGACACAAGTAGAAGGACGTGGTGTCTATAGTTTTTGTATGTGTCCGGGAGGATTTGTTGTTCCTGCCGCAAGCGGTCCGCATCAGATTGTAGTAAACGGCATGAGTCCCAGCAACCGCGGCTCCAAATGGAGCAACTCCGGCATGGTGGTAGAAATCAGGCCGGAAGATCTGGCGGAAAATAATCTTTTTACAGAAGAATTAAAAACGAAAAGTGAAGAATTAAAAGCCACTAATAAAAATCATGGTCAATGGACTACCGACCATTGTCCATTAACCATGATGTATTTCCAAGAAGCATTGGAGGCCTCCTGCTGGCAGCAAGGCAATATGCGCCAAACCGCACCTTCACAACGAATGGTGGACTTCACCCGCAAAAAACTAAGCTATGATTTACCCGACAGTTCGTATAGTCCGGGATTAGTTTCCTCTCCCCTGCATTTTTGGATGCCTGCATTCATTACCGACCGTTTGAGCAAAGGTTTCCAACAATTCGGAAAGAGCAGCCATGGCTTCCTGACCAATGAAGCAGTGATGATTGGTGTAGAAACACGCACGTCGGCTCCGGTACGGATCCTGCGAGATAATGAGACACTGCAACATGTCACTGTCAATGGGTTATTTCCTTGTGGAGAAGGGGCAGGTTATGCCGGCGGAATTGTTTCAGCAGGTATTGATGGAGAAAGATGTGCGGAAGCCGTTGCCACTTATTTAGGTATAGAGGAGGATTGAATCTGTCCGAAAATGATTTACTGTATACATTTGGGCGCATTAAATGCGCCCCTACAGTAAATAAATGATTTGCGATATTATTTTATTATTCTTTCTTATTGGAAGTAAAGTCTTCTTTTATCAGCTTGCACCAATCAGCAATACGTTTACTGGTCAATTGAGCCTGATTTTCTTGGTCAATTACCAAACCGCAGAATTTTTCACCACGTACTGCCCTCGATTGGTTGAAGGTATATCCGTCTGTCGAAGTAAAACCGACCAACTCAGCCCCCGCCTTTTGAAAAGCATCTGCTAAAATCCCCATTCCATCCACAAAATTATCAGGATAGTTCTTCTGATCCCCCAAACCGAATATTGCTACTTTCTTTCCCTTTAAATCCAACGACTCCAATTCGGGAACCAGTTCGTCCCAATAAGTAGGAAGTTCACCATCAAACCAAGTTGACGCTCCCACTATCATATTGTCATACGCTTGAAAATCATTCTGCCAAGCCTTTTCTATCAAAACGACTTCTATTACTTTCACTCCTCCCAAATCTTCCCGAATCTTTTCAGCTATATGGGAAGTCTTGGCTGCATTCATTGCATAAAATAATCCTATTGTTTTCATAATTCTTTTTTATTCACCACAGATTAACACGGACAACATATAAAACGGTCCATGTAACCTGTGGACATTT
>ERZ650306.1184-NODE-1184-length-15093-cov-4.509443_pt1 | contig 15093 bp, 13 predicted proteins | sample MGYA00376242_ERZ650306 | MGnify/ENA primary metagenome ERZ650306 (study PRJEB26733, sample SAMN07839244) | wastewater metagenome | biome: urban; feature: wastewater treatment plant; material: waste water | place: USA: North Carolina | collected 2016-03-31 ... | reverse complement strand
TCTTTCCCTACACGACGCTCTTCCGATCTAACTTCCATTGCATCTGACGCACATATCCGATTTTTGGTTTATAAAATATGTTTTTAGAGATTTCCATAATTTAAAAAATTTCATAATATAAATTTTGAACTTTCTGAATTAGTGGATGCTTTTTTGTCCGCAGTTAATGCCGAAAAAAATAAAATAGCATTAAAATGAAAAAAATCCACCCTTGGGAAGCCAAAGATTTGGCAGGAGATTACGAAGAAAGAGGGTTTCATCCTACAAAATGGGAAGAAGTGACCGAATTTGATGAAGAAGGTTATGGTTGGGTTTGCACTGATAATGGATGGGGTTTTGTTAATCAGGAAGGTTATCTTGTCATTCCGGATGATTATGAAATGATTCAGTATCCATTTTTCGAAAACGGCTATTGTATTGCAAAAAAGGAAGGGAAACTTGGAATTTTTGACCGTAAAAATTATGAGGTTTTTCCATTTATCTACGATCAACTCTTGGGGGATTTATCAGCCGAGAATCCAAAAGTAGTCGTTGCACTTAACGGAAAGTGGGAAATGATGGACATCCAAAGAAATACGATTTTACCATTGGAATACGATGATATTTTTAGTTTCAATGATAAATATATTATTGCCTCAAAAAATAACAAATACGGTCTAATCGACTATCAAGAAAACATCATAATAGATTTCAAATGGGACCATTTGGAGTTTGTAGGAGAAAATTACTGCGCGGGAAAAACAGTGGATGTTTTCTTCGATAAAGTACAATTGGAATATGAGGGTATTTATTATTCAGATTATTTTAAACATTTTACAAAAGATTACCAAAAAATTATTTTCGGCATTATTGATATTGAAGGTAATGAACTCTTTCCGTTTATTTCAGATATGGTAATCCGCGAGTTTAACCCGCAAAACGGCAGAGCAAAAATTGCATTGAATTATTGGGAACATCCTGAAACAGATTCGGATGAATTGTGCTTTATTGCAGACCGCAATGGTAATAAGATTCCATTTTCACCAACGTTAACCCAAGAAGAGAGAAACAGTAATTTTCATTCAAGATGTCAGCAACTGATTTGGGATAAAGCTCATTTGGAAATTCAAACTTAATAAACCCATATGCAAAAAATGTTAAAAGAATTTGAAAACATTAATATTAAAAATTAACTATGAATACATTAGAGAAAAAAATTGAAAAAATTGTAAGGTATTATAACTGCAGGGATCATGACGGATACAATATTTTTAGAATATTAAGATTAACCAAACAAGAGGTTACCACACAGTCTGTAATTATTGCAGATTTACTAAATCCGGAGAGTATTTACCACAATCAGGGCAAAGAATTTCTTAAATTGTTTTTAAAATATACTAATCTTGAAGATTTCGAACTAATAGATTATAAAGTTAAAGTTGAATTTCCTACGACAGAGTTCGGCAGAATTGATATTCTTTTAGAGGAAAAAGACAAATCCAAAGCAATTTTAATTGAAAACAAAGTGTATGCTCAGAACCAGCCGTTGCAATTAGAAAGATACCGAAAATTCTGCATTGATAAATATAAAGATGCCAAATCATTTAAAATTTTATATTTAACTCAATTTGGAACAGCTTATCAAACTCAAGACGTAGATCTGAAAGCAGAGGTTATTAATATTTCATACAACAAGCAGATTATAGCCTGGATATTAGAATGCTGTAAAATTAGTAATGATCCTAATCAGGTTACAATTTTAAATCAATTTGTAAGTGCTTTAGACTATTTAACAAATATTGATAGAAGAAGAATTAGAAACAGATTAATTCAGTTTGAAATTTATAAAAATAAACAGGAAGCTATAGAAATTAAAGAATTTCTTAACAATCATATTTCAAAACATAGAAAATTGTATGATACTTGTGAATCCGATTTGAATAAATTGATAGCGCAATATAATATTAGTCAAGATAAAAAATTTTCTTTGGAAAACCTTACTCATGAGGAATTTTACAAAATTTTAGGTATAAAAAAAAAATTAACTTTTTTTGATATTGTTAAGATAGAAAACTAATCGTTTTAAAGATTATTAAAATTATTAAGCAAAGATTCAATATTTTCCTTACCAACAGGATTCTGGCTGTGAACTTGGAAATTAATTTTATGAATTTGGTTATCCAGGCAGTATTCTACCAAAAACTTGGCACAGTCGAGACCGGTTTTCCCTTCACCCAAATCGTGGTCAAAACTGATGAAGTCAGGAAGCCCATTTTGTGAGATGTAATTTACAAATTCTTCAAAATCATAAGCGCGTTCAAAACCTTCCGGAGTTGGTCTTAAATCATCCAAATAAAGTCTTTTTGATTGAATATTTATTGAAAACTCAAAGAGAACAGGTTGATTGACAAGTTGATAATGTTCATTAAGCAAACTGCCGTTAATGAAAGTTGTTTTATCGGTATTTAAAATTCCATATCCTTCGTGAATATGACCAAACAAATGATATTTTGGTTTAATCTTTTTGACTTTTTTCAGCAGATTTTCACAACCAACATTCAGTTGGTCTGTAGTTCGGTCTAAAATACCAAGAGGTGGACCGTGTGTTACCAAAATATCGGTATCATTTGGAATTTCATTCCAAATTTGTTGAATATCTTTTCCTCTGTCAAGATTAAACGCCCAGTTAAAAAAAGTTGGAGTGAATGGTGAACCCCAAATTTTTAAACCTTCTATTTCAATAGTAGAATTAAATAAATAGAATGTATTTCCATTTAAAAATCTTGCGATGCTTTTTGTGGTTTCATTTTGAAAGAAAAAATCGTGATTCCCCGCTATAAAAACTTTGTATTTGTAATCTAAAGCGCTGAACCATCTCATAAAATCTTCCACTTCGTGGTCTCTTCCTGTTTTAGAAACATCACCGGCGTGAATCACCATATCTGCTTCCGGCAAATTTTTCAGTTTGCGATGTTGGGAATGGGTATCGGAAAGGAAGAGGATTTTCATTTTCTTAAGTTGGTTTCAAAATTATAAAATATCTGGGTTTAATTATTTGAGTTTTGCTTTGTAAATTCATTATAGGAGATAAATTTTTTGGCATCTTCAGAAAAGAAAAATCCTTTTTCTGTGTCGACAATCATCCAGTGTGGACCCGAACCGATATTATGGATATGTCTTTCAAATGAATAAATTTTCTTCCATTCTTTTGTCCTTTTGTTGTACAATAATATTTCCTTAGTATTGGCCTGGTTAATTTTGATGATTTTGTTTTTAAATAAAACTACTTGTCCCATTTTTTTCTGTAAAATTAATATAGGGTAAAGACAAATTAAGTCTTTTGGTAGAATATCCTGTTTTGTTTGATTGAACATTTTACTTTGTAAGAAAAAAATGAAAGATTTTAAAATTGAAGTTTTTAGAGATGAAGAAATTGATTACAGAAAATTGGGTAAGTTACTATACCACGGCTTTTTCATTGTTGAAAAAGATAAAAAATTTGTTATCACTGACGAATTTTTTAATGTTATAACAAAGGGTATGTTTGATGAAATAAAACCTGCTTTCAGATACCACTTTTGGAGTAGAATGACAGGACATTGGAAGCTTTATAATATGGAAAACCATAACGTTGGCCACTATGCTTTCAAATTTGTAGATACTTTTATTTTAGATTTTGCCAATGTAAGTATCGATGGCACTGCTTTTGGCTTCTGCGATCGCAAAGGAAATTTTGTGATTGAGGCCCAATACGGTGCAGGTGCTTATTTAGGAATGAACTATTTTTTAATTTCAAAAGGAAATGAGTTTGCAGTGATTGATAGAAATGAAAATTTTATTATTCAATTTTCCTGTGGTGATGTGCCAACTTTTTCAACTGTAATTCAACAGATTTTGAAAAACAAAAAGCCACTGAAAGAGTGGCTAAAGTTGTAAGTTTAGTGCTGAATTGTTTTATATAATTTGAATTTTTCTACGATGGAATAACAATAATCTTTGTCTTTTAATCTTGAATAAGCAGGATGATAGGCATTTATCGCTATTCCTTTATTGGGTGTTACAAAATAATGGGCATTTGGATCATCATCATTTTTGTTTTCACTTGACACATCCCAACCAATAGATTCCATGTTATCGATGAAAAACTTGCCGGTATTTCCAAATATAATAACTTCTGGATCAATACTTTTTATTTGTTCTAAAAGTACATGCTTATTTTTATCAAAAACTTGAGCCAATTTTTTGTCATCTGAAACATTGCTTGCAGGTAATTTGTTTACATTTATGTAAGCGATTTTATTAACAACTGAATAGCACTCATCCTCATTTGCATAAGGAATGTCTGACCATTCCATTTCAGGATGTAAAATCCAATAACTGGTATAAATCATTTTACGGAAAGTAGGAACACTAAGAGCATTTTTTTGATGTCCGCCTTCTCTAAATTCTTCACATAAATTTCTAACTTTATCAATGTCTTCAGGGCTTACATTTGCTTCCTTCAATATCCATAAAATTTTAACATTTCCCTCGGAATGAAAATCTTCTTCATTCACGATTCCGTCTTTAATTTCTACCATTTTTTTACTTTTATTTTTAATATATGTTTATTTTTAGAAAGTTTTCTTATTGATAAATAATTTTTTGAACTTAAGTGATGTATTGCCATGTTGCACAACATTTTCAGTTACAAATTTATAAAATTCCTCAAAGTTTTTCTTTAGATTTTAAATTAAGTTCTCTTTTTGCGCATCATAAAATCGTTATTTTCGGTAAATCTGATTTTTAACAACTGCTCAAATTTTTTCATTAATTTAAAAAATCTAAGATACTGTTTTTTAAATTTTGTTTTTTTTATCTCTTTAACCTGTTTATTTCCCATTATTTTATGATTCAAAAATAATGATGGATAAAGACAAAAGATGACATTTAAAATTTTGAATGTAACCACCGCTGTCCGCAGCAAGTAACATAATGAACATTATACGCACTGCCTAGCTACAGAGAGCTGTCTCCACCCAGCCAGCCCTGAGTCTGCCGAAGGGTTCCGCCATCATCCCTGCATAGTCCCTATAATGTGGCATTATGTAAAACCTGTTCAGCAGTTGGACCGCCTACCATACCGGCGAAAAATCCTTCCTGTCCTTTGATTTTAAAATGCCTAACGTCACCGATTGTTCCGACGTATTTCATAAGGCCTTTTTGTCTTGCCATTGTTTTAAATTTTTGAAATTAGAAAAGAGAGAAAAACACTGTTGTCTAGACAGATACAAATATCATTTATTACCTTTATAAAAATAATAGTTAAAATATAGAAAACCAATGAAATACAATGCAATAAGTGCAAATGCTTACGAAATGTAGAGCAGCACAACAGGAAACGGAAGCCAAAAATATTTTCAAATCAAAAACATCCACCAGCAACAGTTTTGGATTGTGGAAGAAGTTTTGGACGGAGAAAGTCTGAAAATAAAACAGGAATTCACACAGGAAAGGCGTGAAATAAGACTTTACAGTTTGGATTCACCGGAAGTTCATTTTTCCAGAAAGATGCGGGAGGATGAAGCGAAAAGCCGCATACCGGCTTCTCTGCTAATGCAATATGGATTGATGAGTTTGGATTTTGTTCTGCAGGTTTGTCCAGTAGGAACACGGATCACAGTTTTAACAGAACTGGATAACCGCTAAGATTTTTGGCTGAGAGATCTTGCCTATGTCATTCTTCCTACCATCGAATGCCTGAATGAATTAATAATAGTGAATGGTTGGGCAAAAGCCAGCCATTCATACTATTGTTGTATGCTTGCGGATTTCCAGGCAAAACAAAATAGGGTGGGAATCTACCTGTATACCGATGTTTTCTGATTTGTTATACTTATGTTGTACTAAAATAAAGAAGTGCGTAAGAAAACACCCTATTTATCGGACATATTATAAAGACTTTTGCAAATACTATGTTGCGCATATTGTCATACACAAGGCACATATGTCGTTAACGAATATTACAAAAGAAATCATAAACCACACAAAAAAGGAGAATTAAAGAAACCTAAAGCCTTTTTCGAGTTAGATCATTACTATCCAAAAAGTAAATATCCATTTCTATGCGTTTCCTTTTATAATTTAATTCCAATCTGCTCATCTTGTAATAAAGCAAAAAAGGATATAACTATTGATTTTGATTTTTATATAGAATCTAAATCTTTAATACAGGAATTTAAATTCACCCTTTCAAAAGGATCTGTTGCAAAATATATTGCAACAAAAAATAAGAATAATATTACTGTGGAAATTTCTCATCCAAACAAAAAAATCCTAAAAAATTTTGATGAAAGATTTTCATTAAGTCTAAAATATAATGAGTACAAAGACATTGTTGAAGAGTTAATTTATAAAGAAATAAAATTCAATCAGATATATTTAGATTCTATATCAAATATTTTAAATAACACTTCGCTGAACAAAACCATTATAAAAAGAATTATATATGGAAATTATTCAGAAAAGGACGAATTTTTAAAAAGACCTTTGGCAAAATTCTATCAGGATATTTCTGAAGATATCAAATCATTAAAACTGAAGTAAAAGAGGATTATTAAAAAAGTAAAGATTAGTTATGATGTAATTACCTGGAATTTTATATTTTGTTGGTTCGCTAAGTTGTGATTCTATAAATTTGAAGCAAATTATTTATGCAGCAATTTTAGTTTTTTTATGATAAAATATATTTTATCAATATTTTACACCACAAAAAAACATTTCATATCTTTGCTATAGTGCAAAGTAAAAGGGAAGCATCAATTTTACAATACTTTTTAATTTGTTGCACTTATGTTGTACCTATGAAATAAAAAAAGCCTAAAAACTATTTGTTTAAAGGCTTTACAGAAAATTTATTTTAACTTTGTCAAAGTTTTTAATCTTTGACAAAGTTTTATCCCAAATTACGCAGTAGAATTTAGAAAGTCCCAAGGGGACGATTTAATAAAGGATAGGATGAAAGTCCTATCAAAAAAGATATTAAAATTATTAAATAAACTTTCTAATGCGTAATTTGGGATTATAACAAATCAAGCATCAATTTTTATTTTGGCGCCTATATCCGCCCTCCGTTCCCGCTTCCCGAAGCCCAAGCAAATTCCCATATCATTGCGGGAGAGCTCCACTCAGGTCGGGGCGCAGCAGCTATACGTTTTCAATTCTATTTTTTTAGAATTTTTACAAAATAAACAATTGTTTTTTTAAAAAATAGTAACTTTGTTTAAAATCAAGGATGATGGAAATAAGAATCAGTTTAAATGAATATGCAGATATACCGTTTATTAAAAAACTTTTGTCGCAGATAAAAGGCATTTCTGAGATTGAATTGATAAAAGATAATGAAGTGATTTCCGATAAAGAAAATGAAGAAATTAAAGATTTATTATTAGAAAAAAGTCTGGAACAATCTAAAAACGGTGAAAAAGTAAAATATTCTAAAGAAATATTAGATAAGGCTTTCAAATGATTGAAGTTCATTTTACCAAAATAGCACTCGATTCTTTAGACGAAATCAATACTTTTTTGAAATACAAATGGAGGCAAAAACAAATAGATAATTTCAGAAATGACATCGAAACGTTTATTCAATCTTTAGAATTGGGTATTGTAAATTATCCGCATTATAAAAATTCAAAAATTCAATTTGCGCTTTTAGGAAATAAGCAAGTTACAATATACTTTGTAAAAATTTCTGAAAATAATTATGACATATTGCTATTTTGGGCAAATAAAAAAAATCCACAATTATTAAAAAAATTACTTAAATAAATAATGAAAAAATTTTTAATCGCTGCCTTATTTTTAGGCTTATTTTTTAACGAAAATACAGCTTTCGCTCAAACCGAGACTTCTGGCAGAACGGGAGTTTATAGGGCAACTCACACCAAATCTACAGAATTGAAACACACCAAATTACGTGTGAATTTTAATTTTGAAAAAGAACAAATGAACGGAGAAGCTTGGATTACCGCTTCACCTTTTTTCTATGATTCTAATGAGTTGGAATTAGATGCTAAAGCAATGATTATTAGTGATGTAGCATTAGAAAAAAACGGTGCAAGAACTCCATTGAAATACACTTATAAAGATGATATTCTTAAGATTTCTTTGGATAAAACGTATCAGAAAAATCAAGATTATACGGTTTATATCAAATATGTGGCAAGACCAAATGAAGTGAAACAAAAAGGTTCTGCCGCGATTAATGATGCAAAAGGTCTTTATTTTATTAATGCACAAGGAAAAGACCCTAATAAACCTACACAAATCTGGACTCAAGGTGAAACCGAATCTTCTTCTTGTTGGTTTCCTACAATAGATAAGCCCAATCAGAAAACCACGCAGGAAATTTACATGACGGTTCCTAAACAATATGTAACCCTTTCTAACGGAATTTTAAAAAGTTCTGAAAATTTAGGCGAAAACCTGAGAACGGATCATTGGGTAATGGACAAAAAACACGCTCCGTATTTATTTTTCATGGGAGTAGGAGAATATGCCGTGATTAAAGATAAATGGAGAAATATAGACGTAGATTATTATGTAGAAAAAGAATACGAACCGTATGCAAAACAAATTTTTGGGAATACTCCAGAAATGATAGAGTTCTTTTCTAAAAAATTAAACTATGATTTTCCTTGGCAAAAATACGCACAGATTGTAGGCAGAGATTACGTTTCTGGTGCTATGGAAAATACTACCGCAGTAATTCACGAAGAATCTGCACAACAAAAAGCGGGTGATTTAGCAGACGAAAACAAATGGGAAGATGTAATCGCTCACGAATTATTCCACCATTGGTTCGGAGATTTAGTAACCGCCGAAAGTTGGAGTAATCTTACGGTAAATGAGAGTTTTGCAGATTACTCAGAATATCTTTGGAACGAATACAAGTACGGAAAAGACGAAGCCGATTATAAAAGATTAAAATCTCTCAGAAATTCTAAAGCAGACCCAAGAAATTTTGGAAAAGATTTAGTGAGATTTAATTATGAAAGCAGAGAAGACATGTTTGATGGCGTTTCTTATAATAAAGGAGGCGGAATTCTGCACATGTTAAGAAATTATTTGGGAGATGATGCATTTTTCGCTGGACTTTCAGATTATCTTAAAACCAATGAATATGGAACTGGAGAAGCGCATCAACTGAGACTTTCTCTGGAAAAAGTTTCGGGAAAAGATTTAAATTGGTTCTTTAATCAATGGTATTTCGGGAAAGGTTATCCTAAGTTAGAAGTAAAATCTACTTTTGACCCGATGAAAAAACAAGTCACCGTAAATGTTGCTCAAACGCAAGAAGAAAAATTTGAGTTTCCATTGTCGATTGATGTGTTAGAAAACGGTAAAATTTCTAGAAAAGAAGTTTGGGTAACGGCAAAAGCGAAAAATGACTTCGTTTTTGATGTGACTAAAAATCCTGAATTGATTAATGCAAATCCTGAAGGTTTATTGCTGAGCGATATTAAGCAAGACAAAACTCCAGAACAATTATTTTTACAATACACTACTGCTAAAGATTTGTACAGCAAATACACGGCAATAGAAGAAGCAAAAGACCAAGTTTCTAAAAATCCGTTTGCAGACAAATTATATGCAGCAGCTTTGAAAGATAAGTTTTACAGAAATAGATTGTTAGCATTAGAAGGTTTACCAGAAGATCCAAAATCATTTTTGGCAGATGTAGAAAAATTAGCGCAAAATGATGAGAAAAATTTGGTGAAAGGAGCTGCAATCGGTGTTTTAGCAAAAACTAAAAACCCTAAATATTTACCATTATTTGAAAAAGGAATCAATGCTGTTTCTAATTCGGTGAAAGGAAATTCACTTTCTGGAATTGCTCAAGTTGCTCCTGAAAAAGTAGTAAATTATGCCGAAAAAATAGATTTGGAAAGCGCTTCGGAAGATTTAGTGATGACGCTTTTGCCTGTGATTGTAAAAAATAAAATTACTGCTCAAATGCCAAATATTGCCTCTCTTGTAGCTTTTTATCCTTTTATTGGGTTTCAAAATCCTAAATTAGCAGCACCTGCAGAAGAAGGTTTCAATTGGATTATGGATTCTGATAATACAAAAGCAGTACATAATCTTACGAAAGTTTTAGGACAAGCGAAAAGCCAAATTGGCGATAATGTACAAGCCAAAATGATGATTGTTCAAATGCTGAAAAAAGGTTTAGAAAGAAAGATGAAACTATTTAGAGAGAATCCTTCTAGCACCAGTCTAAATACACAAATAGAAATGCTGAATAAAGCGATTACTTCTTACAGTAATTAAGTTATTTGTTCTAATAAATTAAAGCCCTTTTTACATTTTTTGTAAAAAGGGCTTTTTTGATGTTAAAAATTATTTAGATTTAAAATAAAAAACAAAATTCTTAGCATAATTCTTTTGTCAGGAATTTTCAACTCGTTAAATTCGTACAAAAATTGAGGAATTATGATGAAAATCGGAATCGAAGCGGCAAGTTTTTTTGTGCCAAGTTTATATTTAGAAATTAAGGATTTAGCCGAAAAAAGGGGAATAGAACCTGCAAAATTAGAAAAAGGTTTAGGACTGAAGAGGATGGCTTTTCCGGATGTACACGAAGACGCAGCCACTTTTGCCGCAGAAGCACTTTTAAAACTCATACAAGATTATAAAATAAATCCCAAAGAAATTTCTAGAATTTATCTAGGAACAGAATCTGCGCTAGATGCTGCAAAACCTACTGCTACTTATGCCATGCAAATGGTAGAAAAAGAGCTAGAAAAAGAATTTGGAGCAAGATGTTTCAAAAATTGTGATGTAGTAGATATGACTTTTGCGTGTGTAGGTGCTGTAGATGCGCTGCACAATTCTCTTGATTTTGTAAGAGCGAATCCTGAGAAAAAAGCCATTGTAATTGCTTCTGATTATGCGAAATATGAATTGGCTTCTACTGGAGAATATACGCAAGGTGGTGGTGCAGTTGCAGTTTTGGTTTCGGCAAATCCTACATTGTTGGAAATTGAAAATAAATTTGGAGTCGCTACAGAAAGCGTTTTTGATTTCTTTAAACCAAGAAGAGAAACCACTAAAGATTTGGTGCAGAATTTACCAGAAACCTTTGCCGAAAAAGTAGAAATTTTTACAGATGAACCTGTTTTTGACGGTCAATATTCTAATCAATGTTACCAAGATAGAATTAGAGAAGCCTACCAACATTACAAAGAAGAAAGTGGAAGAGAAAAGCCTTATGAAAATTGGCGATTTCTGATTTTCCACCTTCCTTATGCATTCCACGGGAAGCGATTGTTTACTGAAATTTTTGGCTTAGAAAACGGAATGAATACCGCAAGTTCTGAAGATATTAAAGCCATCGCTCAAACCGATGAATATAAAAATTTAGTTGCCGAAAAAATAGAAATTACGCAACGTGCAAGTTCAGAAATTGGGAATATGTACACCGCTTCTATTTTTATGGCGCTACTTTCTGCTTTCCAAGTTTCTTATGAAAATGGGGAAGATTTAGCAGGAAAAGAACTAGGGTTTTTAGCCTATGGAAGTGGAAGTAAATCTAAAGTTTTTGCTGGGGAAATAGGGCGCGAATGGAAATCTGTGGTAGAAAAATGGAATATTTTCGAAGTGCTGAATCAGCGCAGAGCAATAGATTTTGACACGTATGAAAATCTACACCGAAAAAAACTCAGTACTTCTGTAAATCCAGATTGGAAAGGATTTGGATTGGTAAAAGTAGAAAAAGAAAGCCCAGTTTTAGTGGGAGCAAGATATTACGAAAGAAGATAAAAATGAGCCGAGAATTTTCTCGGCTTTTTTTACGTAAAATATTGTAGTGGTTATTTCGTTATAATTCTTTAAATTTGATAGGAATAAAAAGTGAAAATGAGACTGAATAAGATTATATTATTCTTATTGGTGTTATTACCTTATGCAGTAATAAAATCTCAGTCATGTCCATCGATTAAAGATGCTTTAGGAAATTCTGATGTTACTATTACGTGTAATTATCCGCTCAATTCTTCTAAATGTTTTCCGCTGAATATTACTTTTCCCGATATTAGAGATACCAATCAATATTCGGTTTCTGCTATCCCTTTTCCTAACATTGATACCAATACAGGAACGATTTTAGGCTATAAAGACGATGAATATTTAGCCAAAATCGCTTTCAATGATGCTGCTATTTTTGGAAATAAGCCTTTTTCTTTTAATTATTATGGCGAAAATGTACAGTCTTTAATCATTAGTAGTAATGGTTTTGTTAGTTTTAATGAAAACTATTCAGTTGGTGATTACAGTGCTGCAGATATTACGGGAAAACAAATTCCCAATACTTATTTGCCTACAAAATCTATTTTTGGAGTCTATCAAGATTTAGATTTTACAGACAGAGTAGGAAATGTAAGTTATCGAGTAGAAGGTGTTTCGCCGTGTAGAAAACTAATTGTCAATTTTAACAACGGAGAAATTACCAGAACTACACAGAGAAGCACTACGCAGATTGTGTTATATGAATTGACGAATGAAATAGACGTTTATGTAGCAGAAAAACCTTTGCCAGATGTTTCAGCGACGGTTAGAGAATCACTTATTGGGATTAATAATGCTTCAGGAAACGGAATTGCGCCCATTAATAGAAATACAGGAATTTGGTCAGCTGCTCAAGAAGCATACAGATTTTCACCTTCGGGAAATGTTATCAAACCACAACGTATTATTTGGAGCGGTTCTGCTACACAAGCTTTACCTACTGCTTTTAATACTAATTATAGTTCAATAGATTTATGTTCTGTGCAGAACGAAACCATTACTGCTACTGCTTATTATACGCTTTCTAATGGTGTAGTGATTACGCATTCAGATGATATTCGGATTACTTTTGATCCGAGTTATCCTCAAGCCAAAGATTTTGTAAAACCAGTTTGTAATTCTTCTACGAATATTTTTTATCAAGCAGATATTAATCCAGATTTAACCATTCATGGCGCAGCAATTTCTCCATTTGTTTTTAAATATTATCTCGATGGAGCCGATGCTTTTGCTGGAAATGCAAATTTTTTAGATGCTAGTTTGCCTTTAGACGTTACGCAGAAATATTTTGTACGAGTAGAAAGCGCAACCAATGCAAGTTGTTTTACCATTTCTAATTTGAGTTTTTTATTGCTCAATAATATTTTGCTCAAAAACACGGTGGAAATTTGTGATTCAAACAATGATGGAATAGAGAGAAATTTTCAGTTGTCTAGACTGAACTGTCAATTGTTTGATGCCAATTTCGCAGGTTCTGTAAGTTTTATCATAGACAATAATTCTGCAGAAGTAAACAGTGCAGATCTCACTTCGGCTTCTAAAATTTATGTAAAATACAACACTGCTCAATGCGGTACACAGATTTTTGGGCCGATTTCTGTAGTTTTTACCAGTGCTCCATCAGTAGTTTCTACGCCAGTTCAGATGAATTCTATTCATGAAATTTGTGATATTATTTCTAGCAGCAATCCTATTTATATCGAGCCTTTCGAATGGGAAAAAGAACTTAAAAATCGGGGAATTGTCTTTTCTAATGACCCAAATGTTTTTAAAATTAGCGTTTTTGAAACAGAAGAAAATGCTTTACAAAATGTTAATGCTTTAGATTTTATCAGAGAAGGTCAAGAGTTGCAAGATTACACTTATGATTTGTTTGCGAGAATAGAATATCAACAAACAGATGCATGTAAAGGAACTTGTTTTTCGGTTTTGAAATTTACCGTTAAAGTAATTTTTGACAGAATTATTTTAAATGTAAATGATGCAGATACTGATGTTGTCCCAGATTCTCCAACGGTTTATGATACCGAAGATGCAGATATTTATCTCTGCGAAAAAAATAGAGATGAACTCGTGAATTTGAAAAATGATGCAGATGCAGTCATCAAGGTCATTACACCTACTTCTGGAATCACCCAAACTTTTCATGATAATACCATTACAGCTAATGATGTAACCAATTCTGGATTAACCACCGCAGAATTAGACCAAATCTTACCAGATAACATCACCACAAAAGAGTTTTTTGTAAGATATTTGGTTCACGACAGTTGTTATGTGGTAAAAAAATTAAATTATCATATTCTCAAACCTATTGCAGAGAAGAAAAAGCTATTTGTCTGTGCCACCAATAGTCCTGGAAATGCAAATATTACTTTAAGCAATTATGATATAGAAATTCTAGGAACACAATGGAATCAAAATCCGAAGCCTACTGTTACCTATTACAGTGATGCAGCACTTACCAATGTGATTACTACGCTTAATGTTACCAATACTCCTGTTTCTGTTTACGCCGTGATTAATTCTTCTTTAGTGCCTTCTTGCTCTAATGTGGAAGAACTCACGTTTCAATTGTCAGAAATTCAAGGAGTAATTACGGATAATTTAGTCGTCAGTTTGAAGTGTGACCATTTTAACAATAATGAAGAAAAAGTAAAACTTACCGATTATTATTCACAGTTTTTTAATGGAAACTTAGCCAATTATAAATTCGAGTGGTTTAGAAATTATTTCCCAGTTTCTGGCGTGTTTAATTCACTGATTGCAGACCCGTCTCAACCGATTACCATTGCTGGAAATACCACTTTTTATCTCAGGATTTCTACTTTAGATGGAAGCAGTTGTCTTAAAAAAGTAGAATTGCGTTTTGTGTTTGATTTTTCAGCGTATACTCAAGTGAAGTTAGCTCCATCTACCACCATTTTGAGATGTGATGCGACTGGAACACAAACCATGAGTTTTGATTTAAGAGAAGCGATTCCTAAACTATACGAAAATCAAGGAAATCCTAATTTTGCAGATTTTATAAGAGAAGTTCGATTTTTTGAAAATCAAAATGACGCTTTTGACATTGCGAATACTAATTATTTAAGCGATGCAGACGTGCAAAATTATTTATTGCCAGCTACCACACCTTTTAAAACAATTTATGCAAGATATCAATCCATCAATGGTTGTTTTTATGTGAGCGAAGTTGTTTTGAAAATCATTGGAAATATAAAATTTAATATCATCGAAGATATTTCAGTTTGCGATGATAATTTAGATGGAGTTTATACCATT
>ERZ650306.1179-NODE-1179-length-15137-cov-14.841533_pt1 | contig 15137 bp, 9 predicted proteins | sample MGYA00376242_ERZ650306 | MGnify/ENA primary metagenome ERZ650306 (study PRJEB26733, sample SAMN07839244) | wastewater metagenome | biome: urban; feature: wastewater treatment plant; material: waste water | place: USA: North Carolina | collected 2016-03-31 ... | reverse complement strand
TCAGCTCGTGTCGTGAGATGTTGGGTTAAGTCCCGCAACGAGCGCAACCCCTATCCTCAGTAGCCAGCATTTAAGGTGGGCACTCTGGGGAGACTGCCAGGGATAACCTGGAGGAAGGCGGGGATGACGTCAAATCATCATGCCCCTTATGATTTGGGCTACACACGTGCTACAATGGCGTAAACAAAGGGAAGCGAGATTGTGAGATGGAGCAAATCCCAAAAATAACGTCCCAGTTCGGACTGTAGTCTGCAACCCGACTACACGAAGCTGGAATCGCTAGTAATCGCGGATCAGAATGCCGCGGTGAATACGTTCCCGGGTCTTGTACACACCGCCCGTCACACCATGGGAGTCAGTAACGCCCGAAGTCAGTGACCTAACCGCAAAGAAGGAGCTGCCGAAGGCGGGACCGATGACTGGGGTGAAGTCGTAACAAGGTAGCCGTATCGGAAGGTGCGGCTGGATCACCTCCTTTCTAAGGAAGAAGAAGTAGAGTAAAGAATGTGTTTTACTGTTGAGTTATCAAGGAAAACTGAATAACAACATTTCTGGTAGTGATGCGCTTAGGGGACACACCCGTTCCCATCCCGAACACGACGGTTAAGACCTAAGCGGCCGATGGTACTGCACTGGAGACGGTGTGGGAGAGCAGGTGGCTGCCAGATCAAATGGGGATGTAGCTCAGTTGGGAGAGCACCTGCCTTGCAAGCAGGGGGTCGAGAGTTCGAATCTCTTCATCTCCACTGAAATCGAAAGATTTCAAGATGGGCTTATAGCTCAGCTGGTTAGAGCGCACGCCTGATAAGCGTGAGGTCGGTGGTTCGAGTCCACTTGTGCCCATTTTTGAAAGATAGTCAAAAGATTATGGCTTTCAAAAAGATTTGATAAATGATATAATAAAGAAGTTGGAGAAGTACTCAAGAGGCTCAAGAGGACGGTTTGCTAAATCGTTAGACTGGGAAACCGGTGCGCAGGTTCGAATCCTGTCTTCTCCGTCAAATACGTCTATTGTTGAATAGACGTTTTTTTGCCTATGTAATGGTGGTTGCCAATAGTTAATTGTATCTGATAGGGTTGAGATTGGAGGTAGCATGGCACTTCTTGATAAAGTGATGATAGAAGAAATCAGGTCTAGTATCAATATTGTAGATGTTATTTCACAGCATGTGCACTTGTCTAAAGCTGGTACAAATTACCTTGGTCTTTGTCCATTCCACGGGGAAAAAACACCAAGTTTCAATGTTAATGCTCAAAAGCAGTTTTACCATTGTTTTGGCTGTGGTAAATCTGGTGATATTTTCAAATTTCTTGAGGACTATAAACAAATTCCGTTTCGAGAAGCAGTAAAAGAAGTTGCGGATATGGCAGGGATTGTGCTTGAGATTGACACGCGACCCGCACAGGATAATCCTAATCAAGCGTTATTTGATTTACATAATCAAGCAGCAAGGATTTACCATACTGTTCTGACAGCGACCGAAGAGGGCGCTAAAGCTAGGGAATATCTCCATAATCGAGGTATCTCAGATGAAATTATTGAGAAGTTCAATATCGGTTTAAGTTTATCTGATAATGATTTTCTCTATCAGAGCGTCAAACAAAAATTTGAAGAATCTGTTTTGACAAACTCAGGTTTGATTACTTTTGCTGAGAATCGCATCTTCGATAGTTTTCGTGGTCGAATTATGTTTCCACTTAATGATAAGAATGGTCAGGTCATCGCTTTCTCAGGACGTATCTGGCGATCAGAAGATCTTTCCAACAAAACATTAGCTAAGTATAAAAATTCAACGACCACACCAATTTTCAACAAATCAGAAGCGCTCTACAACCTTGACCGAGCGAGTCAAAGTATCAAAAAAACGCGAGAAGTTTATTTGATGGAAGGCTTTATGGATGTGATTGCGGCTTATGAAAATGGTGTCAGCAACGCTGTCGCGAGTATGGGGACTGCTTTAACGGAAGGCCATGTTCGCAAACTTCGGTCGGTTACTAAGAAATTTATTCTCGTTTATGATGGGGATAAGGCTGGGCAGAATGCCATCTATAAAGCTTTGAATTTACTAGCATCGGACGATGTCGAAGTGGTTCGGATTCCGGATGGTTTAGATCCTGATGAATACAATAAGGCTTATCCTGGTGCTCTTGGGACTTTGATGACATCTGGTAGGATGGCGCCTGTTGAGTTCTTAATGGATCATTTACGACCAGCAAATTTATCTAATCTACAAGCTCAGCTAGATTTCATTGATTTGATGAGTCCTAAAATTGCAGCGATTCAATCTTTGACAGCGCAAGATGCGTATATAAAGCGATTAGTTGAGATTTTACCGGATTTCGAGTATAATCAAGTAGAGTCCGCCGTTAATCAAAGGCGGGAAAACGTCGTTGCCTCTCAGGTCATCTATGATGAGCCGTTTATGTTTGATGATGGTATGGCACCTCCTCCTCCGTCAGAGGATGACAGCTATTCATTTATGGATCAGTCCATGGCACCTGTAGTACCTGCTCCAATATCAAGCAATAAGAAATTGTCAAAGATAGAGTTGTCAGAGTTGCAGTTATTACATCGGATGATTTATCATCCAAGTGTTCTGACTCGTGTGGCGTCCATTCATGATTTTCAGTTTGTGCATCGGCGGTATCAGCAACTATTTGAGAAGATGATAGGCTTGGGAGAGGTAGATGAAACAGGTTTGATGGGACAGTTGACGGGTGAAGACTCTGAAACATTTTATGAGGTCTTATCCTCTGTCAATGTGCCAGACGACATCTCAGATCAAGAAATTGACGATTTATTAAAGAATTTCGTTAAAGCAGCTAAAGGCTCCCAATTGCAGGCCTTGCAAGATCAACTTGCACAAGCTAAGCAGACAGGGAATAGTGCCTTAGAATTACAATTAACCTTGCAAATCATTGCTCAGAAACAACAAGATGGGGTATAAAATTGGTAGAAACAAAAAAAGATAGTAAAAAAATCTTCTCAGTATTTGACGTTACGGTTGCAGAATTTATTCGCGACCATAAAAAATTAGGTCAAGCTGTAGATGATGATATTACGGTTGAACTTATCACAGAATTTGGATTAGATGCTGACGGTATTGAAGCGCTACTCACAAAAATTCAGGATGCTGGTATCTCAATCGTTGATAAAAAAGGTGAACCATCAGTGATGGCACTTGAATCGACAAAAATCGATGAAAAAGAAGCTGAAGAAGAAGTCGAAGAGATTGTGACCAATGTCCGTATTGATGATCCAGTACGGATGTACTTGAAAGAAATCGGTCGCTTCCCACTTTTGACATTTGACGAAGAAACACGTTTAGCCGAAGCGATTGTTGCGGGTGGTGAAGAAGGCGAGATGGCTAAACAAATGCTTGCTGAAGCCAACCTACGTCTCGTTGTATCTATTGCCAAACGTTATTCTGGTCGTGGCATGCAATTTCTTGATCTAATTCAAGAAGGTAACATGGGCTTAATGAAGGCCGTTGACAAATTCGATCACACCAAAGGTTTCAAATTCTCAACTTATGCGACATGGTGGATTCGTCAAGCCATCACACGTGCCATTGCTGACCAAGCGCGCACGATTCGTATTCCAGTCCACATGGTTGAAACGATCAACAAATTGATCCGGATTCAACGCCAACTCTTACAAGATTTAGGTCGCGACCCATCTCCTGAGGAAATTGGTGCAGAAATGGATATCAAACCGGAACGCGTGCGAGAAATATTGAAGATTGCTCAGGAACCTGTATCGCTTGAAACACCAATCGGTGAAGAAGATGATTCACATTTGGGTGATTTTATCGAGGACGATGCGATTGAAAGTCCAGTTGATTACACCAACCGTGTGATGTTACGTGAGCAACTTGACGAAGTCATGGATACCCTGACTGATCGTGAAGAAAACGTCCTTCGGATGCGCTTTGGTCTAGATGATGGCCGCATGCACACATTGGAAGATGTTGGCAAACAGTTCAAAGTAACTCGTGAACGGATTCGTCAAATTGAAGCCAAGGCTTTGAAAAAATTACGTCATCCAAGACGTAGCAAACAATTACGAGATTTTATGTAAATCATTGATATTAGTAACTCAAAAGACGTCAAACGGCGTTTTTTTTGTGCCCTAATATGATTTTAAATGAGCATTTTTCTTGAAAATAGATTACAATAAGCATATAATATGATTAAAGGTCAAAATTGGTCAAACGCCAATTATCCTTTAAAACAAACTAAAAATAATCAAATCTTTCCAAAGTATGAAAATTTTAAATCTAGAGAAGGATTTGCAAACTGTAAAGGAGTTACCGTCTATGCTCTGTCAAAATTGTCAGCTTAATGAAGCAACGATTCACCTCTACACAAATGTAAATGGTGTCAAAAAACAAAATGATCTCTGCCAAAACTGTTACCAAATCATGAAATCAGGTGGACCTACAAATCTTTTTGGTGGTGGTGCTAACCAAGGCGCAACCAATCAATCAGATGCTAACTATAATCCCTTCGATGATCTTTTCGGAACATTAGGTAATAATATGAACCATCCTAATGGCCGACCAGACAATGCCACACCGCCAACACAGACTGGTCGTGGTGGTAATGGTGGTCAACCACCTCGTGGTCGTGCAGGAAACGCACAACCCAAAGGTATGCTAGAAGACTTCGGTTTTAACGTGACTGAAAGTGCCCGTAAAGGTGAAATTGACCCAGTCATTGGACGTGATCAGGAAATTACTCGCGTGATTGAAATTCTCAATCGCCGGACTAAAAATAATCCTGTTTTAATTGGCGAACCTGGTGTTGGTAAATCTGCCATTATCGAAGGCTTGGCACAACGCATGATTGATGGTAACATCCCTGCCAATATGCAAGGTGTGCGTCTTATGTCACTTAATATCGCTAATGTCGTTGCCGGTACTAAATTCCGCGGAGAATTTGAAGACCGGATGACTGCGATTGTTGATGAAGTCAGCCAAGATGCTAACACTATCGTGTTTGTTGATGAGCTCCATACTATCGTCGGTGCTGGTGGCGGAACGGATTCTGTTACCGATGCCTCAAACATTATGAAACCTGCACTAGCTCGTGGTGAGTTTCAGCTGATTGGCGCAACGACCTTTAACGAATACCAAAAATACATCGAAAAAGATGCTGCTCTGGAACGTCGCTTTGCAAAAGTTACTGTTGAAGAGCCATCTTCAGACGAATCGATTGCAATTCTACAAGGTCTTCAAAGCAAATTTGAAGCCTTTCATCAGGTAAATTTTGACGCTGATGCAGTCAAGGCAGCGGTTCAGCTCAGTGTTCGCTATATGCCAAGTCGCAGACTGCCGGATAAGGCCATTGACTTACTCGATGAAGCAGCTGCTGCCGTTAAAATTTCAGCTAAAAATAATTTATCCGAACAAAGTAAGCTAGATAAAAAAGCATCACAGCTTGATGAACAGTTACAAGAAGCGATTATCAATCAAGATTTTGTGCTAGCTAAAAGCTTAAACAAAGATCTTCAAAAACTTGAAGCCAAACGTGAGAAACTAACGGTTAAAACAAAGTCGTCTCGTGTGAGCGAAGGTGATGTCTTTGCGGTTGTGTCTAACTTGACTGGCGTGCCTGTCACACAGATGAGCCAAAGTGAGATGACGCGTTTGATTAACTTAGAAAAAGAACTCCATAAACGCGTTATCGGTCAAAGCGAAGCCGTTACAGCTGTTGCTAGTGCTATCCGTCGTAGTCGTTCAGGCATCTCAGATGACAGACGTCCTATGGGTTCCTTCATGTTCTTGGGGCCTACCGGTGTCGGGAAGACAGAGCTTGCTAAAGCTCTGGCAGAGACCGTTTTCGGCGATGAAAACAGCATGATTCGTATCGATATGAGCGAATATATGGAGAAATTTAACACCAGTCGTTTAGTTGGAGCACCTCCTGGCTATGTTGGCTATGACGAGGGCGGTCAGCTAACCGAGCAGGTGCGCAACAAGCCTTATGCTGTCGTCCTATTTGACGAGGCTGAGAAAGCCCATCCGGATGTCTTTAACCTCCTGCTCCAAATCCTTGATGACGGCTTCATCACGGATGGTAAGGGGCGCAAGGTAGACTTCCGCAACACAATCATCATCATGACCAGTAACTTGGGTGCGACCTCATTACGCGACGATAAGACGGTCGGATTTGGTGCAGCCAATGCCTCAACCGACTACGTCGCCATGAAGTCTAGAATTTTAGAAGAGTTGAAAAAACGGTATCGCCCAGAGTTTCTCAACCGTATCGATGAAAGCATTGTTTTCCACCCACTTTCTGAGCAGGAATTATCAGATATCGTAAAAATCATGGCTAAACCATTGATTAAACGTTTGGCAGATCGTCACATCACCTTGAAACTTTCTGCTACTGCCTATCAGCTTATCGCTAAAAATGGCTTTGAACCAGAATATGGGGCGCGTCCAATCAGGAAAGCTTTGGAGAAAAAACTTGAGAATCCTCTGTCGGATAAAATTTTGTCAGGCGAAATTAAGGCTGGAAATAGTGTGACAGTAGGCGTTTCCAAAGGTGAGTTGACAATCAAAGTTATTGATTAACCGAATTAACCAAAAAGGTATTGTAAAATATTTGTGAAAAAAACGTTTTCACGGTATAATAAGGGTATAAAAGATAAAGAGGTGATTATTATGATTAAATTTAACATTCGCGGTGAAAACATCGAAGTCACAGACAGCATCCGCAGCTACGTTGAAGAAAAGATCAGCAAACTTGAAAAATACTTTACTGAAAATCAAGAGCTGACTGCCCACGTTAATCTTAAAGTTTATGCTGAAAAAACGTCAAAAGTAGAAGTGACAATTCCAGCTAAAAACATCACACTTCGTGCGGAAGATACCTCTCAAGAGTTGTATGGTTCAGTTGATTTGGTTCAAGAAAAACTGGAGCGTCAAATTCGTAAGTACAAAACAAAAGTACAAAAGAAACGTAACCACATCGCAACTGGTAAAGTCTTTGATACCTTTGTTGAATTAGCACCAGAAGAAGAAATTGAAGAAGCAAACATTGAAATCGTTAGAACTAAAAACATTGATTTGAAACCTATGGATGCTGAAGAAGCGGTGCTTCAAATGGATTTGATCGACCATGATTTCTTCATCTTCACAGACGGTGAAACAGGTGCTACAAGCATCGTTTATCGCCGGGAAGATGGTAACATTGGTTTGATTGAAACCAACTAATACACCTCATTTTAATAAATGACTGAAAAAGGCTGCACATTGTGTAGGCTTTTTCAGTATGATTTAGAGTAGATGTCCTGAAATTATAACATGTAAGCATTTAGAATGAAAATTTTCTGTAAAAAAAGGTGTGGGACAGTATTTTTCCTTGAAATATCCGTAAAATAGTGGTAATATAAGGTGGTAATTAAAAAAATGCCATCGGGTGTTTAAAATTAAAGGAGACAAAAATGTCAATTATTACTGATGTTTACGCTCGCGAAGTCCTTGACTCACGCGGTAACCCAACAATTGAAGTAGAAGTTTACACTGAATCAGGTGCATTCGGCCGTGGAATGGTACCTTCAGGTGCTTCTACTGGTGAACACGAAGCTGTTGAGCTCCGTGATGGTGACAAATCTCGTTACCTTGGTAAAGGCGTACAAAAAGCTGTTGACAACGTAAACAACGTTATCGCTGAAGCTATCATTGGTTACGATGTTCGCGACCAACAAGCCATCGACCGTGCGATGATCGCTTTGGACGGAACACCAACTAAAGGTAAACTTGGCGCTAACGCAATTCTTGGTGTGTCTATCGCTGTAGCTCGTGCTGCTGCTGACTTCCTTGAAGTACCACTTTACCACTACCTTGGCGGTTTCAATACAAAAGTATTGCCAACTCCTATGATGAACATCATCAATGGTGGTTCACATGCTGACAACTCTATTGACTTCCAAGAATTCATGATCATGCCAGTTGGCGCGCCTACTTTCAAAGAAGCGCTTCGTTATGGTGCAGAAGTATTCCACGCTTTGGCTTCAATCCTTAAAGCTAAAGGTTACTCTACTGCCGTTGGTGATGAAGGTGGTTTCGCACCTAACTTGAAATCAAACGATGAAGGTTTCGAAGTCATCATCGAAGCGATCGAAAAAGCTGGTTATGTACCAGGTAAAGACATCGTTCTTGCTATGGATGCTGCATCTTCTGAATTCTACAACAAAGAAAAAGGCGTTTACGAATTCGGTAAATTGGCTAACAAACCAGAAGAAGAGTGGGAACTTAAAACTGAGAAAGACATGATTGCTTACTACGAAGAACTCGTAGCTAAATTCCCAATCATCTCTATCGAAGATGGTCTTGACGAAAACGACTGGGAAGGTTGGAAAGAATTTACTAAAGTACTTGGTAAGAAAATCCAACTTGTTGGTGACGACTTCTTCGTTACAAACACTGACTACCTCAAACGTGGTATCGCTGAAGGTGCTTCAAACTCAATCCTTATCAAAGTTAACCAAATCGGTACTTTGACTGAAACTTTTGAAGCAATTGAAATGGCTAAAGAAGCTGGTTTCACTGCTGTTGTCTCTCACCGTTCAGGTGAAACTGAAGATTCTACAATCTCAGACATCGCTGTTGCAACTAACGCTGGTCAAATCAAAACTGGTTCATTGTCACGTACTGACCGTATCGCTAAATACAACCAATTACTTCGTATCGAAGATCAATTGGGTGAAGTTGCGGTTTACAAAGGCCTTGACTCATTCTACAACATCAAAGACAAATCTCGTTTCTAATCAGTTGATCTGATTTCAGAGACTTGAATCTAGAAGAAGAACCTCTCGGGGTTCTTTTTTTGCTATAATAAAAGTATCATAAATTTATTGGAGATAATTATGGCTAACTTAGCACCTTATATTTCGTCAATCCGCCTGATTGTCGTGATGTTTCCCTTTCTTGCAATTTTACTTTTGTTGCCGTTTTTGATCCGGCAGTATCATCGTTATGGTGCCATCTCAGGTTGGATGGTTGGCGTCAACTATGCCTTCATCTTTTACCTCCTCTGCGCCTATGCCCTGACCATTTTGCCCTTACCGACGGTTGATCAGGTTAGAGCTATGACCGGACCTGTCGAAAATTTACATCTGTTTGACTTTGTTCATGACTTTATCACCTACTCAGGTTTTGTGCTAACACAGCCTAGGACGTGGTTGCATGCAGCTAAAAGCCCGCAGTTTATTCAGCCATTTTTTAATTTGCTCCTGACTTTGCCCTTTGGCATGTTCTTGCGTTACCAGTATAAAAAACGCTTTGTGACGAGCCTGGTTTTAGCTTTTTGTTTGACACTCTCTTTTGAGCTCATTCAACGCTCAGCCTTATTTGGCCTCTATCCTCGCCCTTATCGTCTATTTGATGTCGATGACCTACTCTTGAACACCTGTGGTGCCATGTTGGGGTGGTTAATATCAGGCCCACTTGGGAAAATATTGCCTAAAAAAGAAGACATCGTTGAAACCCTAGAGGAGAGAAGTCATAGAGTCTCTATCAACCGTAAAAGTGTGGCGATTTTGCTTGATCTTACTGTAATTATCGTCTGTGATGTCACCTATAACCTGATCGTGGGTCAACCTCATCAGCTTATTAGCATCCTACTCTATCTTTTTTGGGTTGTTGTACCAGAACTTGTCGGGTGGCCAACTCTTGGTCAAAGACTTGTCCATTTGAAACTGACTGACAAGTCGGGTGGTAAAGCGGGTGTCTTACAGGTAGTGCTGAGAAATCTATTTGGGTATGTCCTGGTCATCGGTTTGTTTGCGGCTGAGCTGTATGTACTGAACCAGACTGGAACAGTTATAGCATCTGAATTAGGAACCTATTATTTTCTCTCCTTGTTTGGCCTTTTTCTGATCCTCGTCTTTGTGATTAGTTTATTTGTCAGCCTATTTACCAAACAATTTTTCCATGAAATTCTCTCAGGCACACGTTTGGTGTCGACCTATCAAAATAAGGCGGAGAAGTAGCTTAAACGTGCTATAATTGACCTATGATTACAAATTATAAGTTAGATAAAAATACCCTCGTTCAGTCAGCTGACGGCCTTGATTTTACACTTTTGACCAAGCCTACGAAAGAAGAAATTGGTCGTCTTGCGACTGCTCATAACTTTCCTTTTGACTATATAGCAGGGATTTTGGATGATGATGAAAATGCTCGTTTTGAGATGGATGACGAAGGAAATCTCTTGCTCTTGCTTCAGTATCCTTGTGTAGAGGATGAAGCTACAGAGGTCTATCCTTTTTCTTTGATCATAAATCCAAAGAAAAAAGACGTCATTTTATCCTTAAACCATGATTATGATTTATCGCCGATTTTCGAGCGTCATTATGATCCGTCACGCTACCAACATGAGCTGATTTTTCAGATCATGAGTACACTCGGACGATCTTTTAATAATTACTTGGCTCAGTTCAAGAAGCGGATGAAGGTGATTGAGAAAGAGCTAGCATTGTCTCAGGAAAATGCGCAAATCATGGAGATAATTCGGTCGCAGAAAAGTCTGATCTATTTTGAGGCAGCGCTTGAGGATAATATCGAAGTCTATCAAAAATTGATGGCTTATTTACGAGATCAGGGTGAGAATGGTTTTTCGGATCGGATTTTTGATATCTATGTTGAAGCAGCACAGGCTTTGACGACGACAGAGATTCAGTTGAAGTTACTTGAAAACTTGAGTGACCTATTTTCCAATATTGTTTCCAATAATTTGAATATCATTATGAAAATTATGACAAGTGCGACATTTATTATGACGATTCCGGCGATTATTGCAGGTTTGTATGGGATGAATGTTAAATTGCCTTTTCAGAATGTATCGTACGCTTTTTGGCTGATTATGGTGGCTGCGACTTTAATTTCTTGGTTGGTTTTTCGCATTATGTTACGGAAACGAATGTTTTAATAACTTTGTGAACTAACACACTTGCAACTTGAAAATGGTACAGATTTAATGATTCCTTAACCTGTTACATAAGAGAAAGTCATAAAACCCTCGTTTTTTACTTGTGTAACCGTTTTCTGTATGATAGAATGGTTATGTAGTATAAAACAGGTGACTTAGGGAATGTCACCTTTCTCGTCAAAAATAGGAGATAATAAAACATGAAAACTGAAGTGACTGAAAACGTTTTTGAAGAAGCATGGGCAGGATTTAAGGGAACAGACTGGAAAGAAAAAGTCAGCATCTCTCGTTTCGTAAAAGACAACCACAAAAATTACGATGGAGATGAATCTTTCCTTGCAGGACCGACAGAACGTTCTTTGAGAATCAAAAACATCATCGAGTCAACGAAAGACCGTTATGAAGCGTCTCAGTTCCCTATGGATACTGATCGCGCAGCGTCAATCGCTGATATCCCAGCTGGTTACATTGACAAAGAAAATGAGCTGATCTACGGACTTCAAAACTCTGAGCTTTTCCGTCTGTCATTCATGCCTAAAGGGGGCGCTCGGATGGCTGAAACAGCCTTGAAAGAGCATGGCTACACACCAGATCCACTCATGCATGAAATCTACACCAAACATGTGACAACAGTTAATGATGGGATTTTCCGTGCTTATACGTCTAATATCCGTAAAGCACGCCACGCCCACACTGTAACTGGTTTGCCAGATGCTTACTCACGTGGTCGTATTATTGGGGTTTATGCACGTTTGGCCCTTTACGGTGCAGATTTCTTGATGAAAGAAAAATTTGCTGACTGGAATGCTATTAAAGAAATCAATGAAGAAACAATTCGTCTTCGTGAAGAAATCAACATGCAATATCAAGCACTTGGTGAAGTTGCAAAACTTGGTGACTTGTATGGCGTAGATGTACGCAAACCTGCCAAAAACGTTAAGGAAGCCATTCAATGGACTAACATTGCCTTCATGGCAGCTTGTCGTGTGATCAATGGTGCGGCAACTTCTCTTGGTCGTGTGCCAATCGTTTTGGATATCTTTGCTGAACGTGACTTGGCGCGTGGGACATTCACAGAGTCAGAAATCCAAGAATTTGTTGATGATTTCGTTTTGAAATTGCGTACTGTTAAGTTTGCACGGACAAAAGAATACGATGCGCTTTATTCAGGTGATCCAACTTTCATCACAACATCAATGGCTGGTGTGGGTAACGACGGTAAACACCGTGTGACAAAAATGGATTACCGATTCTTGAACACCTTGGATAATGTTGGCAACTCACCAGAACCAAACTTGACTGTCCTTTGGGCGAGTGAATTGCCTTATGCCTTCAAACGCTACTGTATGAGTATGAGTCACAAACACTCTTCTATCCAGTATGAAGGCGTGAAAACAATGGCTGAAGATGGTTATGGCGAAATGTCATGTATCTCTTGTTGTGTATCACCACTTGACCCAGAAAACGAAGAAGGTCGTCACAACATTCAGTACTTTGGCGCACGCGTTAATGTCTTGAAAGCCCTCTTAACTGGTATTAATGGTGGTTATGATGATGTGCATCGTGATTACAAAGTTTTCGATATCGATCCAATTAAATCTGATGTTTTAAACTTTGACGAAGTCAAAGCTAACTTTGAAAAATCTCTTGACTGGTTGACTGACACGTATGTGGATGCCTTGAACATCATCCACTACATGACTGACAAATACAATTATGAAGCAGTTCAAATGGCTTTCTTACCAAGTCACCAACGCGCTAACATGGGATTCGGTATCTGTGGTTTCGCAAATACAGTGGATACTTTGTCAGCCATTAAATACGCAACAGTTAAACCAATCCGCGACGAAAATGGTTACATCTACGATTACGAAACAATCGGTGATTTCCCTCGTTACGGTGAAGATGATGACCGTGCTGATGACATTGCAAAATGGTTGATGGCAGAATACCATAACCGTTTGGCTAGCCATCAATTGCACAAAGATGCAGAAGCAACTGTATCATTGTTGACCATCACATCAAACGTGGCTTATTCTAAACAAACAGGTAACTCGCCAGTTCACCGTGGTGTATTCTTGAATGAAGATGGCACATCAAACATCAGTGAAGTTGAATTCTTCTCACCTGGTGCTAACCCATCTAACAAGGCCAAAGGTGGTTGGTTGCAAAACCTTCGCACACTTGAAAAACTTGAGTTTAAACATGCCAACGATGGTATCTCTCTAACAACGCAAGTTTCACCAAAAGCACTTGGTAAAACACGTGATGAACAAGTGGATAACTTGGTTGACGTCCTCGATGGTTACTTCGAAGATGGTGGTCAACACGTCAACTTGAATGTCATGGACTTGGCTGATGTGAAAGATAAAATCCTTAACGGCGAAGATGTTATCGTTCGTATCTCTGGCTACTGTGTTAACACGAAATACCTTACAAAAGAACAAAAACATGAATTGACACACCGTGTCTTCCACGAAGTTTTGTCAATGGATGTTTAAGTGTCACTTGCTTCAAATACTGAGAAACCGTCTTCTGACGGTTTTTTTGTATCAGTTGCTGTCAAAGGTGCTTGGCCTTGGACCGAAGGTCGTGGCAATTGAAGCTTTTAAGGGTGCATGGGGGTGAGAAGTGGAATGACTTCCAAGCCGGTTGAATGGAGGTTTTATGTTAAAATAAGAGTAAGATGTGATGAAGGTGGAGGTATCCTATGTTATACGGAAAAAATGATCAATCCAAGAAGTCGACTTATTTGCAGCCTATTTTTGGGTCTGGTGCGTCGGACCGTGATATTCCTAAATACAAATTAGGGGCGGATCCAATTGAGCCGCGTATTGCTTATCAACTGATTAAGGATGAGCTCTTGGATGAAGGGGCAGCACGGCAAAATTTAGCGACTTTTTGTCAGACCTATATGGAACCTGAGGCCAGCTTGCTCATGGGTGAAACCCTAGAGAAAAACGCCATTGATAAGAGTGAATATCCTCGAACAGCAGAGCTTGAAAACCGCTGTGTCAATATGATTGCGGATCTTTGGCATGCTCCAGAACAAGAGACCTATATGGGAACCTCGACCGTTGGTAGCTCTGAAGCCTGTATGCTAGGTGGTATGGCCATGAAGTTCCGTTGGCGGGCACGGGCTAAAGCTGCTGGCATTGATATTTTAGGCCGCAAGCCTAATCTGGTCATTTCATCCGGCTACCAAGTCTGTTGGGAGAAGTTTGCCGTGTATTTCGATGTCGAGCTACGGGAAGTGCCGATGACGGCGGAAAACATGAGCCTTGATATTTCTGACATTAGCAGTTATTTTGATGACTACACGATTGGTGTTGTGGGGATTCTTGGCATCACTTATACTGGCTGCTACGACGACATTTTAGGATTAGATGCAGTTTTGACCGCCTACAATCAAACTGCAAAAATCAGCATCCCAATTCATGTTGATGCCGCTTCTGGTGGCATGTATACCCCTTTCATGTCGCCTGAACTCAAGTGGGATTTTCAGCTTGATAACATTGTGTCGATCAATACATCTGGCCATAAGTACGGCCTTGTTTATCCTGGCATCGGGTGGGTACTTTGGCGCGATAAAGCCTATTTGCCAGAGGAGTTGATTTTCAGTGTGTCTTACTTGGGAGGTAACATGCCGACCATGGCCATCAATTTTTCTCGGAGTGCCAGCCCCATCATCGGACAATTCTATAATTTCATGCGCTTTGGCTTTAATGGCTACAAAGCCATTCACCAACGTACTCACGATGTTGCCCGATTCCTAGCCAAGACAGTAGAATCAACTGGTCGTTTTACCCTTTACAATGCAGGTGAGCAGTTACCGATTGTCTGCTACAAGTTAAAAGATGAGAGCAAACAAGAATGGACATTGTATGAACTGGCTGACGTCCTACAAATGAAAGGGTGGCAAGTACCTGCTTATCCACTCCCAGCTGATTTATCAGATACGATTATTCAGCGCTATGTCGTTCGTGCTGATTTGAGTATGAATGTCGCAGAAGAGTTTGCGGAAGATTTCAAATGGGCCATTACTAAATTAGATGACTCACGATTTTTACGTGAAAAAGATGACGATAGACGCGTCCAAGGCTTTACACACTAAAGAATTACCCAAAGTCAAATTTTGGATAAAATAAAAAACTGCTAGTCAATGTCAAGCCCCAAATAAAACAGACAGTTCAAAA
>ERZ650306.1167-NODE-1167-length-15260-cov-21.312068_pt1 | contig 15260 bp, 14 predicted proteins | sample MGYA00376242_ERZ650306 | MGnify/ENA primary metagenome ERZ650306 (study PRJEB26733, sample SAMN07839244) | wastewater metagenome | biome: urban; feature: wastewater treatment plant; material: waste water | place: USA: North Carolina | collected 2016-03-31 ... | reverse complement strand
CCCCAGTCAAACTTCTGCCAGCCGCGTCAACCATGTGGACGCGCTGCCACCGGGCACCCGCCTGGCCGAGTTTGAAATCCTGCAATTGCTGGGCGTGGGTGGTTTTGGCATGGTCTACAAGGCATTCGACCACTCGCTGCACCGTGCCGTGGCCATCAAGGAATACATGCCCTCGGCGCTTGCAGGCCGCGCGCAGGGGCAATCGCTTTGGGTGCGGTCGTCGTCCGACCAGCAGACGTTCCAGGCCGGGTTGACGTCGTTCATGGGCGAGGCGCGCCTGCTGGCGCAGTTTGACCACCCGTCCCTGGTGAAGGTGTTCCGCTTCTGGGAGGCTAACAACACCGCTTACATGGTGATGCCGCTGTACACCGGCATGACGTTCAAGCAGGCGCGCGCGCAGATGCGCACGCCCCCGCCCGAGGCATGGCTGCGCAAGATGCTGTGGTCGGTGCTGGGTGCGCTGCGCGTGCTGCACGATGGCAACACGCTGCACCGCGACATCTCTCCGGACAACATCTTCCTGCAGGACAACGGGCCACCGGTGCTGCTGGACCTGGGTGCCGCGCGCCATGCGATCAATGACCAGGGGCACAAGCACACGGCCGTGCTCAAGGTGAACTACGCCCCCATCGAGCAATATGCTGAAAGCGACGATGAATTGCGCCAGGGGCCCTGGAGCGATTTGTATTCGCTGGCGGCGGTCGTGCATGGCTGCCTGTGCAATGACACGCCTTTGCCGGCCACCTTGCGTTCCATTCGAGATCGCATGGTGCCGTTCCCCCGCATTGCCAAGACCGTGAAGCGGCAGTTTGGTGTTGAGTATTCGCCTGCATTTGTCGCAGCGGTGACCCAGGCCCTCTCTTTGCGCCCCGAAGATCGTCCTCAGAGCATTGACGCCTTCTTGCAGGCCATGGAAATGGTGTCTGCGCCTGAAGGTATTGACGGATTCGATTTCCGCGCTGATCTGGGCGACATCTGGGTCGAGCCTGCGGACCAGCCCGGCCCTGGGTTGCTGACGCCCACCGTGGATGTGACCTCTGCGCCCAAGATCGTGGCGGATATCCAGGCATCGCTGGCAGGCGCGCAAGCCGCGGTCTCTGCTCCTGCCGCTTTGCACGATTCCAAGCGGGTGGATGCTGACTCAGGCCCTGATACGGTGGCTGTAGAGGCTGCAGATACCGTCTTCATGGACCCGGGCGATACGGTGATGATGGAGGAGTTGGAGTCGTCCAGCCCGTCAGGTCATCGTTCAGGATCGGGCGCGCACCGCGAAGTAGGGGGGCATGCTTCCAAGTCTTCCAGGTCTGCGAGCGCTTCGCACGAATCGAGTCAACGGGCCCGCGCGGCTGTCCCGCGTCGCCACAAGAGCTTGCGCTGGGGGGCTGTGGCTGCGGTTGCTTTCATGGCGGTGGCGAGTGCGGGCTGGGGGCTGTATGCACGCAAGGCGCCGGTGGCGGATGACATCATCACCGAAATGGCTGAGCCACCAGCCGCTTTGACGCTGGTGGAAGCGTCTGCCCCTGTGGCCAGCGCCTCGGTCGCCAGTGAGGTGGCTGTGGCGGAGCCCAGTCTCGTGGATCCTCCGCTGGTTGCAGCTTCTGCGTCCCAGCCGGCTACGGCGCCCAAGCCCGTGGTGCGCAACAGCGCCGCTGCAAGAAAGGTGGCTCCAGAGCCTGCCCCCGCGCCGGTGGTGGCTGTGGAAGCGCCTCCTCCGCCTCCCCCGCCACCGCCTGAGCCGAAACCCCGGCCAGCACCCGCCAAAATCCCGACGCCCCAAGAGGTTTGCGCGAATGCTGGCTTCTTGGCCAAACCCATGTGCATTCATCAGGAATGCCAAAAGCCGTCGCAGGTCGGGCAGGCCATCTGTGTCGAGAACCGAAAGCGCTACGAGGCTGAGGAGCAGCGTGCCCGGCAGATGGGCAACTGAGTGGTTCGGCGCCTCGGCGGACGGGCTTCGGGACGAGCGGTTGTACCGTTTTTGTGAAACTTCGTATAATCACAGGCTTCGCAGCGATTGAGCGGCCCCGCGGCGAACACATCAGTCCCACCTAAGAGGCTTCCTTCAGAGAAGCACCGACCGTGGAAAAGGGCCCTTACAAACCCCCTCTTGAAAAGAGAAACTCATGACTACTACTTTCAGCGCAAAGCCCGCTGAGGTTGTGCACGAGTGGTTTGTGATTGACGCGACCAATAAGGTCCTCGGACGAGTAGCCAGCGAAGTTGCTCTCCGTTTGCGCGGCAAACACAAGGCCATTTACACGCCTCACGTCGATACCGGTGACTTCATCGTCGTTATCAACGCAGCCCAACTCAAGGTTACCGGCACCAAGTCCCTGGACAAGGTGTACTACCGTCACTCGGGCTATCCCGGCGGTATCACGGCCACCAACTTCCGCGACATGCAAGCCAAGCACCCTGGTCGTGCTCTGGAAAAGGCTGTCAAGGGCATGCTGCCTAAGGGTCCCCTGGGCTATGCAATGATCAAGAAACTCAAGGTGTACGGTGGTGCTGAGCATCCCCACGCCGCCCAGCAGCCCAAAGTGCTGGAAATCTAAGGAGCCTTGAGAATGATTGGTGAATGGAACAATGGCACCGGCCGTCGCAAGTCCAGCGTCGCCCGCGTGTTTCTGAAAAAAGGCTCCGGCAAGATCACTGTGAACGGCAAGGACATCCAGTCCTACTTCGGCCGCGAAACATCGATCATGATTGCCAAGCAGCCCCTGGTGCTGACCAACCATGTCGAAACTTTCGACATCCAGGTCAATGTCCACGGCGGTGGTGAATCCGGTCAAGCCGGTGCAACCCGTCACGGCATCACCCGCGCTCTGATCGACTACGATGCAACACTCAAGTCTGCACTGAGCCAAGCCGGCTTCGTGACACGTGATGCACGTGAAGTGGAGCGTAAGAAGGTCGGTCTGCACTCTGCACGTCGTGCAAAGCAGTTCTCGAAGCGTTAATCTTCGCAGCCTTCAGGAGACCGGGTTTTCCCCCGGCCTCTGCAAAAACCGCCTTCGGGCGGTTTTTTCGTTTATGGTGCGTGCTTCTTCAAGGGGGATGGTTCGTACATGCGTTTTCGTTTGCTTCGTCGGCGGTTGACCATTAGCGCACCCAGGGTGGCCATTCGCAGTGCGATGCCGTGGCCCCTGCGCTGGCTGGTATTGGCGCTTGCCTTGGGCCTGAGCGCAGCCACCGCCTTGTGGGCTTTTGAGTTTGGCAAGTCGATTGCAGGCCTTGAGCCCACTTCGCGGCAGGAGGTGATGCAACTGCGCGCCGAGATTGATCGATTGCGGGAGCAGTCACAGCAAACCCAGTTGCTGTCGCAAACGGCGGAGAGTCTCTTGACTGCTGATCGTGCAACACTGGAGCGCCTGACTGCCCAGGTGAAGCAGCTGGAAGCGGAGAATCGCGCCCTGCGAGACGATCTGGGCTTTTTTGAAAAACTCATTCCTGCGGCCAAATCGGATGGCGTCACCATACGTGGCCTGAAGGCGGAGTTGGTGGGTGGTGCGCAGCTGAAGTGGCAGGTGCTGGTCATTCAGGCTGCTGCTGCACGCAATGCGCCGGAATTCAAAGGGCGCCTGGAATTGGTGCTTGCGGGTGTTCTCAACGGCAAGCCTTGGACGCAGGCCTTCCCGCCTGAAGGGCAGGCGCTCCAGTTTCGCCAGTACCGTCGCTTGGGAGGCGTATTCGCTTTGCCTCTGAATGTCGTGGTAAAAACCGTGACCGCCCGTGTCTATGAAGGCCAGGCCATTCGGGCAATCCAGGCGGTAGATCTGGATTGAGTCCGCCGAGGGAGCTTGCGGACGTGTGCGCAATGCACTGGTGCTGGGGCTTTCTGCCTGGCGTGGTGGTGCGGTGTCTCAATGATTTCGTAGTGGAGCGCCGCAAAGGCGTCTGAGGAGGAGTTCCAATGTTTTCTCGCAAGAAGCAGCCGCCCATCAAAAGCTTGATTGCCCATGGCACCCGCATCGAAGGCAATGTTCTGTTTGAAGAAGGAATTCGGATCGACGGGGATGTGGTGGGTGATATCCGTGCTTCGACCGAGCAACCCAGCATCTTGGTGATTTCCGAAACGGCCCGAGTGGAGGGGGCTGTGCATGCTGACCATGTGATCGTGAATGGGTCGGTGGTGGGGCCAGTGCACGCCGCGGAGCTGCTGGAACTGCAGCCCAAGGCGCGCATCACAGGCAATGTGAACTACAGGGCGCTGGAGATGCACCAAGGGGCAACGATTGCGGGTCAGTTGCAACCTGCGGCTGTGTTGATTGAAGAAAAGCCCCCACTCAAACTAGCGTCAAACAACCAGTGAGCTGAGCGCATGGGGGTGTTGCAGTACCATCCCATGCAAATTCTGAATCCGGAGTCCCCATGAGTACAGTTGCTGAAAACGTCCCCACCGAAATGCCCGCGCCGATTCTGTTCACCGACAGCGCTGCGGCCAAGGTTGCGGATCTGATTGCCGAGGAAGGTAACCCGGATTTGAAGCTGCGCGTGTTCGTGCAGGGCGGCGGGTGCTCTGGCTTCCAGTACGGTTTCACCTTCGATGAAATCACCAATGACGACGACACCACCATGACCAAGAACGGGGTGTCGTTGTTGATCGACGCGATGAGCTACCAATATCTGGTGGGCGCTGAGATCGACTACAAGGAAGACCTGCAAGGCGCACAGTTTGTGATCAAGAACCCGAACGCTACCACCACCTGTGGTTGCGGTTCCAGCTTCTCTGCCTGACCAGGCCAAGCCCTGCAAAAGGGCATCAAGCGGGGTAAATGGCCCCTAAAACACGGGCGCCTTGTGCGCCCGTGACGTTTGGAAGGTTCCCTGCTTGCCCCAGGATGGTTTGACGGGCCAGCCACGCAAAAGCGCAGGCTTCCACCTGCATCACAGGCAGGCCCAGCACATCCGTTGGCTCCACGGGTAAAGGGGCCAGCAAGTCCTTCAGGCGGTGCATCAGGTGGTTGTTGAGCGCGCCGCCACCGCACACTGCCATCAAAGTTGCGCCTCCACCGTATTGTTTGACTGTGTTCGCGCAAGCCTGGGCAGTCAGCTCGGTCAAAGTGGCTTGTACATCGGCGGGGCGCAGTTCCGCAAAGTGCTGCAACTTGCTGTTGAGCCACGCCACATTGAACAAGTCCCTTCCGGTGCTTTTCGGTGGCGCTTTCTGAAAGAACGGCTCTTTCAAAAAGATTTCCAGCAGGGCCGGGTGCACAGTGCCCTGGGCCGCCCAGCGGCCTTGAGCATCGTAGGGTGCGCCAGTGTGCTGTTGGCACCAGTAGTCCATGAGCGCATTGCCGGGGCCGCAATCAAAGCCGATCACCGGGCCTTGCGCTGGTAGCACGCTGATGTTGGAAATGCCGCCAATGTTCAGCACCAGCACGGTCTGGTCGGGCTTGCGGAAAACACCGTGGTGGAATGCAGGAACCAACGGTGCGCCCTGGCCCCCGGCCGCAACGTCGCGGCTACGGAAGTCGGCCACCACACGAATGCCGGTGAGCTCCGCCAACAAGGCGGGGTTTTGCAGCTGCAGTGTGTAGCCCGTGCCGTCGAATTCCTGGGGGCGATGGCGGACGGTTTGTCCATGGGCGCCCAGGGCGCTGATTCGACGAGCGTTGAGTTGCAGGTCACTCAGCAGTTGCTGGACCAGAGATGCATAGATGCGAGAGACGGCGTTGCCCGCGAGGGCAGCTCTGTGCAACTCGTCGGCTCCAGACGTGTTCAGGGCCAGCAGCTCGCTTTTGAGCCCGTCAGAAAAAGGGGCAGATCGGTGTCCCAGTACCTGGAGGCGTTTTCCAGCAAAGTCCACCAGAACAGCATCCACCCCATCCAGCGAGGTGCCAGACATCAGTCCGATGTAGAGATCACCCATGGTTGTGGCGTCTGGCTCATTCCCCCGCTGGCCGTGTGCAGGCGGGGGGAATACTTTTACTGGGCGCTGGCCTGCTGGATCAGGTCTGCTGAAGAGAGTTGGGTTCGCATGGCAGCGGCCAAGCGCTGGAAGGCGGGCCGCGCCGCCGCAGAGACCGGTGCTGCTGCCTCGCTTTGCTGGGCGATGGTTTGTGGGTCCTGGTGCTGACCGTTGATGCGGAACTCAAAATGCAGGTGCGGCCCGGTCGCCCAGCCCGTGGCGCCCACGGCACCCACGGTTTGGCCTTGTTCTACCGACTGGCCATTCTTGACATCAATGCGGCTCAGGTGGGCGTACACGGTCACGTGCTGGTTGCGGTGCTTGACGAAGACCACGTTGCCAAAACCGTTCTGTACCCCTGCAAACTCCACCACGCCATCACCCACCGTGCGCACCGGGGTGCCTGTAGGGGCTGCGTAGTCGGTGCCCAGGTGTGCGCGCCAGGTTTTCAGGATCGGATGCATCCGCATCTTGAAGCCGCTGGTCACCCGAGAAAACTCGACGGGAGAGGCGAGGTACGCGCGGCGCATGCTCTCACCCTCCAGGGTGTAGTAGGCGCCTTTGGATGCCTCAGGTTCCTGGAACCACACGGCTTCGTAGGTCTTGCCGTTGTTGCGGAACTCGGTGCTCAACACGCGGCCGGTGCGCAGCGGCTCGCCATCGGCTTCCAGTGTTTCGTAAACCACAGCGAAGCGGTCGTCCTTGCGCAGGGAGCGGTGGAAATCGATGTTGCCGGAGAAGATTTCCGCCACTTGCACGGCAACGGCATCGGGAATGTTGGCGGCGTCTGTGGCTGCAAACAATGAACTGCGAATCACGCCACCAGCCAGGCGGGTGCCTTTGGTGAGCGGAGCAGTTTCGATGCGGGAGACGAAGCCTTCGCCCTTGCGTTCAACCACCAGTCGGCGGAAGGTGCCGCTGTCGTCGGGAGCCCAGCGTGCAGTCAGGCGTACCAGGCTATGGTCGTCCGTGGTTTCTGCGGAAACCAGGCGGCCCGCACGGCCCAGCAAGTTTTGGCGCACCGTGTTGTCAGCGCGCAAGAATGCCGCCGCAGCTGGATCGGCAACGCCCATGCGTTGCAGCAGCGATTCAGCGGTGTCACTGCTGCGGGTCTGCTCAGACCGGTACAGCGAGAAGCCTGGTGCTTCCAGTGCCTCGAGGGAAAGGTTTTCTGCCAGCGATTCAACCGGATAGCTCACCAGTTTGGTGGGCAGGTCCGCGGCATCGGGGCCAAGCGAAGCCACAGCAAACGCCCCGCCGCCACCTGTCAGCAGCACAGCGGCCACTGCAGCGGTGATGCGCTTGGGGTGTTTTTGGGCGGTTTGGGACAGGCGATCAAGCAAAGCCAGGCTGGCGGTGGTCAAGCCGTGAATCAAGTTCTATCCCCAGAATTGGTGTGTCAACGTCTGAGCCGGGAGCGGATGGCTCGGCGGCACGTGGAGGCACTGAGATGGATACAAGGCAAATTTCGGCCGGTGAATCCAGTGCCGAAACGGCGGCCCTACTAGAATCCGCCTTTGCAATGGAGCCCGAGTATAGCGGCGCGCGATCCCCAGACATCGAAAAAAACCCTTATGAATCAATCTGCTGTTACAACAAGCCCGCTGTCCGATGGTGTACGAAAGGCCCTGGAAGTCTCGCTGCGGGGTGTGGAAGAGTTGCTGCCGCAGGACGAGTGGGCCAAGAAGCTGGCGCGCTCCGAGTCCACGGGCAAACCCCTGCGTATCAAGCTGGGTCTGGACCCCACGGCACCTGACATCCACATCGGCCACACGGTGGTGCTCAACAAGATGCGGCAGCTGCAGGATCTGGGCCACCAGGTGATTTTTCTGATCGGCGATTTCACGACGCTGATCGGTGATCCTTCGGGCCGCAACAGCACGCGCCCGCCGCTCACGCCCGAGCAGATCAAGTTCAACGCCGAAACCTATTACACCCAGGCCGCCAAGGTGCTGGACCCGGCGCGCACGGAAATTCGCTACAACAGCGAGTGGTGCGACGCCCTGGGCGCGCGCGGCATGATCCAGCTGTCGGCCAAGTACACGGTGGCCCGCATGATGGAGCGCAACGACTTTCACCAGCGCTTCACCGATGGCAGCTCGATCAGCCTGCACGAATTCCTCTACCCCCTGCTGCAGGGTTATGACTCCGTGGCCCTCAAGAGCGACCTGGAGCTGGGCGGCACGGACCAGAAATTCAATCTGCTGATGGGCCGCCATTTGCAGCAGGAGTATGGCCAGGAGCCGCAGTGCGTGCTCACCATGCCTTTGCTGGTGGGGCTGGATGGCGTGGACAAGATGTCCAAGTCCAAGAACAACTACATCGGCATCACCGAAGACGCCAACACCATGTTTGCGAAGGTGCTGTCGATTTCGGACACCCTGATGTGGGACTGGTACACCTTGTTGTCCTTCAAGAGCCTGGACGAGATCGCCGCGCTCAAGGCCGAAGTGGCGGGCGGGCGCAACCCCAAGGATGCGAAGGTGGCGCTTGCCAAGGAAATCACGGCCCGCTTCCACAGCGCTGCAGCGGCCGATGCGGCCGAGCAAGACTTCATCAACCGCAGCAAGGGCGGCGTGCCCGACGATATTCCTGATGTGGCGTTGTCCGGCGCACCTCTGGGTATTGGCGCCTTGCTCAAGCAGGCCAATCTGGCGCCATCGACCAGCGAGGCCAACCGTTTGATCGACGGCGGCGGCGTGCGTGTGGATGGCGGTGTGGTCAGCGACAAGGGCTTGAAGCTGGAGGCTGGCACCTATGTCGTGCAAGTGGGCAAGCGCAAGTTTGCCCGCGTGACGCTGGGCTGACCCGCGTTTTTGGGCGGGCTCAGTCCTGCCGCATGGCAGGGCTGCGCGCCCGCTCGGGCCGCGCATCCTGCCCCGTGGGCGCCTGGCTCAGCACGACCTGGTTGCGCCCTTGCTGCTTGCCCTGGTACAGCGCGGCATCTGCGCGGTGCACTGCGTCCAGCAAGTCTTCACTGGCGCGCACGGTGGCCACGCCGATGGTCACGGTCACATGCAGCACTTTGCCTGAACCCACCCTGAACGGGGTGGTGACAACGGCCTGGTGCAGGCGCTCTGCCAGGTCGCAGGCCCCTGTGGTGGGGGTGTCCGGCAACAGAATCAGGAACTCTTCGCCTCCCCAGCGGCAGATCGTGTCGGTGGATCGGGTCACCCCCAGCGCGCGGCGGTAAAAATCCTGCAGCACCAGGTCTCCTGCGCGGTGGCCATGGGTGTCGTTGATGCGCTTGAAATGGTCGAGGTCACACAGCAGCAGGGCCAGGGGCGGCTCCCCGTGCTGCTGCTTTGCCATTTCGCTGCGCCCCATGTCCATCAGGCGGCGGCGGTTCACGGCGCCAGTGAGTGGGTCGGTGGACGCTTCCTTGGCCAGTGCCGCCTGCGCCTGGGTCACCACGTTGTAGTAGCCGCGCGAGAGGACGATGAAGGCCAGCAGCAGCGTGACGATGTTCTGGTAGCGCAGCAAGTCCAGCACGGTGTCGTCCAGAAGGTACTGCGGTGGGTTGTTGTCACTCCAGCCGTCCAGGCCCAGGTAGATGGCAGACAGGCACAGTGCGATGGCGTTCTTGGTCATCCGGTGTTCGCTGGATGACAGCATGGCCACCGGCACCACGGGCAGCATCAGGTAATGAAAGCCCGCCTCCCAGCCGATGACCACCGTGGCGGCGATGGCGTGCACGGTGATCTCGGCGATCAGCACCAGGGATGCGGCCCTGACGTGGCGGTCGGTGCGCGACAGCCAGAACGCAACGCAATGGGTGAGCACACTGGCCACATTCAGCCAGGCCAGAGCATCGACTTTGGCCCACACAAAAAGCGCGATGTACAGGCTGTGCACCAGCACGCACAAGGCCGACGCCTGGCGTATCAGCAGGCGAAAGTTGTCGTTGGGGGCCTCGATCGGGTGCATGGTGGCGGCAGGGCTGGGGCCGTGGTCAGCGGGGTGCCCCGGCTTGGTGTGAGCGGGCGCTGCGGTGGGGCAGCCCATGGCCAGTGCGAAGTGTCCTCCGAGAGGCTGCGCGGGTGACTGGTGTTTTCACGGGGGCCTTTCAGTCGAGGTGGTCTTGCGTGTCGGGGTCGGGCCCATCGCCAATGGCCGCACGCGTGATTTCAGCCTGTGCTGCCAGCCAGGTGCAAAACGCCTTGACTTCGGGGCGCTGTGCGCTGCGTGGGCCCACCATGAGCCAGTAGGCCAGCGGGGTGTCGATGCGGTGCTGGGGCAGCACCTCCAGCAGGTCCCCCGCTGCCAGCGCGTCGGCAATCAGGGGCATGCGCGACAGCGCCAGCCCCTGGCCGCTCAGGGCGGCCTGGGCAATCTGGTGCGCGTAGTTGAAATACAGCCAGCGCTCGGGCTGCAGCTTGTCCACGCCGTGGATGTCCAGCCAGCGCCGCCAGCTCAGCCACTCCAGGTGGGCGGAGCGGTGCGCGTCGCTCGCCTCGATCAGGGTGAACTGGGCCACGTCGGCCGGTGTGCGCAGCTCGGGCTTGCCTTTGAGCAGCCAGGGGCTGGCCACCACGGCCAGCTGCTCGCCAAACAGGCGCATGCCGCCTTGCGTGGCGGGGCCGGGCACGCTGTAGCGCAGGGCCAGGTCCACGTCCGAGGTGTCCAGGTCCAGCTGCGCGTCGCTGGCATCAATGCGAATGTCGATGCCGGGGTGATCGCGCTGGAATTCCTCCAGCCGGGGGATGAGCCACATCGATGCAAAGCTGGCCCAGGTGGTGATGGCCACGCTGCGCCGCCCGGCCGTCTGGCGCACCAGCCGCACGGCGGCGTCCATGCGCTCAATGGCCGGCCCCACGGCGCGGTGCAGCTGTGCCCCGGCGCTGGTCAGCTCCACCGCACGCGTGTGGCGGAGGAACAAAGGCACGCCCACCTCGTCTTCCAGCGCCTGGATCTGCCGGCTGACCGCCGACTGGGTGAGCGCCAGTTCATCCGCCGCCGCGCGGAAGTTGAGGTGCTTGGCCACGGCCAGAAAGGCGCGCCAGTGGCCGGTGGCAACAGCCCGGGTGCGGACGATGGCGGGGGCGTTTTCGGCAGGAGTCATGGGGTGTGATTGATGCACTATCGGAATCAATAGGGTAGCGCGTTGTCATTGGACTGTGCAGGCCCGCGCGCGCACCATGCAGGCCTAGACCACTCTTTCATTCAGGAGCCGACCATGCCAGCCCGCCCCCTTGTTCCCCCACTGCAACCCTGCGCGCAGCCTTCGGTGCACCGCCGCGCGGCAGCGGGGTGCTGGCGCCTGGCACCCGGGCGGGCGTTGTCGCTCAAGCCGCGTGAGTCGGGGGTGTTGCGCATTGCCCGGGGCCGGGTCTGGTTGAGCGGTGCAGCGCCCGCGCAAGACCTGGTACTGCAGGCGGGTGATGCGCTGGCCGTTGCCATGGGCCAGCATGTGGTGCTGGAACCCTGGGGATTGCCGGGAGAGTGCGACGCGCCCGTGCTCTTGCAGTGGGACCATGTGGCCCCGCAGCCCCACCGCCACCAGGCACGCACCCGCGCCGCCCGCGATTGGGAGTTGGGCGTGGTGCAGCCCTTGCAAGAACTGGTGAGAGCGTTGGCTGGTGCTGGGCGGGCCGTAGGCACAGCTGCGGTCCAGGTCACGGCAGCGGCGGGGCGTCTGGGTACAGGGTTGGCAGGATTTGCCCTGGGCCGGGTGATGGCCACCGCAGCGCCTGGCGAAAAGGAGGTTTGCATGAAAAGCGGCTGCAGCGCTTGACTATCAAGCGCCAGTAGCTATCAAAATAATAGCTTTTGATGCGTTTGGCGCAGGTGGTGTCGGCTCAAAGCACCAGCGATTCGCGCACCACTTCGAAGGCGGCCAGCGCTGCTTGCCCGTCCAGTTGCTCCAAGCGCGCCAGGGCTTCTTCGTCTTCTACGGTGCTGAATGCCAGGCTGAACTCCCGAAACCGCCGCGCCTCCAGCAGGCCGTGGTGCACCACTTCCACGTTCACATGGCGTGTGTCGTCGCCGATGCGCTCCATCAGTTTGAGAACTGCCTTCTGCGGCCCTTCCAGTTGCTGGCAAAAACGTTGGCCGTCAAAGATCAGCAGGCCAGTGATGTCCATGCTGGCATTGGCCGGGCGGGCGTGGGCCGCAATCTCGGCCACCACCTGCAGCGGTTGGTCGGGGGCGAGGGTGCTCACATAGAGGACTTCGTAGAGTGCGGTGTTCATAAGAGCGGCCCAATATAAGGCGGCCCCTGGCCGCGCCGCAATGTACTAAGACATAGCGCCAGCGGCATGTGTGGCGCCCATGCCCACAGCGCGCGGGCCAGCACCGTCGGCCGCCTGCCTAGAATGGCGCCACCATGAACGCCACCCTTCCCGCCGCCGCTTGTCCCCCCGCCTGCAATGCCTGCAGGCTGCGGCGCACCGGGGCGTTCACCCCTGTCCAGCCTGAGCAGCTGGACTTCATCCAGCGCTTTCGGGCAGACACGGCCACGGTGCCCGCAGGCGGCGCTGTGGTGCATGAAAACCAGGACAATGCCCGCCTTTTCACGCTGTATTCGGGCTGGGCGTTTCGCTACAAAACGCTCAGCGACGGGCGGCGCCAGATCCTGAACTTCTTGCTGCCCGGCGACCTGGTGGGCTTGCAGCAAGAGTTTGGCGATGCCTCGATGCACGGGGTGGAGGCGCTTACCGATTGCACGCTGTGCGTGTTCCCCAGCGATGGCCTATGGACGCTGTTTCGCGAGCACCCGCGTCTGGGCTATGACATCACCTGGCTGTCGGCGCACGAAGAAGGCCATGTGGACGACCACCTGCTCACGGCAGGCCGGCGCAACGCCACCGAGCGCGTGGCCATGCTGCTCATGCACCTGTACCGGCGCATGGAACGCATCGGGCTGGTGGAAGGCGGCTCGGTGGCATTCCCGCTCAACCAGCAGCACATTGCCGATGCGCTGGGGCTCTCGCTGGTGCACACCAACAAGACGCTGCGGCGCCTGTCGGCCCTGGGTCTGCACGAACTCAAGAACGGGCGGCTGCGCATGCTCAACACCCGGGCGCTGGCGCGCATTGCCGAGTATTACGACCGGCCACCCCGGCTGCTGCCCCTGCTGTAGCGCGGTGCTTCAGCGCCGCCATATCACGCAAAAAGTGCCTGCGGCACCCGCTGTAAAAGCGCAGGCAGCTATTGTTTACATAGCGGGCCAACGCGTGGCGGGCCAGCCCCGATAATCGGCGGCAACCCGCGCGGCGGCTGCCCGCTGCGCCCACCCACGGATTTGCTCTCATGACTCCACTCGACATCCTCATCATGGCGGCCGGCAAGGGCACGCGCATGAAAAGCCGCACCCCCAAAGTGTTGCAACGCCTGGCCGGGCGCCCGCTGCTGCACCACGTGCTGGACCAGGCGGCGCATCTGCAAGCCCGCAGCGCCATCGTCATCACCGGCCACGGTGCTACAGAAGTAGAAGCGGCCACCGCTGGATTCACGGGCGCTACAGCCCATTTTGATCTGAAGTTTGTGCGGCAGGAGCCGCAACTGGGCACCGGCCACGCCGTGCAGCAGGCCGTGCCCCATTTGCGTGACGATGGCACGGCGGTCGTCCTCTCGGGCGATGTGCCCCTGACCCAGGCCGACACCCTGCGCGCCCTGGTGGCCGCCAGCGGTGGCGAGCGGCTGGCGCTGCTCACCGTCACGCTGCCCGACCCCACCGGCTACGGCCGCATCGTGCGCAATGCCGACGGCGCCGTGCAAGGCATCGTCGAGCACAAAGACGCCACCGATGCGCAACGCGCCATCACCGAGGTGTACAGCGGCATCATGGCCGTGCCCGCACGCCTGCTCACGCCCTGGCTCGCGCGGCTCACCAACCACAACGCCCAGGGCGAGTACTACCTCACCGACGTGGTCGCCATGGCCGTGGCCCAAGGCGTGGCCGTGGTGGGGCACTGCATTGCCGATGCGGTGCAGGTGGCCGGTGTGAACAGCCCCGTGCAACTGGCCGCGTTGGAGCGTGCCCACCAGCAGCGCCAAGCGCATGGGCTGATGGAGCAAGGCGTGCGTCTGGCCGATCCGGCCCGTTTTGATCTGCGTGACCATGCCCATGGCACGCCGGCGCACTTGGTGTGTGGGCAGGATGTCGAGATTGATGTGGGTTGCATCTTCACCGGCCAGGTGGAGATTGGCGCAGGCGCGCGCATCGGGGCGCATTGCCACATTAGCAACGCCGTGATTGCGGCCGATGCGGTGATTCACCCCTTCACCCATATTGATGGGGAAGCCGCTGGTGCCAGCGTGGGCGCTGGGGCGTTGATTGGCCCCTTTGCCCGTTTGCGGCCGGGGGCGCAATTGGGGGCCCAGGTGCATATTGGCAATTTTGTCGAGGTGAAAAACTCCACCCTCGCGGCTGGGGCCAAGGCCAACCATTTGGCCTATCTGGGCGATGCCACGGTGGGCGAGCGCGTGAACTACGGCGCAGGCAGCATCACCGCCAACTACGACGGCGCCAACAAGCACCGCACGGTGATCGAGGCCGATGTGCACATCGGCAGCAACTGCGTGCTGGTGGCTCCGGTGACGATTGGCGCGGGCGGCACGGTGGGTGGTGGCAGCACCATCACCAAGAGCACCGAGCCCGGCGCGCTGAGCGTGGCGCGAGGCAAGCAGGTCAGCATTGCCAACTGGCAACGCCCAAAAAAATGAGGCACCCCCTGAGGCGCTTTGCGCCTTCCCCCTCCAGGGGGACGACAGCCTTTGCTGCGGGGCGGCCCTTGCTGGCTGTCCTCGCCTGTGTCTTCGTGCATGGCGCGTTGGTGCCTCGTTGCGCCGTGCGCGCTTCTGTGGCTGGTGGCAGGAGGTGAAAGTGGCTGGTGCAGACATGACCCCCGACCTCACGCCTGACCAGTTGCGCGCCGCGCTGGCCGCCAGCCAGCAGCAGGTGGCCGACATGGCGGCTGCGCAGGAGGAGTTTTTGCGCGTGGTTTCGCACGACCTGCGTGCGCCGCTGCGCCACATCACGTCGTACGGTAAGCTGGTGCGCGAGGTGCTGGGCGACCTGCCTGCCGATGTGCTGCAAAGTCCGGCGCTGCAAGAAGCGCAAGAGTTCGTCGGCACCATGGAGCAATCGGCCCGCCGCATGGCGCTGATGCTGGACGGGCTGCTGGCGTTGTCGCGCGTGGGCCGCGCACCCTTGCATTTGCAGCCGGTGGCCTTGTCCGCCGCAGTAGGAAAAGCCCGGGCCGCTCTGCCCACGGCAGAGGCCGCGCAATGGAGTGTGGCCGCAGACCTGCCCACCCTGCAGGCCGACCCGGCCCTGCTGCATGAGCTGCTGGTGCAGGTGCTGGGCAACGCCATCAAGTTCAGCCAGCACCAGCCAGCCCCCAAC
>ERZ650306.1166-NODE-1166-length-15270-cov-9.663556_pt1 | contig 15270 bp, 6 predicted proteins | sample MGYA00376242_ERZ650306 | MGnify/ENA primary metagenome ERZ650306 (study PRJEB26733, sample SAMN07839244) | wastewater metagenome | biome: urban; feature: wastewater treatment plant; material: waste water | place: USA: North Carolina | collected 2016-03-31 ... | reverse complement strand
AAGCCCGTTTCACGCTTCCAAACGGGCAGATTGGCCGCCATCGCCACATAGCCGACAATATGCCCCGACTTTCTCTATACCTGATTAGCATATCACGCCACGGCAGCATCAGGCACCTGTAACGAGGTCTGCTGTGGGCATTCGGCCTTGGCGTAACACAGGGTCGCCCCGAAGATACCGCCCTCAGCCTGCTGAAGCGGGTGGATAACGCGCTGTATGCCGCCAAACACGCAGGCCGAGACAGGGGGGGTCGGTGACTAGCGGTGTTGCCGCGTTATACTCCCGCCTTTGCTTTTTTCCTGATGCCTGCTATGTCTCCCGAATCTGTTAAATCTTGGCTGCAAGCCTTGCAAGCCCACCTTGTTGCCCAACTGGAAGCCGTCGATGGCTGTGCCTTTGTCCGCGATGGCTGGGAACGCCCCCAAGGCGGCGGCGGGCTGTCGTGCGTGATTGAAGGGGGCAATCTGTTTGAGCGGGGCGGGGTAAATTTTTCGCATGTGGTGGGGCTAGCCTTGCCGCCCTCAGCCAGTGCCGTCCGCCCCGAGCTGGCCGGTCGGGCTTACGAAGCGATGGGGGTGTCGCTGGTGCTGCATCCGCGCAATCCTTACGTCCCCACCACCCATATGAACGTGCGGTTTTTTGTCGCCACCAAAGAAGATGAAGCCCCTGTGTGGTGGTTTGGCGGCGGCATGGACTTAACCCCGTACTACGGTTTTACCGAAGATGCGGTGCATTTTCACACCGTCTGCCGCGATGCCCTCGCCCCCTTCGGCGCGACGCATTACCCCACCTACAAAGCGTGGTGTGACCGCTACTTTTTCTTAAAGCACCGTAACGAACCGCGCGGCATTGGCGGCATTTTCTTTGACGACCTCAACGAAGGCGGCTTTGAGCACTGCCAAGCCCTGACCCGCTCGGTGGGTGAGCACTTTTTGGCGGCCTATCTGCCGATTGTGGCACGTCGCCAAGCCCACCCCTACGACCAAGCCCAGCGCGACTGGCAGGCGTATCGGCGGGGGCGGTATGTTGAGTTTAATTTGGTGTTTGACCGTGGCACGCTATTTGGTTTGCAGTCTGGTGGGCGCACCGAATCCATCTTGATGTCGATGCCGCCGCAGGTGACGTGGCGTTACGACTACCACCCCGCCGCCGACACCCCCGAAGCCACCCTAATGGACAGCTTTTTGACAGGGCGAGACTGGGTATAAAGCGGGGCAAAAAAAGGCACCCGTCTTGCTGGTTGCTGCCGTCATGGGGACAAAAAACCCTTTTCTAGGTGATTTTATCGCCCGCCCACTCAACACCATGCCGGATTAGCCACGCTAACAGCATGATATGTAAGGCATTTCACCAGTCTTAAATACTGGTTGCCGGTGTTGGGGCGTTGGTCTTAAAATCGAAATATTTTCTTAAAAGCATCGTAGGCAACGTAGCATGCAAAGACAGCAATGGTTGCAGGGCACGCTTTACAGCCCCGACTTTGAACAGGATAGCTGCGGCTTTGGTCTGATCGCCCACATGGACGACAAACCTAGCCACTGGCTCGTACAAACAGCAATTAGCTCGCTTGCCCAGCTAACCCATCGCGGCGCGGTGGCAGCAGACGGCAAGTCGGGCGATGGTTGCGGCCTGTTGTTCCGTAAACCCGATGGCTTTTTGCGCGAAGTTGCCGCAGAAACCGGCATCGGGCTCAAATCTAACTACGCCGCCGGCTTGGTCTTTTCTGACCCCGCCGACAGCCAAGGCACTTCGCTGGCACAGCTCAAGGCCGCGCTCGAAGCCCAAGGGCTAGAGGTGGCCGGCTTCCGCGCCGTCCCTGTGGACGTATCGGCCTGCGGCAAATACGCCCTCGAAACGCTGCCCACCATCAGCCAAATTTTTGTGAACTGCCCTTTCGGGCTGGACGAGGCCACCTTCCAACGCCGCCTGTATATGGGTCGGCGTATGGCAGAAAAAGCCAACGTCGCTGATAAGCATTTCTACCTCCCCACCTTGTCGCCGCATACCTTGTCGTACAAGGGTTTGGTTACGCCAGAAAACTTGCCCGTGTTCTTTAAGGACCTGCAAGACGTGCGTTTTGAGTCCAGCTTGGCGGTTTTCCACCAACGCTTCTCGACCAACACTTGGCCGCAATGGAAGCTGGCGCAGCCGTTCCGCTTCTTGGCACACAACGGCGAAATCAACACCGTTCAGGGCAACCGCAACTGGTCGCGTGCGCGTGAGCAAATCATGCAATCCGACCTGTTGGATATGGATGCCGTGCGGCCTATCGTCCAAACCAATGGCTCGGATTCCATGAGCTTGGACAATATGCTCGAAGGGCTGTTGATGGGCGGCGTGCCGCTGTTCCGCGCCATGCGCTTGCTGGTACCCCCAGCATGGCAAAACGTAGACAGCACCGACAAAGACATGCGGGCTTTCTACGAATTCAATTCCATGCACATGGAACCATGGGACGGCCCCGCCGGTATCGTGCTGACCGATGGCCGCTATGCCGGTTGTGCGCTGGACCGTAACGGCTTGCGTCCTGCCCGCTACGTCATCACCAAAGACCGGATTCTGACCATCTCGTCCGAAGTCGGCGTGTGGGACTACAAGCCCGAAGACGTGGTCAAAAAAGGCCGCGTCAAGCCGGGGCAAATCATCGCTGTTGACCTGAAATCGGGCGAGTTGCTGTTGTCCGATATGATTGACGAGCAACTGAAAAACGCCCAGCCGTATCGCCAGTGGATTCGCGGCAGTGCCCGCCATCTGGAAATCTCGCTGGAAGAAGATTCGACCATGCCGGTTATGGCCAAGGACGAGCTGACCCGCCAGCAAAAGCTGTTTGGGCTGTCGTTTGAAGAGCGCGACCAAATCCTCCGCGTGCTGGCTGAAGATGCCCAAGAAGCCGTCGGCTCGATGGGCGATGACACGCCGATGGCCGTGCTGTCGCAACAAGTCCGCTCGCCGTTTGACTACTTGCGCCAACAGTTTGCTCAAGTCACCAACCCGCCAATTGACCCGATTCGCGAAGCCGTGGTGATGTCGCTCAACACCTGCTTTGGTGCCGAGCGCAATCTGTTTGTCGAATCGCCAGACCATGCCCGCCGCCTCGAAGTGCGCTCGCCTATGCTGTCCTACGAAAAGTTTAATTTCGTGGTGTCGCAAGCCGAAGCCCAGTTCCGCGCCCAACGGTTTGAGCTGAACTACAACCCCGCCACGCTGAGCCTAGAAGCCGCTATCCGCGCCTTGACCGCCGCCGTGGTGGCCGCCGTCAACGACGGCGCGGTGGTGATTGTGCTGAGTGACCGCACAATCACTGCAGACCATTTGCCGATTCATGCCCTGTTTGCCACGGGCGCGGTTCACCATGCCCTGATTGATGCCGGTTTGCGCTGCAAAGCCAACTTGGTCATCGAAACCGGCGCGGCGCGTGACCCGCACCAAATCGCCAGCTTGGTGGGCTACGGTGCCACCGGCGTGTATCCGTATTTGGCCTACCAAACCATCCTCGACATGATTGCCGTCGGTACGCTGACCGCTGACCCTGTGACTGCCCTGCGTAACTACCGCAAAGGCATTAACAAGGGCTTGCTGAAAGTGCTGTCCAAGATGGGGATTTCCACCATCGCCAGCTACCGTGGCGCACAGCTGTTTGAAGTGGTGGGGATGCACGATGACGTGGTCAAGCTGTGTCTCAAAGGCACGGTCAACCGCGTATCCGGCGCAGGCTTTGGCGATTTTGAAGCCGACCAAAAACGCTTGGCACGTCTGGCATTCAACCCGATGCGCTCCATCGCGCAGGGCGGTTTGCTGAAATACGTCCACGGCGAGGAATACCACGCCTACAACCCTGACGTGGTGATGACGCTGCAAAAAGCCGTACAAAACGGCGATTACGACGCGTATCAAGACTACGCCAAGCTGGTCAACGAACGCCCTGTGGCCATGCTGCGTGACTTACTCAAGCTCAAGCCCCTCGCCCCGATTCCGCTGGAAGAAGTCGAGCCAGTCGAAGCGATTCTGAAGCGGTTTGACTCCGCTGGGATGTCGCTGGGCGCGTTGTCGCCAGAAGCCCACGAAGCCCTTGCCGAAGCCATGAACCGCCTCGGCGGTCGCTCCAACTCGGGTGAAGGCGGCGAAGACCCTGCGCGTTACGGCACGGTCAAAATGTCCAAGATTAAGCAAGTCGCGTCGGGGCGTTTTGGTGTGACACCACACTATCTGGTCAATGCCGAAGTGCTGCAAATCAAAGTGGCGCAAGGCGCGAAGCCTGGCGAAGGCGGTCAATTGCCGGGCGACAAGGTCAGCCCGCTGATTGCCAAGCTGCGTTGCTCCAAGCCTGGGATTAGCCTAATTTCGCCCCCACCGCACCACGATATTTACTCGATTGAAGACTTGGCGCAGCTGATTTTTGACTTGAAGCAAGTCAACCCCACCGCTTTGGTGTCGGTCAAGCTGGTAGCCGGCCCTGGGGTCGGGACGATTGCGGCAGGGGTGGCCAAGGCCTACGCCGATTTGATTACCATCTCCGGCTATGACGGCGGCACCGGCGCATCGCCACTGACCTCGGTCAAATACGCCGGCACCCCGTGGGAACTCGGCCTGACCGAAGCCCAACAAGTGCTGCGGGCCAATGGCTTGCGCGGTCGGGTGCGGATGCAAACCGATGGCGGCCTTAAAACCGGTCTGGACGTGGTCAAGGCCGCGATTCTGGGCGCGGAAAGCTTCGGCTTCGGCACCGGCCCGATGGTCGCGCTGGGCTGCAAATTCTTGCGGATTTGCCACCTGAACAACTGCGCCACCGGTATTGCCACCCAAGAAATCAAGCTGCGCCAAAAGCACTTTATTGGCTTGCCAGAAATGGTGATGAACTACTTCACCTTTATCGCCCGCGAAACCCGTGAGTGGATGGCCACGCTGGGCGTGCGTTCGATGGAAGAGCTGATTGGTCGCCTCGACTTGATTCAAGTGGACCCTGGGCATAGCAGCAAGCAAAACGGGCTGAATCTCGCCGCGCTGCTGACCCAAGGCAATATCCCTGACGACCAAGACCGCTTCTGCACCACGCTGGGCAACCCGAGCTTTGACAAGGGCGAACTGGCTGAGCAAATCTTGCTGGATGCCGAAGTAGCACTGGCCGCCCAACAGCCGCTGGCGTTGAGCTACCCCATCCGCAACATCAACCGCTCTATCGGTGCGCGGCTGTCGGGTGAAATCGCCCGTCGCCACGGCGCGGAAGGCTTGCCTGAGGGGATGTTGAGTGTGAAGTTCAGCGGCTCGGCAGGGCAGAGCTTTGGCGTGTGGAATGCCAAGGGCTTGGTACTGGAGCTGGAAGGCGATGCCAACGACTACGTCGGCAAAGGCATGGCCGGTGGCCGCGTGGTGATTTATCCGCCGAAAAACGCAGGCTTTGACCCCCGCGATGCCATCATCGTCGGCAACACCTGTTTGTATGGTGCGACCGGCGGTGAACTCTACGCTGCAGGGATTGCCGGCGAACGCTTTGGCGTGCGGAACTCTGGCGCGTTGGCGGTGATTGAAGGCGCGGGCGACCATTGCTGCGAATACATGACCGGCGGCTGTGTGATTGTGTTGGGTGAAACCGGCTACAACTTCGGCGCAGGCATGACTGGCGGCTTTGGTTTTGTCTACGACCGCGAAGAGAAATTTGCCTACCGCTACAACAACGAGCTGATTGACATCAACCGCATCAATGGTGAAGCGATGGGGCAGTATCGTGGCTACTTGCTGGGCAAGCTGGCACGCCATGCCGAGCTGACCGGCAGCACCTTGGCACGCGACATGCTCGCCACCTTTGATGACTATGTTGATCATTTCTGGCTGGTGAAGCCCAAGGCTGCCAAGCTCGATAGTCTGCTTAAAGACTAAGAACGTGTTTACGAACTCGCGAACGACGGGTCAGCCAAGGCGAAATTCGGAAAATAAAGCGCAGTTGACACAAGGTCAATGAGCATTTTTTTGTGAATTTCAACGCAGGCTCACCCAAGTCTCGCAGGTCGTAAACAGGTTCTAAACGACGCAGCCCGCCGTGCTGCTGCCCCCGCCCTCGGTGCGGGGCAGCGTGCTCCGACCACAAGCCCTGTAAGGAAACATGATGGGTGACGTATTCCAGTTTATGAATGTGCAGCGCAACCCTGGCGATAAAATCCCCGCCGAGGAACGCAAGCAACAGTTTTTTGAAATTTACCAACCGCTCAAAACCAGCGAAGCGGGTGAGCAAGCCGAGCGTTGCTTGGGCTGCGGCAATCCCTATTGCGAATGGGAATGCCCTGTTCACAACTACATCCCCAACTGGCTGAAGCTGGTGAAAGAAGGCAAGCTGTTCCAAGCCGCCGAACTTTCGCACAAGACCAACAGCCTGCCGGAAATCTGCGGCCGTGTGTGCCCACAAGACCGCCTGTGCGAAGGGTCGTGCACCCTTAACCAAGGTGGCTTTGGCGCAGTGACCATTGGCTCTATCGAAAAGTACATCACCGACGAAGCGTGGAAAGCCGGTTGGCGGCCTGACATGAGCCAAGTAGTCAAAACCGACCGCAAAGTCGCCGTGATTGGCGCGGGGCCCGCTGGTTTAGGCTGTGCCGATGTGCTGGTGCGCAATGGCATCACCCCCGTGGTATTTGACCGCAACGAAGAAATCGGCGGTTTGCTGACCTTTGGCATCCCCGAGTTCAAGCTCGAAAAAACCGTGGTGCAACGTCGTCGCCAAATGATGGAAGAAATGGGCGTGGAATTCCGCCTGTCAACCCACATCGGCACCGACCTGACCATCGACCAGCTTTTGGCCGACTACGATGCCGTGTTTATGGGCATGGGCGCGTATCAATACCTCAAGGGCGGCTTCCCTGGGGAAGACCTGTCCGGCGTGACCGAAGCCCTGCCTTTCTTGATTAGCAACGTGCGTCACAGCTTGGGCACACTGGGCGACCAGCCGTTTGACACCGCTGCAGGGCAACGCGTGGTGGTCTTGGGTGGGGGCGATACCGCGATGGACTGCAACCGCACCTCGATTCGTCAGGGCGCCGCGCACGTCACCTGCGCCTATCGCCGCGACGAAGCCAACATGCCCGGCTCTAAGCGTGAAGTGCTGAACGCTAAAGAAGAAGGCGTGAACTTCTTGTGGAACCGTCAGCCGGTTGAAATCGTCCAGCAAAATGGCGCGTTGGGCGTGAAGCTGGTCACCACCCGCTTGGGCGCACCGGATGCCAAGGGTCGGCAGTCGCCAGAAGTCGTGGCGGGCTCGGAAGAAATCATCGAATGCGACCGCGTGATTGTCGCGTTTGGCTTCCAAGTGCAGCCTGAAAGCTGGTTTGCCGGTGCGGGTATCAGCACCGATGCCCGTGGCCGTACCGTGGCCGCTGCAGCGCAGCCCTTCAAGCACCAGACCAGCAACCCCAAAATCTTTGCCGGCGGTGACCAAGTGCGCGGCGCGGATTTGGTGGTGCGGGCGGTGTACGAAGGCCGTCAAGCGGCGGAAGGTATCTTGGCCTATTTGGGCGTGTGGTAAGCCGCACGTTCACGAACGGCTACCGTTCGCTGTAACCCAACCCCTGCCCTATGGCGGGGGTTTTTCTTGTCCCCCCCTTGCTGCTTACCTTGATTGGATGCTCGCCATGTCGTCGCCCCCTGCTTTTGCCTTGGTTGTCCCCACCCTGAATGCAGGCGCAGGCTGGGCGGATTGGTTGGCCGCACTCCAGTCCCAAGACCTCGCCCCGAGTTCCACGCTGGTGGTCGATTCCGCCTCCACCGACAACACCGTGGCGCAGGCGCGTGCCGCAGGGCTGACCGTGGTCGGCATCCGCCGCCAAGACTTTGGCCATGGCAAAACCCGACAATGGGCGGTTGAGCAGCTCGACCCGGCTATTTCGCGGGTGGTGATGATGACCCACGATGCCGTATTGGCGCGTCCCGACGCACTGCGCACCCTGCTGGCCGCGTTTGATGACCCCCACGTCGGCGCGGCGTTTGGCCGCCAGCTTCCCGCTGCCAACGCCACGCCGCTGGCTGCCCATGCGCGGCTGTTTAACTACCCTGCCCAGTCGGCGCAGACCAGCCTAAGCCAAGGGCACGGCATTAAGCGGGCGTTTCTGTCCAATTCCTTTGCCGCCTACCGGCGCAGTGCCCTAGAAACCGTGGGCGGGTTTCCGCTGGCCGCGCAGTTTTCGGAAGATATGTATGTCGGGGCGAAGCTGATTTTGGCGGGTTGGACGCTGGCGTATCAGGCAGAGGCCGTGGTGTGGCACTCGCACAATTTTTCGTTGCGCGAAGAGTGGCAACGCTACCGGTCGATTGGGCTGTTTCATCAGCAAAACCCGTGGATACAGGCCGAGCTGGGACGCGCCGAGGGCGAAGGGCTCCGTTTTGTCCGTTCAGAGTCGGCGTATTTGCTCCGCCACGCCCCGCACCGGCTGCCAGAAGCATGGCTGCGCACGGCGATTAAGTGGCATGGGTATCGCACAGGTTTAGATAGATAGTCTCTCTGCACATTAGGACTTTTTGCACCGTAGGAGGTTGGTGGGCAAGTATGGGCTAACTACTTGATTGTGAATCATTCTTATCAAACACACAAAACAACAAAAAAGTTAAAAATCAATTAGTTACCGACTTAATCAACAAATTTGTAGCTAGCGCATATTTTATGGCAGATGTGATCTAGACTTCGAAGTGTGGCTATTTTTGTGCAGTTCAATTCTTCCTAAAACGAGGAGCAAAAAATGTCTGTGATTGAGGGTGTTAATACGATGCAAACCAATGCCACAACAGGTGCTGGCTTGGGATATGAAGTCTCTCGCGCCGAGGCACAAATCAGCAGTGCGCTTGGCCTTAGCGATGATTTTTCTGCTAGCACCGCAACGACCGGCAGAGTCATGGTGGGCGGAAGCGTGAGCGGCACCATTGAAGCGACGGGCGATAACGACTGGATTGCCGTCAATCTCGTGGCAGGCAGCCGCTATACGCTTAATCTTAAAGGCGCATCAAGCGGCAGCGGCACACTGGCTGACCCCGTGATTGACTCCATCCGAGATGCCAGTGGCAATAGCCTGCTTGGTGGTTATGCCGACGATGGTGGTACGGGGTACGACTCTTTGTTGAGTTTCACGCCCACCACGAGTGGCACGTTTTATGTCGTCGCGAGAAGCGTCAACAATACCGGCACAGGCACGTATATTTTAACGGCCAGCACGCCCACGGGTTCAGCTGATGATTTTTCTGCAGATGTCGCCACAACAGGCAGGGTGGCGGTGGGAGGAAGTCGCACGGGGGTGCTCGAAGCAAGCGGGGATACAGACTGGATTGGTGTAAACCTGACGGCAGGCAGTCGCTATACATTCAACCTCAAAGGGGCATCTAGCGGTGTCGGCACACTGAACGACCCCGTGATTGACTCCATCCGAGATGCCAGCGGCAATACCCTCCCCAATAGTTCCGCAGATGATGGTGGGATGGGGTTGGATTCTTTGCTCAGTTTCACCCCCACCACGAGTGGTATGTTTTACGTTGTTGCCAGAAGTTATGGTAGTGATACAGGCTCATATGTCTTGTCAGCGGATGCGGCCACCACCACCCCTCCTATTTCCACCACTGCGGCCACCTTGTCTATTGCGGCCAGTAGCGCGTACCAATCAGAAGGCAATAGCGGCAGCACGCCCTTTACCTTCACTGTGACCCGCACCGGCACAAGCACGGGAGCAGCTTCAGCCGCGTGGGCAGTGACCGGTAGTGGCCCTAACCCAGCCAATGGCACCGACTTTGTCGGGGGCGCATTGCCTAGCGGAACCGTGAGTTTTGCGGCAGGGCAAACCACTGCCACCGTCACCGTCAATGTATCGGGCGACTTAACGGCAGAAACCGACGATGGCTTTACTATCGCACTCAGCAACCCTGTTGGTGCAACGCTGGGCACGTCAACGGTCGCGACAACACTCAACCAGTCGGCTTCTGGAGGGGTGGGGGTGACGCAAAACGATTACATCTTGGCAGGTGCGGGTGGGGCGTTTACGGTCAATTACAATAACTACAGCATTCCAGACCAAGTTGATGTCTCGGTGAATGGTCAAAAAATTGTTGGGACAGCAGGACAAGTCTCGAATACCGGAACACTGACGATTCCAACCAGCACCGCTCTTCGGGCAGGGGACGTGGTGAGTGTGATTATGACCGGGACGGATTCCGGCACCGCATGGGACTACACCGCCAACTATACGGGTGGGGCGCAGTTGGCCAATTATGTTGTGGCGGGGACGATTCTGAATGACGACCAAGGATCAGTCACCCCACCCTCCTCCGGCAGAATTATTGGCACCAGTGCTAACGATACTTTGCAAGGCACGACAGGCAATGACGTGGTCGATGGTCTTGGCGGGGTAGATACCTTTGTATGCAGCGGCAACCGTGCCAGCTATACCGTAAATCGGTCATTTGGTGGCTATACCATTACAGGGCCAGAGGGTGTGGATACCCTGACCAACGTGGAACGCATCCGCTTTGCTGACAGCAAGCTAGGCTTAGATGTAAGCGGTAATCTAGGCAGTGTCGTTAAGCTGCTGGGTGCTGTGTTTGGTGCCGCTTCGGTGGGACGGGCTGACTTTGTCGGCATTGGGCTGAACTATATGGACAATGGCATGAGCTACGCCTCGTTAGGGGCATTAGCGCTGAATGCAGCAGGCAAAAGCACCCCCACAGACATTGTTAACCTGTTGTGGTTCAACGTAGTGGGCTCACCGGCTTCTGCCGCACAAGCTCAACCTTACGTTGCCATGCTCAATAATGGGATGAGCTCAGGAGATTTAGTGGTTCTGGCTGCCGATACCGCCATTAACCAAGCCAATATTGGGCTGGTGGGGTTAGAGCAGACGGGGGTGGCTTATATTTAGCAAGGGAGGGTCTGGGTAAGCCGCGCATGACCAACGCAGCCTTCATAACATCAATGCTTCTTGACACCCTCCCCTGCTTTCAAGCAGGGGAGGGTGTCAAGATGGCTGTGAATGAGGTGGTGGGGTTTCTACGTTGTGCGTGGCGGCCACACGGAGCCAGAAAATCGCCCATGCCTGCAGATGCTGAGCCAAACCCCTCCCACCGTGCCACCCGCCCGCCGATATCGGCAAATGCGCATGATAGAATCAAGGCCATTTCCTCCTCCCAGCTCGCCCTACCGCCATGTCCACACCGACCGCCCAACGCATCCGCTCCCTGCTTGACTCGCGCATCCTGATTCTGGATGGCGGGATGGGCACCATGATTCAGCGCCACCACCTGCAGGAGGCCGACTATCGCGGCACGCGCTTTGCCAACTGGCCCAGCGATGTCAAAGGCAATAACGACCTGCTGGTGCTCACCCGCCCCGACGTGATTGGCGGCATTCACCAGCAGTATCTGGATGCCGGTGCCGACATCATCGAAACCAACACCTTCAACGCCACCTCAATTGCCATGGCCGACTACGGCATGGAAGCACTGGTGTGGGAGATGAACCACACCGCTGCCAAGCTGGTAAAAGACCGCTGCGTGGCCATGACCGCCGCCAATCCTGACAAGCCGCGTTTCTGTGCTGGGGTGCTGGGGCCGACCAACCGCACCTGCTCGATTTCGCCGGACGTAAACGACCCTGGCTACCGCAACGTGACCTTCGATGCCCTAGTGGAAAGCTACACCGAAGCCATCGACGGGCTGGTGAAGGGCGGGGCCGATGTGCTGCTGATTGAGACCATCTTTGACACGCTGAACGCCAAAGCGGCGGTGTTTGCCGTCCATCTCTATTTTGACACCCACCCCGAGCGCGAACGCTTGCCGATGATGATTTCCGGCACGATTACCGACCAGTCGGGGCGTACCCTCACCGGCCAAACCACCGAGGCGTTTTATAACAGCCTGTCCCATTCGGATGCGGTCAGCTATGGGCTGAACTGCGCCCTCGGCCCTGATTTGCTCCGCCCCTATGTGGAAGAGCTGGCGCGGATTTCCGCCGGTTATGTGTCAGTTCACGCCAACGCCGGTTTGCCCAATGCGTTTGGCGAATACGACCTCACCCCCAGCGACATGGCGCCGCAAATCCGCGAGTGGGCGGCTTCTGGCTTGGTCAATATTGTCGGCGGCTGCTGCGGCACCACCCCTGAGCACATCGCCGCGATTTACCACGCGGTCAAAGACCTGCCGCCCCGCGCCTTGCCAGCTATCGAAGCCAAATGCCGCTTGGCGGGGCTGGAGCCGTTCAACATCGGCGACAAAGATTTGTTCGTCAACGTCGGTGAGCGCACCAACGTCACCGGCTCCAAAGCCTTTGCCCGCCTGATTTTGAATGGTGACTATGCCACCGCTTTGGATGTGGCACGGCAGCAGGTGATTAACGGCGCACAGGTCATCGACATCAATATGGACGAAGGGATGCTGGATGCCCACGCGGCCATGGTGCGCTTTCTCAACCTGATTGCCGCCGAGCCGGATATTGCCCGCGTCCCCATCATGATTGACTCGTCGAAATGGGACGTGATTGAAGCCGGCCTCAAGTGCATTCAGGGCAAGGGCATCGTCAATTCCATCTCGATGAAAGAAGGCAAAGAGAAGTTTGTGCAGCAAGCGCGGTTGGTGCGCCGCTACGGTGCCGCCGTGATTGTGATGGCGTTTGACGAAGTCGGTCAGGCCGACACCTATGCCCGCAAAGTGGAAATCTGCGAAAAGAGCTACCGCATTTTGGTGGACGAAGTGGGCTTCCCACCCGAAGACATTATCTTTGACCCCAACGTGTTTGCCGTCGCCACCGGCATTGAAGAGCACGCCCGCTACGGGCTGGATTTTATCGAGGCCACGGGCTGGATTAAACAAAACCTGCCCCATGCCAAGATTTCTGGCGGGGTGTCTAACGTCTCGTTTAGCTTCCGAGGCAACAACAAGGTGCGCGAGGCGATTCACGCCGTCTTCCTGTACCACGCCATTCAGCGTGGCATGACCATGGGGATTGTCAACGCAGGGGCTTTGGAGCTGTACGACGAAGTAGACCCTGTGCTGCGCGGCTGTATTGAAGACGTGGTGTTGATGCAGGGTGACGACAATGTGGCCGTCACCGAAGCCCTGATTACACTGGCCGAGAGCTTCCGTGGCGATGCCAAAACCGCCAAGGGCGAAGATTTGGCGTGGCGTGAGCAGCCGGTGGAAAAACGGCTAGAGCACGCCCTGATTAAGGGGATTACCACCTATATCACCGAGGACACCGAAGAAGTCCGGCTGAAATGTGAACGCCCCATCCATGTGATTGAAGGGCCGCTGATGGACGGCATGAACGTGGTGGGCGACCTGTTTGGCGCGGGCAAAATGTTTTTGCCGCAGGTGGTGAAATCGGCGCGGGTGATGAAAGCCGCCGTGGCGCACCTTGAGCCGTTTATCGAAGAAGAAAAAATCCGCATGGGGCTGCAAGATGCCCCCGCCAAGGGCGTGATTATCATGGCGACGGTCAAAGGCGATGTCCACGACATCGGCAAAAACATCGTCGGCGTGGTGTTGCGCTGCAATAACTACAAGGTGATCGACCTTGGCGTGATGGTGCCGTGCCAAAAAATTCTCGATGCCGCCCTCGAACATAAGGCCGACATTATTGGCTTGTCAGGGCTGATTACCCCGTCGCTGGAAGAAATGAGCCACGTTGCCAAAGAAATGCAGCGTCAGGGCTTTGATTTGCCGCTGCTGATTGGCGGTGCCACCACCAGCCGCGTGCATACCGCCGTCAAAATCGCCCCGCACTACACCGGTCCCGTGGTGTATGTGGCCGATGCCAGCCGTGCCGTCGGTGTGTGCTCCAACCTGCTATCCGACACGCTGTGCGACCCCTTTGTGCAAAGCGTGGCGGCAGATTACGCCCAAGCCCGTGCCCTCTTTGAAGGGCGCGGCGAAGCCAAGCTGCTCCCCCTCGAACAAGCCCGCGAACACCGTCACCGCATCGACTGGACGCAGACCACCCCACCCGTTCCCCGTTGGTTGGGCGTGCGCCGGTTTGAGAACGTCGCGCTGGCCGACATTGTCCCGTGCATCGACTGGACCCCGTTCTTCCAAAGCTGGGAGTTGGCCGGTCGTTTCCCCGCGATTTTGACCGACGAAGTGGTGGGCGAATCCGCCAGTGCGCTGTGGGTGGATGCCCAAGCCATGCTGGCCAAAATCGTGTCCGAGCACTGGCTGACCGCCAGCGGCGTGGTGGGCTTGTTCCCCGCCCAGAGCATCAACGGGGAAGACATCGAGATTTATTGCCCTGAAACCGGTGCCCCGCTGATGACGTGGGTGGGGCTGCGTCAGCAGTTGATCAAAACCGCCAAAGATGGACAAGTCAGCTCACCCGACTGGGCTTTGGCCGACTTTATCGCCCCCAAAGACAGCGGGGTAAAAGACTATATCGGCGCGTTTGCGGTGACGGCGGGCTTGGGCATTGACCCCTTGGTGGCGCAGTTTGAAGCCGCCAACGATGACTATTCCGCCATCTTGCTCAAAGCCTTGGCCGACCGTTTTGCCGAAGGCTTTGCCGAGTGGATGCACCAACAAGTCCGCACCACCCACTGGGGCTACGCCGAGGGCGAGGCGCTCGACGACCAAGCTCTGATTGACGAGCAATACCAAGGCATCCGCCCTGCCCCTGGCTACCCCGCCTGCCCCGACCACACCGTCAAACGCGAACTCTTCACCCTGCTGGATGCCCCCGCTATCGGCATGAGCCTGACCGAAGGCTACGCCATGCTGCCCACCGCCGCCGTCAGTGGCTTTTACTTTAGCCACCCTGACAGCCGCTATTTTGGTGTCGGCAAGATCAGCAAGGATCAAGTGGAAAGTTATGCACAACGCCGTGGCGTGAGCGTGGAACAGGCGGAGCGGGATTTGGCGCCGAATTTGGGGTATAGCGCGTGATGGTGGGGATGTGGTTGGTTTGGTGAGGGGTTGATAGATCACTTGCCTGTGAGGAGAACTGAGAAGCGCCGGGATCGAGTTGATGCCGGCGTTTTTTTGGGGAGGAGGGAGGGTTGGTTATTGACGCTTGCTGGGTGGGAGATGGCGGAGGATGGGGTTTTGGTGAAATAAATTTTAGGGATATGGGTGGAATTTGCTTGGATGTGCTGTCTTTTTAGATTTTTGGGGCATTTCTGTGCAGGCGGGAATCTGGGGTTCACCATGGTGAGTGGCTGGGTGGTTGAAGTTTTTTGCGGGGAAGTGCATGGCGGGGGCTTGCCATAAGCGTTGGAGATGTGTATTAATTGATGGGCATTTTTATGCGCTGCGTCGTCTCGTGCTCAAGCC
>ERZ650306.1164-NODE-1164-length-15279-cov-17.221492_pt1 | contig 15279 bp, 11 predicted proteins | sample MGYA00376242_ERZ650306 | MGnify/ENA primary metagenome ERZ650306 (study PRJEB26733, sample SAMN07839244) | wastewater metagenome | biome: urban; feature: wastewater treatment plant; material: waste water | place: USA: North Carolina | collected 2016-03-31 ... | reverse complement strand
CTCCGCCGTGCCCTCCTGCGCGTGCTGCGCCAGGTAGCGCTGCGGCAGCGTGGGGTCAAGGGCAGCCAGCCCGCTTAATGGGAACAGGTATTTGGGGCGGTTATTGCTGTTGACTGTTTTCTCACAAGGCAGTTTGTTTGAGGCTGCCAATCGTTTAACGTGGCGCAGCGAAATCCCTGTCAATTCAGCAACTTCAGATGTGCTTAACATCGCGTCCATACTCTCACCTTACTTTCGGCCTGCCATCATCGGTCACAGGCGGCCATCCCCGCAAGACCGCCATTCCCGGCGGTTTCGGCTATTCAAAGTGTCCGTCTGTGCTGTAATCCCACTGCAGCTCCACGCTGCCGTCATGCAAGCGGTACAGCGCCGGGTGGTGGGCGGTGCAAACCCATCCGCTTGTCAAATTCTCCACGTGGGCGGTGTCTGCCGCCGCGTTGTACTGCCATACTTTATAATGGCTTCCCGCGTTGCGGTAGCTTTCGCCCGCTATCGGCGCGTCCGGCAGCCTGCGCACACCAGCATATCGGTCATTCCCCACGTCGGATCACCTTCTTCCTGGTGCCGTCATCAACCAGGTCATACAGCCGGTTGACAGCGGCGTCCGTCATAATCTCGGCAAAGTCCCAGTTGGGGGATGCCTCGCAGATCGTGGCTGCCAGCACTTCCACCAGCGCGTTGAAATGGGCTTTGGTGATGTCCATGTCAGCGTGGGCAGACTTCATGTCACCGCCTTCGTACTGGCAGGGGCCACCGCTGAGCTGGCAAATCTGGTCGGTCAGGCTTTCCTTGAGGGCCTGGGGCTTGGTGTCCTTGAAGTGGCTGCCGATGCGCGGGTCTTTCACAGCGCGGTTCACAAAATCATCGACCAGGCGCGTGATGCCAGGCTTTTCGCCCAGCGCCTGGTACAGGCCTGCGGGCGCGGTGGATGAAGGGGTCGAGGCTGTTTGCGCGGCGGCGGGCAGGGCCAGCAGGCAGGCTGCGGCCACGGCCCATGCGCAGAGTTGGGTAGTCATGGTGGAGCTCCAGAAGGTGAAAACCGGCTCGGTCAGAACGCGACCTGGGCCGAAAGGTAGTAACCGGTTTGGCGCCGGTCCCGGGTCACGCCCGGCACGATGCGGCCCAGGTCCACCCACGCCAGCGTGAGCGAGACATTTTTGCTGGGCGCCCAGGCAACGAAAACATCCTTCCAGTCGTCCTCGCGCAGCGCGGCCCCCAGGCCGGCTGCCGCACCCAAGGCCTGCAGGTTGTTGGGCTTGAAGCGGTACTCGGCCCCCACGGCAAGGTTGTGCCGCAGCAGGTAGGCGATCGAAAACTCGGGCTGCAGGCTGCGGCTGTTCTTGCCAGGCGCGGCCGAGCCAAAGCCCAGCAGGCCGTTTTGGTTGGCATTGGTGTAGCGCAGGGTGGTGTTGAGCAGCAGGCTCTTGTCCAGCAGCAGCTTGGTAGCGCTCAGGTACAGATCGGTGCCGCTCGTCTTGGTACCCAGAAAATCCAGCACCGACTGCAGTGATCCGGGGCGCACCTGTTTGTGCTCCAGCCCCAGCGCCACCTGTGGCACCCAGGTGTCGGCATCCAGAATGGCATCGCCCAGCAGTTTCACTTTCAGGCCCAGCACGTCCATCTTGATGTGCTGGCCGGGCGCCACGCCAAAAGGCGCGATGCCGTTGAGGGCGAAGGCCGGGGCCGCATCAAAATCCTGCCGCGCCAGTGACAGCTCCACCCTGTCCTGCCAACCGATGGCGGCACCGTAGCTGGAAAGTGCGTAGTCCTGCGTGCCAGCGCGGGTGCCATAGGCGCTGACGCCCCATTCACCCTCCGTGGCCTGGGTTCCAATCACCGCCCAGGGGGTGATGCCGCCCCCGGCGCTGCCGGTGATGGAGCTGACGCCCCCGGTCAACACCAGCTTGCCAGTGTCGGCCTGGGCCGCGCCAAAGGCCAAGAGGGCCGCCAAGGCGGCGGCCTGTGCAATTGGTCGTAGGGGCAAGGTCATCGGGGTGTCTCCTCCAAAGGTTGTGTACTTGTCAGAACCACGATGTGCTGACCCTTACCTGGTACGCGCCGCCCAGCCTGCCGGATTCACGCCGCCCCACTTTTTTGTTCACAGCATGCGCTGGATGAGCGTGCCCTTGAACAGCACAGGGCCGGTAGGCCCCCCTTCGCTGGGCACGCCACCCTTGGGTTCCAGACTGATGGCCAGGGTGGGAACCTGCTTCACCTCTTGTTCGGCTGCCGTGAGGGTGAGCAGCTTGTCCTGCCCCAAAACCCCCAGCGAACGCGGCCCGCCCGCAGGCGGCAAGGCCCACAGTTGCAGGGATTTGTCATCCCCCTCCTGGAAGCCGCCCACGCGCTGCAGCACGAGCTTCTGGTTCTTGGGGTCAAAGGTGACGAGCATCGAGGCGGCGGCCTGGTCATCGGCCAGCACGGCCACGTACTGGATCTGCGGTGTGGCTTGCAACTGCTGCTGCAGCGCCGCTATTTGGGCGCTGGTGGCAGCCTGTAGCCCCCCGTGCGCCTGCCACCCCACCAGCACGGCGGCCACGGTGGCCAGCGCACCCGCTGCCGCCGCACCGCGCCACCAGCGCAGGCTGCGCCACCAGCCTGACGCGCTCGCAGCCTCGGCACGGGCCAGCTCCATGCGGTGCTGGGCTTGGTCCGCTTGCACCAGGTTCTGGATGCGCAGCCACACGGCCGGGTCAGGCGTGGTGCCGGGCTGCAATTCAGCCAGACCCGACCAATGCGTTTGCCACACCAGTGCAGCGGCCCGCACGGCGGCATGTTCGCGGGCCAGTGTTTCAAAACGCCGGCGGGCCCCGCCGCGCAGTGTGCCCAGGGCGTAGCTGGCAGCCAGGCGCTGCAGCAGTTCAGGGTGTTGGGTGATGTTCATGGCGTGTGGGCCCTCATGCGTACCGGGCCATGCATTGGCGCAACTGCTCCAGCCCGCGCCGTATCCAGGTCTTGACGGTGCCCAGGGGCAGCTGGAGCTGCTCGGCCAGCTCGCCATGGCTTTGGTCGCGCAGATAGGCCAGGCTCACCACCTCACGCTGCTTGGCTTCCAGCCGCGTCAGGCACTGGTGCAGGGCAAAAGCCTGCTGGCTGGCGTCATTCACGTCCATGGGGTTGGGGCTGTCGCCTTCCAGGGTGTCGGCCAGCAACTCGTCAAGCTCGTCCGTCACGCCTGCGCGGTCGGCCGTGCGTTTGCGCAGGGCGTCCAGGGCCCGGCTGCGCACGATGAGCCCCATCCAGGCCAGGGGCGGGCTCAGCGAGGCGCGGTAACTGCCCGCACCGCGCCAGATGGAGACAAACGCCTCCTGCAGCACATCTTCGGCCGCGTCCCGCTCCCGCACGATGCGCAGCGCCAGGCCATACAGCTTCGACGAGGTGCGGTCGTACAAGGCTTTGAGGGCCTTGTCGTTCTGCATGGCTACGCGGTCGAGGAGTTCCATGAGTTCGCGGTCGGGTTCGAGGGTGCTCATGCACCGATTGTGTGGGATGCCTGCGGGTTGCGCACAAGGGTGGAAATACCCCCGGGGCTTTCAACGCCGCGCAACGTTTGTCAACACAAATACGCAGCCGCGGGCGCGGCAGATTCAAACCCATGCAAACCGATGGTTTCAGGCCATTTCAAAAAAATCTGAAAACTTTTTGAATCCAGTGTGGCGATGGCTCCGTACAGAGGAATGACGGGTGCCCCTACCGCCTTTGCTGCGGCGCAAAGCACCCTCTGGTTTTCAACCCGCAACCAAGGAAGCACCATGCCTACGATCCGCACCTCTTTGACCACCCTGGCCCTGTTGGGCGCTGCCGCTGCCCTCACGGCCTGCGGCTCGATGAGCTCGCCAGCCGCTCCAGCCTTCAACCAAAGCAGCCTGCCCACGGCCGTGCAGGTGCCTGCCGGCCAGCGCATCGCCATGGAAACCGTGGGCGCAGGCGACATCACCTACGAATGCCGCGCCAAAAAAGACATGCCCAGCGCCTTTGAATGGGTGTTTGTGGGCCCCGATGCGAAGCTGATGGACCGCTCGGGCAAGGTGGTGGGCCGCTACTACGGCCCGCCAGCCACGTGGGAGAGCAACGACGGCTCCAAGGTCACTGCCACGCAGCTGGCAGTAGCGCCTGCCAGCGCGGGCAACATTCCGCTGCAGCTGGTCAAGGCCAACCCTGCCATGGGCATGGGCGCGATGCAGGGCGTGACCTATATCCAGCGCGTGGCCACCCAGGGTGGCGTGGCACCTGCCGCTGCCTGCACTGCGGCCAACGCAGGGCAAAAACAGGTGGTGAAGTACCAGGCCGACTACATCATCTGGAAGGCTGCTTCCTGAAAGCGGGCTAGCGCACGCCCTGCCAAAACACAAAGCCCCGCATTTGCGGGGCTTTGTTCACCAGCGGGGTTACAGCGTGGGGATGGTGCCCGGCAACAGTACAGAGCGGTCCACGTTGTTGATGTTGGTATGGCCGCAGAAAGCCATGGTGATGTCCAGCTCCTTCTGGATGATCTGCAAGGCGCGGGTCACACCCGCCTCGCCATACGCACCCAGGCCGTACAGGAAGCTGCGGCCAATCAGCGTGCCTTGCGCGCCCAAAGCACGGGCTTTGAGCACATCTTGCCCGCTGCGAATGCCGCCATCCATCCACACCTCGATGTTCTTGCCCACCGCTTCGGCAATGTGAGGCAATGCAGCAATGGAGGAAGGCGCCCCATCGAGCTGGCGGCCGCCGTGGTTGCTCACGATGAGTGCATCGGCACCGCTGTTGACGGCCAGGCGCGCGTCTTCGGCGTCCATGATGCCCTTGAGGATCAACTTGCCGCCCCAGCGCTTTTTGATCCACTCCACATCGCCCCAGTTGAGCTGCGGGTCGAACTGCTCCGCCGTCCACGACGACAGCGATGACAAATCGCCCACCCCTTTGGCATGGCCCACGATGTTGCCGAAGCTGCGGCGCTTGGTGCCCAGCATGCCCAGGCACCAGCGCGGCTTGGTGGCCAGGTTGATGAGGTTGGCGATGGTGGGCTTGGGCGGGGCCGAGAGGCCGTTCTTGATGTCCTTGTGGCGCTGGCCCAGGATCTGCAAATCCAGCGTGAGCTGCAGCGCCGAGCAGTTGGCGGCCTTGGCGCGGTCGATGAGGCGGTTGATGAAGTCGCGGTCGCGCATCACGTACACCTGGAACCAGAAGGGGTGGCGGCCCGTGTGCTCGGCAATGTCCTCAATGGAGCAAATGCTCATGGTGGACAGCGTGAACGGAATGCCAAACGCCTTGGCCGCCTTGGCGCCCAGGATTTCGCCATCGGCGTGCTGCATGCCTGTCAGGCCCGTGGGCGCAATCGCCACCGGCATGGCCACGTCCTGCCCCACCATGGTGGTGCGGGTGGTACGGCCTTCCATGTTCACCGCCACGCGCTGGCGCAGCTTGATGCGCTGGAAGTCGCTTTCGTTGGCGCGGTAGGTGCCCTCGGTGTACGAGCCCGAATCGGCATAGTCGTAGAACATGCGCGGCACGCGGCGCTGGGCGATGACGCGCAGGTCTTCGATACAGGTGATTTTGGACAGGTCTGGCACGCTCTCGCTCCGTTCTTGAAATACAGCGCCGCATGGTAGGCCCTGGCAGAACGCCAGACCATCAAAATTATTTGCGCGGGCTTGCAACAAATTTCCATTCCGTGCCGCGGCACGGTGCTCTGCCCATTGCGGACGAAGGGCTAGGCAAGCCATCGTCGCCTTCAACGGATGACGAAAGCAACGCGATGCGCCGTGGGCGCACCCGTTCAGGGCCTCAGGCCAGTTCGTCCTTCTGCACCACCAGACTGGGCGGCGTTGCGGGGCCTTCGTACTGCCGGATCTGGTTGCGCCCGGCCTGCTTGGCGGCATACATCGCAGCGTCGGCATGGCGCGTGAGTTCGTCCAGATTCTGGCCATGCTGTGGGTACAGGCTGATGCCCCCGCTGAGCCCCAGCGACAGGGTCACGCCCTGCAGCACGAATGGCTCCACGCACTGCTGCATGAGTTTGCGCGCCACCACGCCTGCCTGCTCGGCGCCGCCAATGGCTGGCAGCAGCAAAACGAACTCGTCCCCGCCCTGGCGGCACACCGTGTCGGTCTGCCGCACCACGGCCTGCAGGCGGCGTGACCACTGCACCAGCAGCTGGTCGCCCACGTCGTGGCCCATGGCGTCGTTGACCTGCTTGAAACCATCGAGGTCGAGGTAAATCACCGCCACGCACTTGCCTTCACGCTGGGCCTGGGCAATGGCTTGCTGGGCGCGGTCTTGCAGCAACACGCGGTTGGGTAAGTCGGTCAGCACGTCGTAATGGGCCAGCCGCGCCATACGCGCCTGCATGGCCACAGCCTGGGTCACATCGCGCAGCACGGCCACTGCGCCCGTCACATGGCCATGGCGGTCGGCAATCGGGCTGGCTGAAAGTTCCACATCAAACCGCTGGTGGGTGGTGCGATGGGAGACCGCACCGCGCGTGGGCGGCAAGGCACGGTCGTCCCGCATGGCAGCGCGCAGCGGGCTCTTGAGATCAGCGCCCACCTCCGACGGAACCAGGCGAATCACTTCATCCACATCGCAGCCGGCGGCGTCGAAGCCCTGCCAGCCTGTAAGCCGCTGAGCCACTGGGTTCAGGTAAGTGACTTGCCCCTGCGCGTCGCAGCACACCACGGCATCGCCAATCGACTGCAGGGTCAGGCGCATCAGCTCTTTTTCTTCAAAGAGCAGGTCTTCCATGCGCTTGCGTTCGCTGATATCGGTGCCCTGCACGAACAGGCCCAGTACCTTGTCCCCATCGCGCTCGGGGGTGCACGAAACAATCAGGTGCCGCGGAATTCCCTGGGCATCCGTAAACCTGGTTTCAAACACCTGCACCTCGCCCTCCAGGGCTTTGGCCAGCAGCTGTTCGGTTTGCTGGAAGCGTTTGGGCCCCAGCAGATCGCGCATGTGCATTCCGTGCAGCTTTTCAAGCGGCACGCCAAACCAGGTCTCGTGGGCCTGGTTGCCAAAACGGTTGTAGAGGTTCACATCCCACGAGCCGACCAGCGAAGGGATGCTGTGCAAGATGTTGCTCATGTCGCGCTCGGCGCGCTGCAGTTGCGCACTCACCGCCTGGCGGCGATGCAACTCGCGGTTGAAAAGCACCGCCAGCGCCATGCACGCCAGCATGAGCGCGAAGGTGAACAGCCCCAGCCCCCAGGCCGAGCGGTTCCACTTCTTGAAAATGGTGGCCTTGGCCTGGGCCACATTCAGGATCAGCGGAAAGCGCCCCACGTGCTTGAAGGAATACGAGCGCTCCACCCCATCCAGCGCCGCACGCCCCACAAAGCTGCCTTCTTTCTCCTGCTGAAAGCGGATCATGTTGGGCGTGCCCGCAATGCTCTTGCCCACGTCCGCGTCACCATAGGGAAAGCGCGAAACGATGACACCATCGTTACGAAACAGATTGACGCCGCTGTTCTCACCCAGGTCCACTGAGGCGAACAGTTCGTTGAAGTAGCTCAGCCGCACCGCGCCCAGCACAATGCCGCCAAACTCGCCCTGGGGTGTGCGAAAGCCGCGCGCCAGGGGCAGCGACATGACCCCGGTAATGCGGGAGGGCACCGGCCGGCCCACAAACAGGCCCTCATGCCCCCGCTCCTTGAACGCCAGGAAATAATCCCGGTCGGCAACGTTGGCCTTGCGAGGCTCCTGCGAGCCAGAATCCAGAATCACATCGCCCTGGGCATTGATCACCACCACATTGCCCAATGCATGCAGGCGCACCACGCTCTCAAAGCGAACGACTTCCCGCAGGCGATCGCGCATATGGGCTGAAGGGGACAACTCGCCCGCGCTCTCAATCCCCTCCACCACCGTGATCAGAGACTGGTCCACCGAGTCCAGCGTCCACTCCAGCGAATGCGCCAGCGTGCCCACCAGGTTGGTGTTGGCTTTGAGAGCGTAGGTCCATTCGTCGTTGCGCAACGTCCACAGAGCACGCACTGACAATGCGCCGATCCCGAGGGACAGCAGCAAGGCCATCCAGAGAAACCGCTGAGACAGAAGGGAACGGACGGCAGACATGCGTGGCTATTGATCGAAGCCGGCTCCTCGGGCCCGCGCACTGCCTGCAGAACGACGGTCAGGCCCCTGACTGGGCCGTGAAGCGGCTGCTAAGGGGCCGTCGCGGTGGATTTCACTGCCGCTGTGGCGTGAAATGCGCGGGGGAATAGGCATGTATGGACAACGAATGCACAAGAATTGCGCACCATTGTAGTGATCGCCACAACGGCATCAGGGGAAATAACCGACGGGTCACCTGCCTCATCGGGGCTTCGAGGCGGTGCCGGGGACGGCCCCCGGCGCCACCCCGGCGCCGCGCACTTCAAAACGCACCGTGTCCAGCACCAGCCCCTGGGCGTCCACCAGCTCCAGCGTGTGTCGGCCCGGCCAGGGCAGCCATTCCAGCACAGCCCCCCGGCCCAGGGGCTTGCCGTCCATGCGCCATGCCAGGCGGGGGGCTGCAAGGTCGGCGGCCTGCAGCCGCAAGCGCTGGGACTGGGGCGGAATGTCCGGGTCCAGCGCGATGACCGTGCCGTGAACCGGCATCAGGATACGCGCAGGCCCCAGGTCAGCCTGGGGTTCTGCGGGTTTTGAACGTTTTTGGCCTCCAGCGCTTACTGATAAAGCGCCATCAGCTACGTTATTGATAGCAAACACAGACTGCTGCGTGCCTGGCACAAACCACTCGGTGCGCGCAGCCTCCAGCGGGAGTGAGGCCGTGGCGCTGTCGCCATCGCCCCCCGCAGGCCCAAACCGCACAGGCCACTGCACCAGCCCCTGCGGCGGGCGCGGCGGGCGGCTGGGCTCGCGCGCATGTAGAAAGCCCATCACGGTAGCCCACACGGGCGCGGCCCCGCTGGTGCCGCTCACATCGTGCATCGCAGCGCCGCTGGCATTGCCCACCCACACGCCCACGGTGTAGCGTTCGGACCAGCCCACCGCCCAGTTGTCGCGCATGTCCTTGCTGGTGCCGGTTTTCACGGCCGACCAGAAGCGGGTGGCCAGCACGCTGTCGGTGCCAAAGGTGCGGGCGCGGGCGTTGCCGTCTGAAAGGATGTCGCCCACGATGAAGGCAGCGCGCGCATCCAGCGCCGGGGTGAACGCCGGGCGCGCTCGCGTCGGCAACACCACCAAAGGGCTGAAGCGCCCGCCGTTGGCCAGCGAACGGAAGGCATTGGTCAGGTGCAGCAAGGGCACCTCGGCACTGCCCAGGGCCAGGCTGTAGCCAAAGTAATCACCGTTTTCGCGCAACGGCAGGCCCAGCGCGCCCAGTTGGCGGTGGAAGGCATCGGGCGTCACCATCACCAGCGTGCGCACGGCCGGCACATTGAGCGACGCGGCCAGCGCCGTGCGCACCGATACCCAGCCCTTGAACTGGCGGTCGTAGTTCTGCGGGATGTACAGGCCGCTGGCCGTGGTGATCTGCGCGGGCGAATCCTCCACCAGCGACGCGGCGGTGAGGCGGCGCTCGGCAATCGCCTGCCCGTACAGGAACGGCTTGAGCGTGGAGCCGGGCTGGCGCAGCGCCAGCACGGCATCCACCTCGCTGGCCTGGCTGAGCTGGCCGGACGAGCCCACCCAGGCCAGCACCTGGCCCGTGGCGTTGTCCAGCACCAGCACCGCGCCGTCTTCCACATTGCGGCCGCGCAATTCGCGCAGGTGCTGCTGGAGGCTTTGCATGGCAAAACGTTGCAGCGGCGCGCGCAAGGTGCTGGTCACGCGTTCAGGCACGGCGGCACCGTCCTTGAACCGCTGGCGCAGCAGGTAGCGCGCAAAGTGCGGCGCCACGCCCTCGCTCGCGTCGAACGCGCGGCGCTGCAGTGCGGCCGTGGTGAAAAGGTCCAGCGCATCGCAGTCCACGCGCGCGCCGTTGACACCGGGGCGCTGCTGCATGTCGCGCAGCACCCCGCAGGCGCGCTGCGCCACCAGCGCGGGCCGCGCATTGGGCGCGCGCACCAGGGCTGCGGCCACCGCTGCTTCCCGGTCGTCCAGGCCATGGGCGGCCTTGCCGAACAGCGTGCGGCTCAGCGCATCGATACCCACCAGCTCGCTGCGAAACGGCACGAGGTTGAGGTAGGCCTCCAGGATCTGGTCTTTGCGCCAGCGCCGGTCCAGCACCTGGGCGGCCACGGTCTGCCCAATTTTTTGCACCACGGATCGCCCCCCGGGCCCCTGCCTCCAGTCGCCATCCAGCAGCCCCGCCAGTTGCATGGTGATGGTGCTGGCCCCCCGCGTGCGCTGGTTCCACAGGTTGCCCCAGGCAGCGGCCGAGGCAGCGCGCCAATCCACCCCGCTGTGCTCGTAAAAGCGCTTGTCCTCACTCAGCACCAGCGCCATGCGCAGCGCAGGCGACACATCGGCCAGCGGCACCCACTGGCCGCGGCGCACCGTGGCGTCGGTGCGCAGGCGCTGCAGTACCTCGCCTTCGGTGGAAAGGATCACGGTGTCGGAAGGGCGGAAGTCGGTGCGGACTTCGTCAAAGGTGGGCAGGGCCCAGGCGGTAGGGATGCAAGCCACCCATGCCAACACGGCCATCGGTGTGCGCCTGCGCGACATCAAGGGAAAAGAAAGAAAAGCCACATCTGTTTGTAGCAGACGCCCGAGACCACAGCACGCCACTGCGGTGGAGCACCCCACCTCGGCGCACCGGAACGCCGCGACACACCCTGACGCACTGGGTTTCTACAGTCCGTTTCACAGCGAACCGAGCGAAAACCCCATCAAAAATGAGAGCTGCGTGCGCTTGCTGCTTAACGTTGAATGACCAAAACACTATCTACAGCGAAGCACACAGCATGCGAAGTCGGCACCTGCGAAGACATCGCCACCGTCACCCTCGACAAAGCACCGGGCCAGGCGCCTGAACTTCAAGTCGCCATGGCGGGCTTCGGCAAGCTCAGAGCGCATGGAGGCACAAGTCACGCAAGCTCCAAAAACATTGGATTGAAGCAAAGTCACAGCCACTCCAGGACAAAAAATGCTGTATTCCACAGATAGACTCCCGCAGCAACACCATCGGCCAGTGCGCACACCCATGCCCCTCGCTCCCTCTGCAAATGGCGCCCCCAAGCCCATGCCTTCCAAAAGCCCCACGGCCACCAAACTTGCACTGCGACTGAGCAAAATTTTGGCCTTGCTACACCAAGGCGATGGCATCGACAAACATGCATTGGCCAAGCAATACGAAGTCAGTGTCCGCACCATAGAACGCGATCTGGCAGACCGACTGCACGGCATTGCAGAACAAACCAACGATGGTCATTGGCAACTCTCCCACCCACACCGCAGCACCATCCCCTGCACGCAACTCAACGAATACACCCGCTTGGTGGGGGCTACGCACCTGTTCCCAGACACCAGCTTGCCCTACCTGCTTACCCAACTAAAAAACCAGAAGTCCCGCCAAACCATGCACGTGCAGCCCATGCCGCACGAAGATCTACGATTACAAGGCCCAGTCTTCGGACTGTTGCAAGGCGCCATCGAATGCCACCATGAATGTCGCTTTGGCTATAAGGGCAAGCCCCGGCACACCCAGCCATACCGACTGATTAACAAGAACAGCGTGTGGTACCTGGCCGCCGAAGAAGCGGGGCGGCTCAAGAACTTTAGCGTGGCCCTGATCGAAGGGCTGCAGGTGGATGAAACCAGCTGCTTCACCCTCAAACGCGCACACCAAGACTACATCAACGCCAAGGACGATGTGTGGTTCACCGACGGCACCACCGAAGTGCTTCTGCGCGTGACACCCGAGGTGGCCCACTACTTCACCCGCCGCGCCCTACTGCCCCGGCAGCAGCAGCGGGCGGACGCGGATGGCTCCTTGTTGGTCACCACGCAAATCGGCCACATCAACCAGTTGATACCCATGGTGCGGTACTGGCTCCCGCATGTGCGCATCGTTCAGCCCACAGCATGGCATCAAGCGCTGCTAGACAACCTGCGCCAAACGTTGGCGCAATGGGAGCCGCAAACCGCTGGGGCCGGGCGATGAACTGCCTGCAGAAAACAACGACCACAGGTCGCCACGCATGACCTCTCACCCACTGTCCAAATCAAAGCTGATCGCATTCAGGCAATGCCCTAAGCGCCTGTGGCTCGAAATCCATCGACCCGAAGCGCGGGAAGAAAGCCGTACAACGCAAGCCGCCTTCCGCACGGGCCACGAAGTGGGCATCATCGCGCAACGCTTGTATGACCCTGCAACCGAAGGCGCAGTGATCGACTGGAAAGCCGAAGGCATGGCCGCTGCGCTGGAACGCAGCCGTAGGCTGCTCACACAACGCCAGCCCATCTTCGAGGCAGGCTTTTCCGCAGGAGGCGGCCTCGCCTTCGCCGACGTGATGCTGCCCGCCTCCGAGGGGCAAGAGCCTGCGTGGAAGATGGTGGAAGTCAAATCATCCACCTCCGTCAAGCGCTACCAGGAAGACGACGTTGCTATCCAAAGCCACATTGCCAAGGCCTCCGGCATCAACTTGTGCGCCGCCACCATCGCGCACCTTGACGTCACATGGGTCTATCCAGGGAACGGCGACTACAACGGCCTGCTCGTCGAAAAGGACATAACCGAAGCCGCTTTCGCGCGCGGCGCGGAAGTTGCTGCGTGGATTGCCGAAGCGCACAAAGTCGCTGCCCTGGCGGAGCCACCCGCGATTGCCCAAGGCCCGCAGTGCGGTACACCCTTTCCCTGCGGGTTCCGGGCACATTGCAGCCGAGCCCTGCCCGAAACGGAATTCCCCGTGACCTGGCTGCCACATGGCTCATCGGGCACACTGCAGAGTTTTTTGGCTAGAAGCGGCGCACGCGACATGCGCGAGGTGCCCGAGACCCTGCTGTCCCCCATTCAGCGCCGCGTGCGCAATGTCACCCTCTCAGGACAGCCGTACTTCGACGCCGAAGGCGCCCGTCAGGATTTGCAGCACCACCCCCTGCCCGCCTACTTCCTCGACTTCGAGACCATTCAGTTCGGCGTACCCCGATGGGCAGGCACACGACCATTTCAGATGCTGCCCTTTCAGTTCAGCTTGCATCGGCTGGATGCCAGCGGAGAGCTGACCCACAGTAGCTTTCTCGACCTTTCTGGCAACGACCCGTCGGAAGCCTTTGCTGCTGCGCTAGTGCGGGACTGCTCCGAACCGCTGCCCGTATTCGTGTATCACGCGGGGTTCGAGGGTGTACGGCTGAAAGAGCTGGCCCTGCGGTTCCCCGCCATGGCATCAGCGCTCATAGACATCCATGGTCGGCTGGTGGACCTACTGCCCATCACCCGAGCGCGCTACTACCACCCACTCCAGCGCGGAAGTTGGAGCATCAAGCAGGTGCTGCCCGCCTTGGCGCCCGACATGCGCTATGAAGCGCTCCCCGGCGTGCGCGACGGCGGGATGGCCATGGATGCCTATTTAGAGGGCATATCCCCCACAACCACATCGGCTCGCAAGGCCGCGATCCACGGAGAATTACTGGCGTATTGCGCGCTGGACACGCTGGCGATGGTGGAAATCTGGAGAGTCCTCTCGCAGCACGAATCAGCGATCACGTCTACCCCGTCACCAACCAAAGAGCAAACCATGCCCATGCAACCCGAAAACACACCGCAAACACAGTTCTTTGCAGACCTTATGCAGCATCTGATGGCAGGCACCATGATCCCCAAGGTGCAGGTCGAACGATCTCTTGGCCCGATCATCGGATTCTTTTTGGCCGATGCGTTGTCCGCCAATCTGCAGGAAGACATCGTGATGTTGTGCCCGGAATTCCCCATCCGGAAGGAAGGCAACAACCAATCGACAAACATCGACTGGCTCATGTTCAGCCGCACCAAGCAAGAACTGCTGCTCGTCGAATTGAAGACCACGGACACATCATTCACGGCGTGGCAGGCCAGTATCTATGAGGATCTGCAAAACAAAATTGCCAGCACGCAGTCCGCCGTATTTCTCGCGGAAGACTTGGAAGACATCGCCGACGAATCCTTGGAACGGGGCAAATATCTGAACGTGCAGAAGATGACAGCGTCAGGATTGGGCATTACTGAAGACGCCATCCGTGAGGTCTTCGGCCGTTGCAAGCATGCCAGGGTCATTTACCTGGCCCCGAAAGCCAGCCACCCCAAGCAAAAATGGCGTGATGACTGGCTCTGGCTCTCTTTCGAGGACCTTCCCCAAGCACTAGGCGACCACCCGCACGCAGATCAGTGGCCCATTCTCCGAAACAGCCTGATCAGCCTAGACACGCTGACGCGGCGCCAGCGTAACGGGGAAGACCCATCCGCCTCTGGCGGAAAAAACTACGCTGAATTGCTCGATTTCGACGCGGCCTTGGATCGCTGTCGCTCCGCAGGAGAATCCGTAGTGCTGGGAATGGTGCAATGGCGCAAAGAACTGCCCGGTATGTCTCTCGAACAACTTCGCGCCAAGAAGTACAAAACGGACTCGGCTAACACCCCTGCAGAGGGCAAGAAGCTCGCCAGAAACTGGGTTCCCGGCGACCAATTCCTCGCACATGTCATGCGGAAAATGGAGACAGCCAGTCCAATGGGCAGCACAGAGCGCAGCAGTTAAAAAGCAGTCAGCGGCAGCAGCGTCACGTTTGAATAGTCTTCACCGAGACTGCACAACCCTCACCCGTGCATTCGGCGATTCGGCAAACATCTCGGGCGCGTACAGTGCTTCCACCCGGCTGGGTGGCAAGGCGAAGTCGCCCACGTTGTTCAGGCGCACGGTGTATTCCATGGTCACGGTGCCCTTGGGCAGGTATTGGTAGTAGCTGCGGAAGGACTCAAAGCTGCGCTCTTCAAACGCCGCCCAGCCGCTGCCGCTTTGCTTTTCGCCCTGCGTGGCAATTTCCGAGTCGCGGCCCAGGCCGCTGCCCAGAATGGTGGCGCCGCCCGGAATCGGGTCGGTGATGGCCACCCAGGTCATGTCGGCGCTGGCGTTCACTTCCAGCTTCACACGCAGCACATCGCCACGGGTGTACTGGCCTGCGGGCAGCGACTTGTTGGCCTGCTCGACCGGGGTCACCGTCTTCTTGATGGAATAGCCGGCTGCGAACGGCGCCTTCAGTTCCACCGCTGCCACCGACTGCAAGGTGAGCCAGGGCTTGCCGGTACCCTGGTGGGTCACCTCCAGCGCTTCTTTGCCGCCAGCCTTGCCCCAAGGCAGGAACATGCTGTTGTTCTTCAGGTTACCCGGTGCTGCGGGCGCGCCAAACCAGGTGGTCTGGTGCGCGGCGCCGCTGGCGTCGGTG
>ERZ650306.1162-NODE-1162-length-15292-cov-16.212247_pt1 | contig 15292 bp, 14 predicted proteins | sample MGYA00376242_ERZ650306 | MGnify/ENA primary metagenome ERZ650306 (study PRJEB26733, sample SAMN07839244) | wastewater metagenome | biome: urban; feature: wastewater treatment plant; material: waste water | place: USA: North Carolina | collected 2016-03-31 ... | reverse complement strand
CTAGCCATTTAGGTTCGCGTTTGGCAAGGTCGCCACGCATGGGAAATACGGTATCGGCAAGGTTTAGGGTATCTTTATAGTCGGTTGACTGATTGTCAGTGTTGTCGGTCATGTAACTCTCGGTTTGAAACTTGATAGTCTTGAATGTAAAATTTTGATAACAGGGTATTATAGGGGAAAATGGGGGGATTGACAAAGTTTATCAATATATCGCAAGATGGGTTTAACCTAACTATTAAAGACTACATTCTTTAAAAACTATTATATGAGTTAAAAATGAAAGTTCATTATGTTCCAGTATTAATTGCTAATTTCAAACCATTTAGATTAATAATCCGAGATGAACAAGATGAATGGAAGCCCAGTATCGAAGAAATTAACTCTTGTACATATAACTATGTAAAACTTCACCGTGTAACTAAATTTTTTAATGCACATCTATCTAATAACTTCCCTGCCTGTTTTGGCTTTGATGGAAGTTTAATTTTTCCGTTCACGGCAGATTTCCGTAATGATGATAAAATAGTTGAAGAAACTAACAGGATTCTAGCTTCAATTCTTATTGGCGGTGTTTATGTAGAGTCCATTTCACCCTTAGATATTTCAAGAGGTAAAATGAATAGTTATGGTTATTATCAACATTCTCAAACATTTAGTCTTACATCTGACTTTCATTCTGCAATAGGTGAGTGTGGAGCAGGAAACCTTAATTCAATTAAATTGATGAATCCACCCCTTATTGAGGCAAGTAAGATAATATCAGCATACGAATATGGGCATAAAATTCTTCAAAATGTACCACTTTTGTTACCTTCACTATTTATCAACTCATTTACATATTATAAGAACTTTCAATTGAGAGAAGCATTAGCAATGTGTTGGATTTCAATAGAACAATTAATTGAAGAGATTTGGAATAGCACGTTAATAAATGAAGCGAAACTTGTTAATATACCAAATAGAAGAAAGTTTTTAGATTCACAACAGTGGAATGTAGCCCATAAAATTGAAATGTTATATCAGAAAAATTATATTATGGACAACGATTATAAGCTTCTAAGCAAGGCAAGAATTGCACGCAATGATTTCATTCATAAGGGTTTAACTCCTACATATGAGGCAGTACATTCAGCTATAGTTTCCCTGATAACTTTGCTTGAAAAAAACTCTTCTTTAAATGGAATTAATTTTGAGCGAGCTAAATTAGAAAAATACATTCCTTCTGAAATTGCAGAATCTATTCCACCAACATACATACAAAAAGAAAATAAAGAAATACCAGCAGAAAATATTCTATTTTGGCGAGCACGAAAAGTACTGCCAGGGGATAAGGACTGGGTAGGAGAAATAGAAACTTTTGAAGATATTACTTTAGAACCTTTACAAAACTAAATTTTATCAAAAATTTTGTTTCTCTCTCCAGTTCAATAAATCCACCACGTCTTGAGCAATGCCTTGTTTTAACGCGTCAAGCCCAGCATAATTTTTTTCCCCATGTAAAAAATGCAAAAACGTCACCGTCAGTTCTCTGCCGTACAAATCCCCATCAAACTTCGGAAAATTGACTTCCAGTCGCCATTCTACCCCATACTTATTTTTTAGCGCAGGGCGAGTACCCACATTGCAGGCGCCAAACAAACTGCCTTTAGTAAGTCCTTGCACGCCAGTTTGAGTATTCTTCCCCAGTGTTGATAAATCTGTGCCATCGGTAGCGGTAACCGATACCGCAAAAATCCCATGCAGGGCAGGCTTGATGCGGTTTAGGGCAATATTGGCGGTGGGAAAATCAAGCGTGCGACCGATTTTATCGCCATGTTCCACCATGCCAGTAATCGCATAATCTCGCCCTAGCAGATGCTTTGCCGTTGCCAAGTCCCCTTGTTGCAAACATTCCCGAATGCGGGTTGAGCTGACACGCTCATCTTGATGCGCATGGTCGGTCACGGTATGCAAAATTTGCACAGGCAAGCCAAACGCACGCAAAAACTCACTATCGCCAGTGCGGTCATGCCCAAAACGAAAATCATCACCCAATACCAAACGCTTCACGTTTAACTTGACCAATATTGTGGCAAAATCGTGTGCCGATAAATTCCGAAAGTCATTATCAAAATTTGCCACAATCAAGTTATCGATACGATGTTCAGCAATCAATTGGGTTTTTTCTGCCAAATTGGTGAGCCTTGCAGGGGCGGTTTGCGGGCTAAAAAACTCACGCGGCTGTGGTTCAAATATCATCACCATACTGGCAAGTTGCTGAGATTTTGCCAAAGATTTGGCTTTATCCAGCATCGCTTGGTGACCCAAATGCACCCCATCAAAATTACCAATCGTCAGTACCGAATCAGGTAATAGGGTTGGACTTTTTAGCCAGTCAGATAAGTCAATTACGTTCATGAGCATCGCAAACTATCAATTTTATGAAATCGCTTATTATAAAGTAAAAATGTTGTTAACATACGCGCTAATAAGATTTTTCGGCAAATTTTAGCCGCATTTTTTGGTTCAATTTTGGAGTCGCTATGTCTGCAGCGCATCACAACCTTAGTATTCGCTTAGCTGCGATTGATGATTTACCGCGCATCGTTGAAATTTATAACCAAAGTATCGCAGGTAAGCAAGCCACGGCAGATTTACAGCCTGTGAGCGTGGCAGATAGGCAAGCGTGGTTTGACGCCCATACGGGCAATCGTCCGTTGGTGGTTGCCCAAACTCGCTCCGAAACTAGCTTGGGTGAAATCATCGGTTGGGGCAGTTTGTCTGATTTATACGCGCGCCCTGCCTATCATATCAGTACTGAAATCAGTATCTATGTGGCAGATGAAGCCAAGGGGCAAGGCGTGGGCAAGGCTTTGGTGAATTATTTAATCGAAGTGGCGCCAAGTTGTGGCGTGCAGCAAGTGGTTGCGCTGATTTTTGCCCATAATACACCGAGCCTTGCGATGTTTGATAGGCTAGGATTTGAGCCATGGGGCGAGTTTAAGCAAGTTTGTGATATGAAAGGTTTTATAGCGGATGTGGTGATTTTGGGAAAAAGTGTAGATTAGATAAAAAAAGGCTCAATATGAGCCTTTTTTGTGTTACACAGTTACTATGATTATTGGACAATAGCTTGTTGTTAGAACATGGATTTCTCATTTGGTGCGCTATGATCATCAGATTGCAATGAAAAATTTAGTTCATTTTCATCAATTTTATTGGCTGATTTACTCTCCAGCTTAATGAGTAGGCGTAAATCATTGGGTGAGTCAGCGTGTTTGATGGCATCGCGGTAAGTAATTTCGCCATTTTCATACAAATCAAACAACGCTTGGTCAAAGGTTTGCATGCCAAGTTCACGAGAGCGTTTCATGACGGGCTTAATTTCGTGGACTTCCCCTTTACGGATGTAATCACCAATCAGTTGCGAATTGAGCAAAATTTCAATCGCAGCGCGGCGACCTTTGCCATCAGGGGTGGCAATCAATTGCTGCGCTACAATGGCGTGAAGGTTCAATGACAAATCCATCAAAATCTGCTCATGATGTTCTGCGTCAAAGAAGTGAATGATACGGTCAATCGCTTGGTTAGCATTGTTGGCGTGTAGGGTGGCAAACACCAAGTGTCCTGTTTCGGCATATTGAATGGCATAATCCATGGTTTCGCGGGTACGAATCTCGCCAATCAAAATCACATCGGGCGCTTGACGTAGGGTGTTTTTTAACCCTGCTTCAAATGATTTGGTATCAATGCCAACTTCGCGTTGGGTGATGATACAGCCTTTGTGCTCATGGACGTATTCAATCGGGTCTTCGATGGTGATAATATGACCGCGCGAATTCTCGTTGCGATACCCCATCATAGCCGCCAGCGTGGTAGATTTACCCGTACCTGTCGCACCGACCAGTAACACGATACCCTGTTTTTTCATGGCAATTTCATTCAAAATCGGCGGTAAATTGAGTTGCTCTACCGTCGGAATTTTGGTTTCAATTTTACGTAGCACCATGCCCGCACAGTCTTTTTGGACAAAGGCAGAGACACGAAAGCGGGCGTTTTGGTGTTTGTCACTAATGGCAAACTGGCATTCGAGGGTTTCGTCAAATTCTTTGATTTGACTAGGTGTCATCACGCTTTTGACCAGCGTCATCGATTGCTCTGGGGTCAGCGCTGACTTGGTGACTGGCATGATAGTACCATTGACTTTCATTGATGGTGGCGCATCGGCGGTGATAAAAAGGTCAGAGCCGTTTTTTTGTACCATTAGCTGCAGTAATTTATCAAAATCCATATCAGATATCTCGCATTGGTTCTATAAATTTTTAGAAACCGTGTTTTGATAAACATTGTTTCTATAAGATAATTTCTATAAAACAGTAATTACATAAAGCTTTCCGGTTGTTTGGCATATTGGCGCGCCGATTCTTTGCTAATCACGCCTTTATTGACCAGTTCGCGAAGGCTTTGATCGAGTGTGGTCATACCATCGCCCGCACTGGTTTGGATGGCAGAGTACATTTGGGCGACTTTGTTTTCACGAATTAAGTTACGAATCGCAGGCGTACCAATCATGATTTCATGCGCGGCGACACGACCACCTGTCTGGCGTTTGAGTAGCGATTGCGAGATAACTGCTTGTAGCGATTCTGATAACATCGCACGAATCATGTCTTTTTCAGCCGCGGGGAACACATCGACCACACGGTCAATGGTTTTGGCAGCAGATGAGGTATGCAATGTCCCAAATACCAAGTGCCCTGTTTCAGCAGCCGTCAATGCCAAGCGGATGGTCTCAAGGTCACGCATCTCACCGACAAGAATAACATCGGGGTCTTCACGTAGGGCAGAGCGCAGTGCGGCGTCAAAGCTTAAGGTATCACGGTGGACTTCCCGTTGGTTGATGAGGGATTTTTTTGATTGGTGCACAAATTCAATCGGGTCTTCGATGGTTAAGATATGTTCTTTACGGGTTTCATTGATATAGTTAATCATCGCTGCAAGGGTTGTTGACTTACCTGAACCCGTTGGACCTGTGACCAGTACCACGCCGCGTTTGTAATTAGAGATTTTCTCAAAAATCGGTCCCATACCCAGCTGTTCCATCGTCAAGACCTCAGACGGAATGGTACGAAATACCGCACCTGCGCCCCGGTTTTGGTTAAAGGCATTGACACGAAAACGCGCCACATTAGGAATTTCAAACGAAAAGTCGGTTTCAAAAAACTCTTCATAATCGGCACGTTGTTTGTCGTTCATGATGTCATAAATCAAACTATGCACTTTTTGGTGATCAAGCGGCGGCATATTGATTTTGGTGATTTCACCATCTACCCGAATCATCGGCGGTAAGCCTGCTGAAATGTGTAAGTCAGAGGCTTTATTTTTGAATGCAAAACGCAACAAATCGTCAATCGATAATTCCTTTGCCATGATAGTGAATCCTACAGGTGGGTAATGAAAATACAAAAGCAGCGATAGAAAAAAGCCGCGGAAAAAAAAGATAGCTATACTATAATCATCCGCCCACAAAAAAAACAGAAAAAACTGACTATGGGTCATAGTTTTTTGTTGATTTTAGCTTATGTTAAACTCAATTGGAAAATTGGGCACACAAGTGCAAAAAAACGTTACCTTAACCCGCTAACCATCAAACCAGTCACCTATCAACAGGAAAATTTCAACAGGAAAAGTTAACCATGCAAACATTCGACGCACAGCAGCCATCGGCGACAAGCGCAACAGATGCTGAAAACCAAGCTTTGATAGCGCGTTGGCAACAGGTGAAAACTGACGTTGCTAGACTCAATCCAACTGTCAAATTACTTGCCGTATCCAAAACCAAACCCAACTGGATGATTCGCACCTTAGCGCAGCAAGGTCAGCAGGATTTTGGTGAAAACTATGTGCAAGAAGCGGTGACAAAAATCGCCGCACTCAAAGATGTTACTGCCAACGAGCAGCCATTGGTGTGGCACTATATCGGTCATATCCAGCGTAACAAAACCAAAGAGTTGGCAGCGCATTTTGATTGGGTGCATGGGGTCGATCGCTTAATTATTGCCCAGCGTCTCAATGAGCAAAGGGGTGAACACCTTGCGCCACTCAATATCTGTATCGAAGTCAATATTGACGATGAAGCCAGCAAATCAGGCTGTCAGCCGGACCAGTTACCCGAATTGGTGACACAGATTAGTCAACTGCCCAACTTGCAATTACGCGGACTGATGATTATCCCTGCCAAAAATTCCGCGTCTGCCTTTATCAAAACCCAGCAATTATTTGAGCAAAATAAGCCTTATCATGCACATCCTGAGCAGTGGGATACTTTGTCAATGGGCATGAGCGGCGACATTGAGCAAGCCATTGCCGCGGGTGCCACCATCGTTCGTATTGGCACCGCCATTTTTGGGGCAAGAGATTAGCGCGAATGACAGGGTAAAAAGACAGCAATTTAACAATTTTTAGCGGTTTTTACTCAACTATTAGGCAGAGTCAGTTACACATTGACCCTGCTTTTTTTACATTACACCAAAATAAATTCGGGGTAATAGACAGTTATTTAACCCAATGTTGTGTTAAATCAACGATTTTATTACCCAATTATTGCTGTATGCTTTCTATAAGCTTTCTGTAATCAAATTAGCTTACATTGTAATATTTTTTAACATTTTATGGGAAAAAGATATCCATATCCAAAAAACTTTATTGGTATGATGGCGTTGTTTTACAGAATGTAACCAATACAATAGTTATGTAATTTTTATCCGTATATCAACTTTTTAGCTTCTAGCAATCAATTTTGATATAGCCCATATACGGATAAAAGTTCTGAACGGATTAAAGCCCTATGAACTTTCTTCAAAAAACTTTATTAACCGCTCTACCTTGTGTCTTGTTCAGCTTAGCCCCAACCGCTGCCAATGCCGACAATGGTATCACAGAATATTTCGGTAGCTTTAACTCAAGCGTTTCTCAAAATCCAGAGGGTGGCTCAAAAGCAGATAGCCTCATTGCAAAAGCCAAAAACTTTATCGGTTTACCATACCGCTGGGGTGGTACGAGCCCAACAAGTGGTTTTGATTGTAGTGGCTTTATGCAATATGTTTATAAACAAACCGCCAACATCAATTTACCACGTACTTCAGGCAGTATGGCGCAAGTGGGTGAACGTATTAACCGTAGTGAGCTAAGACCAGGCGATATGGTGTTTTTCTCTCACGGTGGTGGTCGTATCTCTCATGTGGGCATGTACATCGGTGAAGGTCGTTTTATTCATTCACCATCAACCGGCAAAAGTATTTCTATTACAAGTTTAGATTCTGGCTATTGGGCAAACAAATTCGTGACAGCGCGCCGTGTCTTGGACGCTTGAGTGTAATCGAGAACGTTACTGTTAAAGCATATTGTTGAAAAAACCAATAAAGTTAAAACGCTGTAAAATGTTGATTAAGGTAAGCCAATGCTTACCTTTTTTATTTTGTCGAGGAAATTTGGATAAAATAGATAAGTCAATAATAATTAAAAAAAATTAAACATTTACCCATTGGTCATTAATAAAGTATTAGAATGAAGCAACAATACCTTATATAATGTTTAGGGTAAGTTAAATGCAAACGACTAAAACTAATCAATGACGGACGTAGCCGTTTTGATTGGTTTAATACGTGACGCCCTTTTTTAATAGATTTATTGATTTTGCAATAATCCTATGACCCAAACAGCCTTGCCAAGCTTTAAAGAACAATTGCAGCAAACGCTAAAATTTTTTAGCTTTAAACCTTCGCTATATATCAATTCGCCAAGAGTCAACGATACCAATAAATTCATGTTGTTTATTATGTTGGCGTTGGTTGAGACATTTTTTCATTTGATTTGGTATGCGACAGTTCTTGTCATCACATCGCCCATAGATATCTTTCCCTTTGCTCAGACGTTCAATCAACTTTTTAATCGCAGCTTGATGATAAATATCACTTATTTGGGACTCGCGATGGTGTTGTTTTGCGGGTATTCACTGTGGGTCATCACCCGCATGCCTGAACAGTCAAGACTTTGGCGGGAGTACCAAATCTTTTTTGTAATCATCTATTTGATTTATGAAAATCTTTTTATCGTCTGGATTGGCAACAACAGTGCGCTTGAAGGCGTCATGCTGATTAGTGCCACCGGTCTTGGGCTGGTGTTATTAAGATGGCGATTGGTCTGGGTGTCGTTTGTCAGTTGTATTGTTGCGTTATTTATTTTTAATATGAGTAATAGCATGAATTGGTGGCAATTGCTGCCTAGGTTGTATCCAAGTTTAGCAGCGCGTAGTCATTGGCTTTGGGGATTGTCTTTTAGCTTTCTGGTAACCGCTAAGGCAACGGTCACGCTATATTGTATTTTGCAGGGCATGAAAGTCATGAGTTTTCAGCGCCGCAAAATTTATGATTTGCTAGAAGCCGATGCGCTCACTAATATTGCCAATCGGCGTACCATTTATAGTTTTTTGAGTTATTTATGGGAACGTAAAAACGATTGGAACACGCTTAGTGTGATTTATATTGATTTGGACAAATTTAAACATATTAATGATGAGTACGGCCATGACGCCGGTGATGCGACATTGATTTGTACCGCAAATACCTTAAAAAACTTCTTGCCCACAAGGACGATGTTTGGACGTATGGGTGGGGAAGAGTTTTGCATCATCTTGCCAAATACCGGGATTGAGCAAGCCTACAATATGGCAGAACAGCTGCGCCAAGCGTTTGAAAAACAAGTGGTGAGATATGGGATTTTTGATACAGAAATTCAATTTACCGCAAGCTTAGGTATTGCCAGCGTTTATCAAAATGATGGCGGAGATAGCGAGCGTGCGATTGATAATCGCGGTTTTATCGAATATATGCGCAAGTATATGCATAGTTTACCGACCATGCCTGCACTGCCGCCTGCCCTTGAGCAAATTATTAAATTCTCCGATTTGGCAATGCAGCAAGCCAAAGCCAATGGTCGCAACTGTGTGGTCAAAGGTCAGTGTTATTTATTGATGACGAAAAGCAATCAGCCGTCATAACTCAGCCTTTATAACCTAGTGGTGAGTACCGAGCTTGCAACAAGCGTGTCAATAATGGTCGTTGCAAAACTGCCTGCCGGCAATTCAAAATCTAACACCAATGTCTGATCCTCTTGCCAAACCCATTGCAAGTTACTGGGCAGCATACGCAGAGGGCGGCGCTGCTGCTTTAAACCAAACTCAATCAAGCCTTGACTTAGCTGCTGATAAATGGGATGGTCATTGATGACGGATAGTTCTAATGCGTTAACCTTACCACTACTTTTTAGCTCACCTGCGCCCCACATCGGTGCAGTCAAATGGATATCGCCACTTTGTAGTCTTGATATCATGGTCTCATCTATATGCTGTGCCACAAAGATACTGTTTGAGCCCGCCAAATTCATCACGTCGCCATCAAGCGGTTGGTTCCAGATGCCCAACGCGATACGTTTTGCCAAGATGGCATTGAATAATTCACTACGCGCTGCCGACAGATACAGACTGATTTTATCTTGGTCAAATTTGCGATGAATTTTTTTACCCCTAATTGTATGATGGGTGAATAGCTCGATAGAGGCATCAATATTATTGGCATCTTGCCCAAAGCGCTGCTCGCCAAAATAATTGGGAACGCCTTGGGTTTTGATGGTCGCAAGTTGTTGCTCGATGGCGGCTTTCTCACCCACCACGTCGCGTAGGGTGATGATAAACTGATTGGCCTCATGAGTACCGCGACCCAGTTTTTTGTGATGCCAATGCTGTGCCAGTATTTCTAGCGTTTCATCGCTAGCTAATTTAGTTTGGACAAATTGCTCAAAGTTTGGTTCAGGGGCAATTTTTTTTGGCAAACGAAGACTAAACCATTGCGTCGTCAGCGCATGGCGATCTTTGAGACCCGAGTATCCTACATCCTTGAGTGGGATGCCTGCCCATTGTGACAGCAACTTTGCCACAAAATTGGTATTCATTCGGGTCTTTTGAATATGAAGCCAAAGATGTTCGCCTGTATGGCTGCATTCAATGCCAAGTTTTTCATGGACAATAAAATCAGTGGGTTGTTGTTTATAAATCGCCGATTGAATCGCAGGGGTATAGGGTGAAGGCAGTTTTGGCATGCTAGGGTTACTTGCAAAAGGTTTATTTTAACAAATGGATGATTGATAAACCATCTCGATTACGGATTCGATTGTAGCAGCCCTTAATTATCGGCATGCTTTATTGTCTTATATAAATAGGTTAAAAATATGACAGCAACGAAAATGACGTCAAATACGGCTTGAATGCCAAAGTAATAGACAATAAAGTAACAGCCAATAAAGTAACAGTGCATAATTTAGGTATGTTGGCTAATTTAAGTGAATTGGGTGCATTGGGTGGCAAAATCGGTCACCTGACTCGGCAAAATGTTTAACGCATCTTATGTTTAACGAATGTGAGCATAAAAAGAGAAAAAACATGAAAAACCCTGATAGCGATATCGATAAAAACGCTGTGCAATTACGCGTTGCCACGCAACAAGACGGCGAAAATTTGGTAACTTTGCTCAATCGCTGTTACCGCTCAGATGAAGGCTGGACCAATGAAGCCGCTTTAATTGGTGGGATTCGTACCACGACCGAGGAAATGACAGCCCTGATAGACAACCCCAACGCTTATCTATTCGTGTTTGAAAATCCGCACGATAGCGATGATTTGCTCGGGTGTATTTCTGTGGATTTCTCACCCATTAATCATCAGCCAGCGGCGTATATTGGCACTTTTGCGGTTCATCCTGCTGTGCAAGGTAAAGGCATTGGCGATACGATGTTGTCTGCGGTAGAAACGTTTGCTATCAGACATGCTGACGCCAAAAACTTAACCCATTTACCTTTAACCCATTTACCTTTAACTTATTTATCCATGTCGATTTTAAGTCATCGACCAGAGCTGTTAAGTTATTATCAGCGCCGTGGTTATCTACTGACAGGGGAGAGCATGGCATTTCCTAGAGACGGCAACAATGGCGACCCCAAACGCGATGATGTATTTTTAGAGTTTTTGCAAAAACCCATTCAAGCAAATAAAGCGTCCGTCACAGCTCGCCAATACAATTGAATAACAATAATCGCCATGCTTAGCAATAAAGTCTTAAGGGCATTTTATATAATGATTGCAATAATTTTTTATACAATAATTTTAAACAAAAGGAAATCATGATGAAAAAATGTGCCAAAACTTATTCACTAGCGCTAAGTTGCTTGATAGCAGGAACGCTGGTAATGACAGGCTGTCAAACCATAACAAGTGCTACATCGGGCGTTATTAACCCAAATCAAGCATTGACCTTACCGTTAGCCGATGCCACGTTGCAAAATTATCGCTGGCAATTGGTCTCGGTGACTGATTTGTCGGGTAAACCCACTAAACCTGAATTGTTTAACCAAGCCAAACCGCTGTTGGTCAGCTTTGATAAAGGTCGGGTTAGCTTTGACAATACCTGCAATCGCATGTGGGGCAATTATAGCCTGACCCATAACAATGTATTGATAAAAAATATCGTTTCCACGCGCATGATGTGTATGCCAGAATCGCGCATGGCATTTGATGCCGCTGCGCCATCCACACTACAAGGGCAATTTAAACTGACCCAAGATAGCAAAGGCGAACCGATGTTGACAGTGACCGATAAGAGCCAAATCAGTCTATTTAAAGCGATTGCCAAATAATGTTTTTCATTAAATTAAAGCTGAGTAACCTCAAACGACCTCTATGCCTGCTTCATCTTCAATGACTATATCGGTTTCTGTCAACGCCTGTTGTTGCCAAGTTTGCATACTTGGATGAGCAAGCATCTTTTGTATATAGATTAAAGTCATGGATTGTAACTCTATATCGGAGGCTTTTGCGTAAGTGATGAGGCGAAAAATAATCGGGGCAAAAAATACATCAGCGACACTAAATTCGCCTAGCAAATAACCTTCAGAGCCGTTTTGTTTGAAACCTTCGGTTACGATGGCTTCAAACCGCGCCAAGTCGCTTAAACAGGGTGGGGAAGGTGCAATCTTGCGCCTAGCTCGAATATTCATTGGCATTTCATTGCGTAGTGCAGAAAATCCACTGTGCATTTCACCCAGTAAACTCATGGCTAAATGCGGCTGGTTACCCCAGATGTTTTGCGTAATTAAGTATTTTTCCGCATATAAAGCAATGCCGACACTGTCCCAAATCGTTTTATCTTCATGTAACAGTACAGGCACTTGACCCAGTGGCGTATAGGTTGTCACAATCTCTTGATTACTTGGATGAAATAGCTTAATTGGCATTTCATCGAAGGCTACACCGAAGGCATGCAGCATAAGCCATGCGCGCAAAGACCAAGTGGAGTAGTTTTTATTACCAATAATTAAAGTGGGTTTGTGAAAACAATTCATTTGATTACCAAAAGTTTTAGCTGTCACTGTCTGATTTCCCCATGCCCAAACACAATCCATTTTTGCGATGTTAAACCTTCAAGCCCAACGGGGCCTCGAGCATGGATTTTATCGGTGGAAATCCCAATTTCCGCACCCAAACCATATTCAAAACCATCGGCAAAGCGGGTTGATGCATTGACCATCACGCTACTAGAGTCCACTTCACGCATGAATGTTAACGATTTTGAGTAGTTTTCGGTGATAATCGCATCGGTATGGTGTGAGCCATGTGTATTGATATGGGCAATGGCTTCGTCGATATCGGCGACTACTTTAATCGCCAAAATTGGCGCCAAATATTCGGTATCCCAATCTGCCTCACTCGCCGCTGACAGATGACCTGCTAATTTAGCGGTATCGCTCAAGATGGCTAAGGTTTTTGGACAGCCGCGTAATTGCATGGCACTGTCTGCCGCGACAATGGCACTGGCGATTGGTGGCAGGGCTTGCGCAGCGATTTGGCTATCAATCAGCAGCGTTTCCATGGTATTACAAGTGCCATAGCGGTGAGTTTTGGCATTGACGCAAATATCGGTTGCCATACTCAAGTTTGCATCGCGATCGACAAAGGTATGACAGTTACCATCTAGATGCTTGATGACAGGCACGCGCGCTTCATTACTGATACGCTCAATCAGGCTTTTACCACCTCGCGGCACAATCACATCGACATAGCGATTCATGGTGATGAGTTCCCCCACTGCCGCGCGGTCGGTGGTTTCGACCACTTGCACTGCCGCCTCTGGCAAACCAACTGCTTGCAGGCCCTGTTTGACACACGCAGCCAATGCTTGGTTAGAATAAAACGCTTCTGACCCCCCACGTAGGATAATCGCATTGCCAGATTTTAATGCCAAAGACGCAGCTTCAATGGTGACATTGGGGCGAGATTCATAAATCATCCCGACAACACCCAACGGCACGCGCATTTTACCTAGCTGAATACCCGATGGACGAAAGGTCATATCCGTGACCTCGCCAATCGGGTCGGGTAGCATGGCGACATCTTTTAGCCCTTGTAACATGCCTTCAAAACGCGCATCGGTGAGCGCTAATCGGTCAAGTAGCGCGTCATCCAGTCCTTTTTGTTGACCGTTTTGCATATCGGTGGCATTGGCCGCCAATACGTGTGATTTGGCTTGTTGCAGGGCATCATAGATAGCGAGTAGGGCGCTATTTTTGAGTGCGGTGTCTGCTTTTGCCAAAATCGCTGAAGCGGCGCGCGCTTGCTGTCCCACGGTTTGCATATAATGTTTGGTATCAGTCATGGTTTGCATAGTCAGTCCCTAATATAATCATCGCTTCATCATAACAACTTCAATCCAAAAATGGAATTTAGAAAGTTTTGACAGACAAAAATTAATGGTTACGACTCAATCTAAAAACAAGCGCTAAAGACCAGTGCCCTAAAATCGAACGCCATAAAATAAAGTTAAATGAGAGAAAAATTTGCGTTTTAGTAGCGTTTTAAGCGAAAATAGACAGTTTTTTTCCACCTATCGTCAAATTTTGGATTGAATATCATGTCAGATGCTATGCCAAACTTACAGCGTCCTGTAGCCTTGCAACTTAACAATATCCACAAGAACTTTGGATCGCTTGAAGTACTAAAAGGTGTATCGTTGACCGCTTATGATGGCGATGTCATCTCAATTCTTGGCTCGAGCGGTTCGGGCAAATCCACCTTGCTACGCTGTATAAATTTGCTTGAAAACCCCTCTCAAGGGGAGGTTTTTTTGGGCAGTGAAGCATTGCTATTAAAACCGAATAAATCCGGGGATTTGGTTGCTGCCAATCAACGCCAACTTGAGCAGTTTCGCTCAAAAATGGGCTTTGTGTTCCAAAACTTTAACCTATGGCCACACCGGACTATTTTGCAAAACATCATTGAGGGGCCGACCCAAGTCCTAAAAATCGCCAAAGACCAAGCCATCAGTGAAGCTGAAGTGCTACTAAAACGCGTAGGACTACTGGACAAAAAAGACGCTTACCCAGAAAACTTATCGGGTGGGCAACGCCAGCGTATCGCCATTGCCCGTGCGCTAGCGATGAAGCCCCAAGTATTGCTATTTGATGAGCCAACCTCTGCCCTCGACCCAGAATTGGTCAATGAAGTATTAGCGGTGATGAAATCGCTGGCTGAAGAAGGTCGCACCATGCTGATTGTGACCCATGAAATGCGCTTTGCCCGTGATGTGTCAAGCCAAGTGGTATTTTTGCACGAAGGGCGTATCGAAGAAATAGGTACCCCCGAGCAAGTCTTTGATAACCCAACTTCTGCCCGCGTCAAAGACTTTATGGCAAGTCATCAAAAATAGCCTCTACAGCTAAAAAACCGCCAATTGCTGAGCTTTTGGCGGTTTTACTTTATAACGCAGTTGCTGCCGCCCGTCATGATTTAATGATGACTGGGTATTTTTTTTACTTGCATTTATGTTAAATTATGTTAATTTTAATACAATTGCAACCCTATGACCGCCGATATTGATTAGCGAAAGTTCAAAGAAAGCAATCACCTAGCATCACCAAGCGCATTGTACTTATCGCTGTTAATCAACCACACAAGGATTACCCATGCAACCGTCTTTTCACTCAATGTATTCTCGTTTAGCCTTAGCGACTGTATGCGCCCTTAGTATGGGATTGAGCGCTTGTGACAAATCCGCCCAAAAAACAGACGCCACGGGGGCGGCAAGTCAAAGCAGTGGTGGCACAGCTCAAAACACAAAAAAAATCCGCGTAGCAACCGAAGGCGCCTACAAACCCTTCAACTTTACCAATGCTGATGGTAGTTTAGGCGGCTATGACGTTGACGTGGTCA
>ERZ650306.1158-NODE-1158-length-15327-cov-5.186420_pt1 | contig 15327 bp, 9 predicted proteins | sample MGYA00376242_ERZ650306 | MGnify/ENA primary metagenome ERZ650306 (study PRJEB26733, sample SAMN07839244) | wastewater metagenome | biome: urban; feature: wastewater treatment plant; material: waste water | place: USA: North Carolina | collected 2016-03-31 ... | reverse complement strand
ATAGATGGAGTGGAAGTGCTGGCTTCCGCTTTCTCCGAATATCGTGCGGAAACAAATAATCCTCTTCCGATGATTTATCAAAGTGGTTATTTGACCATAAAAGGGTATGATGATGATGTGAAGCTATACACTTTAGGCTTTCCGAATGATGAGGTACGTTACGGCTTTCTGAATTTTCTGGTACCCTATTATACCAATGTATCCAATGATGAGACTGGTTTCCACATCGCTAAATTCATGCGTGAATTGAAGAGTGGGGATGTGGAGGCGTTTATGGAGCGTCTTAAGATATTCTTCTCCGGTATTCCGTACGAGTTGAGTGATGATACGGAACGTCATTATCAGGTTATTTTTCATGTAGTGTTTACTTTGCTGGGACAGTTCATCCGGTCCGAGGTTCGCAGCAGCCGTGGTCGTGCGGACGCAGTAGTTCATACCCCTACCGCTATTTATGTTTTTGAGTTCAAACTGGACGGTACGGCCGACGCAGCTCTGAAGCAAATAGATGAGAAAGGTTATCTGATTCCTTATACCTTGGATGGCAGGAAATTAGTGAAAGTAGGTGTGAACTTCAGTAAAGAAACACGGAATATTGATGAATATATTGTCGTGGAGGAATAGGAACGAACAATCCTATATACGGAAAAGGCGATGAAGATTTGATTCTTCATCGCCTTTTCCATATATAGTATTTCATTTTATTTCTTCATCCTCAGTACCCGTATTCCCGTCCACTTATTATTGTCTTTCAGCATTTGGGACAAGGGGACTTTGGAGACGACCACTTTCTTGTCGGTAGAGGAAGCGTGTACCAGCAGGAGTTTGTTATCCGCATAGAAAGCGATTCCCATGTGGGCTACATCCAGCCCCGGAGTGTTGGTGGTGATGGCTATGATATCGCCGTCTTTAATCCACGGGAGACCATCGGCGGGAAGTTTGGCTTTGGGAAGATAGTGAACTTCCTTGCCGGACAAGGATTGTTCAATCTTCTTCATTTTGGCTACGTTCTCCGGAGAATTGGCCAGCTGCTTGTAGAGTTGGGGGTGGGAAGACATGTAGGAGATGGACAACCGTTCGGTGTCGGGACTCATGGCGCCCGTTACATCTTGAAGGAAGCCGTTGCGTACGCCATTGTTTATCCAGTCGGCAATATAATGCAGGCGGGAAGTGTACCCGTCGATTTTACCGTCACGGTAACGGATTTTTTGCAGGTTATCGGCGAAAGCGCTTTCCGAGATGTCTCCGTCGGCCAATTTGGGGGTAAGCGTCTCTGCCAGTACATATTCCACCAGCGTGGTACAGTCTACTTCATCGCAGTTGATGACGAGTTCTTCGGGACCATCTGCTTCCAGCGTATGGGCTACGTATGGCACATCCAGATACTTTATTCCATTGCTCAACATATCTTTCCCTCCCTGGGCAGAAACGGAAGTTACCATGGCTGCGGCGCAGAGGGCGCTGAACATAAATTTAGTCATTGTTTTCATTTTTCTTTCTTTTGATTATTATTGTTCTTGAACGTAAAAAGGATGCAGCAAATTTACTACATCCTTTTTATAAAAGCTTAATCCGGAGGGATTAAATTCAATATTGCTGGATTAAATATTTATAATCCTCCTTTTTATCGAACGGAACAAGGGAGAAACCGTATTCAATGGCGTTCTCTTTGCCCGGACGAATCAGATAGGGTTCATGGGCGGTTGCGCCCCAACTGTCGTCTCCACCGACACCCATCATGCGGTAATCAATGAACAAATCGACCATCTTTTCCGGCAGAGGGTCGGTGAGGTGGCGGTGATGGGTCTTTTCGGTACGCGGAGCGCCGTTGTCAATCGTATCGCCGCTGTCCATACTTTCCAGGGGATAGTTGGAGGCGTTCAGCTCAAAGGTGCGGTCGGCGATGAGCAGCAAACCACGTTGCGTCTTATCGGTAAGGGCGCACCAATAGATGTCCGTGCGATGGTTGTTCTCCTGTGGGCGGACATACGGCTCGTACATATCCTTGACCGGGATGGCGTACTCTCCGATGAACTGGGAGGTACGGCGGTCTCGGTAATTCTCTTTCGGACCGCGACCGTAGTAGGTCAAGTCTGTAAAGCTTTCCGGCAACTGCATCCGCAGGCCCACACGCGGTATCATCGGAGCTTGGTCTCCTTCGGCCACGAACCGGTTGTCTACCTTGATGACTCCGCTGGCATATATCTTATAGGTGATGTCCCAACGGGCATCTGTCTGTGGAAAACGGTAGGTCACCTTTATTGTCGTGGCATTGCTGCCCGGAGTCACTTGGAAACTTTCGGCTTTTGGTTCTTGATAGCTTGCCTCTTTCCAGGCTTTGAGGCGGACGGGGAGGTTGGCTCCATAATCATTGTCCGTCGGTGCACGCCAGAAGAATGGGCGGGGACCTTGACCGTTCAGTATGTACTCGTGCTTCTTGTATAAATAGGAGGTGAGCAGACCGCTTTGCTTGTCGAAGGTGGCTTTGAAGTCGGGACCGGAGAACGCCACCAAATTTCCCTCTTCCTTAGAAGTGGCGGGCTGCTGTGCCGTAGCCTCTTTCTTGTAGAAAGTATGGACGTAGGTCTGTTCGCGTGCGATGACCGTGCCGGCCGGGAGGAAAGGCTCTGCCGTCTTGATGGCTGCATAGAACTCGATACGCACATCTCCCGTTGTCTGTTTCTCTTTGGGTATGCCGTTCAGGAAGCCGGTGGTTACCGTCTTGCCCGGTGCGGCATGGATATTTTCAATCTTGCCACGGTAGACTTCCTTTCCGTGGTCGCGGATGATGTAGTAGAAGTCGTACTTGTCGAGATTGGTGAAGGAGAAATCATTGCGGATTTTCACGGTGGAAGTCTGCTTGTCGAAGTCGAGGAACTTGATGTTCTGGTAGACCTTCCCCATCTCTTCCGTCTGCGGTTTGACACTGCGGTCGGGGTATACCACGCCGTTGATGCAGAAATTGCCGTCGGAGGGCGTGCCGTTCTCGCCATAATCGCCGCCATAGGTCCAGTATTTACGGTCGTCGTCTGTCTTGGCGGCAAAGCCCTGGTCTACCCAGTCCCAGATACAGCCGCCCTGGAGGATGGGATATTTTTCGATGATATCCCAGTAGTCCTGGAAGTTGCCGAGACTGTTGCCCATGGCATGGGCATACTCGCAAAGAATGAGGGGACGCGTCATCTCCTTGTTCCGGGCATACTTTTCCAGATAGGAAGGGGAAGCGTACATCGGGCAGTAGATGTCCGTATTCCATTCCAACAGTGCGCGTTCATACTGGATGGGACGACTGTCGAGCGTCTTCAAGGTGTTGTAGGTAACGTAGAAATTCAATCCGTTTCCGGCTTCGTTGCCCAGCGACCAGATGATGACTGACGGATGGTTCTTGTCCCGTTCGTACATATTCATGGTACGGTCGAGGTGGGCATTCATGAAGAGCGGATTGTTTCCCAGCGTGCCGCCTACACGCAGGTCGTAACCCATGCCGTGGCTTTCTATATTGGCTTCGTCGATGACGTAGATACCATATTCGTCACAGAGTTCGTAGAAACGTTCCTGCTGGGGATAGTGACAGGTGCGGACGGTATTGACATTGTATCTCTTCCAAAGCTCGAAATCTTTCTTCATCAGTTCTTCGGAGACATAGTGACCGGTATTCTCGTTGTGTTCGTGATAGTTCACGCCTTTCACGAGGATAGGTTGTCCGTTTACCAACAGTTGCTTGTCCTTGATTTCCACTGTACGGAAACCTACTTTGCAGCTTGTCGCTTCAATCACATCTCCGTTCGGGCGCTTCAAGCTGACGACGAGGGTATAGAGGTTGGGCGTTTCGGCTGTCCATTGCAGGGGTTCCTGGATGGTCTTCTTGGTGAATTCCACTTCCGTTTGGTCACCGCTGACCTGGGTAGAGGACTGGGCTATCTGCTGGTCGTTCTTGTCCAGCAGGCGGTAGCCAACGAGAAATGGGGAATTTTGTCCGCTTTCATTGGTAAACTGCACCTTTACCTTGAGGATACCGTTCCGGTAGTTCTCATCCAAAGGAGACTCCACCTTGAAGTCCGTGAGATGGATTTGAGGCTGGGCATATAAGTAAATGTCCCGTTCGATACCACTGATGCGCCAGAAGTCCTGGCATTCCAGATAGTTGGCATCGGAAAAGCGGTGTATCTGAATGGCAATGACATTCTTCCCTTTCTTGGCAATGGCGCTGACGTTGAAACGCGCCGGAGTCTTTGCATCTTTACTCATGCCTACAAACTTGCCGTTGAGGTAGTAGAAGGCTGCCCCGCGTACGCCGTCGGCACTCAGGAAAATTTCCTTATCGTCCCAGTCTCCCGGAAGAGTGAACTCGCGGCGGTAGGTGCCGGTGGGATTCCATTCTTGGGGAACGTATGGAGGATTGGGCTTGTCCCAATAAGGAGGATAGCCCGAAGAACAGAATTCATAAGGCTGGTTCACATAGATGGGCGTGCCGAATCCCTGCAACTCCCAGTTTCCGGGTACATTGATGTCCGGCCAGCGGCTGGCGTCCACACGGTCCATCATGAAGTCCGTGGGGCGGTCGGCGAAGGTTTCCACATAATGGAATTTCCATTTCCCGTTAAGGGACAAGCGGAAGGTTCCGTTCTTGCGGTCATTGATGACGGCATCAGCCTCCGTGACGTAGGAGGTGAACGTGCTGCGGGCAGGCTCCCGGTTGATGCTTGTCAGCTTGGGGTTGGTAATCTCTTCGTAGCGATTGTTCTCCTGAGCAGTCAGGGCAAAGGGAAACGCTGCGAGGCAAGTGAGTAAAAAATACTTTTTATTCATAATTGCTTTTATTTCTTTGTGGTAGGTTCAGAGACCGGGAATACGAGCCCTTCACGCAACCACTTCTCCAGTTCTTCCGTCCATTGACGCTTGTAGGTGAAGTTGTCCCGGAATCCCCAGCCATGTCCGCCGGTGGGGTAGGCATGCAGGCTGGCAGGTACTTTATGGTCGCGCAGGGCAAGGAAGTAACCGATGCCGTTGATGGGCGGCACTGCGTCATCGTCCGAAGAAAGCATGATGAAAGCTTGCGGAGTGCGTGGGGACACTTGCCTTTCGAGGGAGTATTTTTGTTCCAGCTCCTGAGATGGATTTTCTCCGATAAGGTTCTTACGGGAACCTCCATGGGTAACGCCTTTCTGCATGGAAATCACCGGATAGAACAAGATCTGGAAGTCGGGACGGGTCTTGTCACTGCTGTATAGTGTGGCAAGCGAAGCTGCCAGATGGCCGCCGGCAGAAGCGCCCATGATGCCTACACGCTGAGGATTGACACCCCATTCGGCGGCATGTTCGCGTACCATGCGGATGGCTTGTTCGGCATCGGAAAGGGGCACTTCATGGTGCCCGTTGGGCATACGGTATTTCAGTACTGCATAGGTGATGCCTTGTGTGTTGAACCAGGGAGCCATGTCGTGTCCCTCGTGCTTCATGGCCAGCCCCCCGTAGCCGCCTCCCGGACACATGATGATGGCCATGCCGTTGGGGTGGGAGGCAGGGTACACCGTAAGGGTAGGGGTGGTGACATCGGACACCCATTCGTTGTTATGGTTCTGTCCGGAATTGGTCAGTTCGTTGTTATTGGGGGCACCGTTGGGCCATAGGGGCAGCTCAACGGGCTTTTGTGCAGATAACATGGTCGCTGCAAATAGAAAAGATAAAAGTAGAATCTTTTTCATGTTCTTGGTATTTAAAAGTTATTTGGTTTTCATGGAAGCTTTGATGAGGTAGAATATCAGAATGGCATAAGCACCCAGCGCCAGCACTTCGGACCAGGTGTTCTGCAACCATGCATCGTTTACGAGGTTGATTCCTCCGAAACGCATGGCAGCACTTGCCACACCCATCAATGCACCGCCGGCAATGAAACCGGAGGCAAGCAGGGTACCTTTCTCCCCGCGTTCGGCATTGAGAGCGGCATCCTTGCTGCGGCTGGTCACGTACCAGTTGATGGCACCGCCCACTACCAACGGAACATTCAGTTCCAATGGGATGAACATACCCAATGCAAATGCCAGTGCGGGAATCTTGCAGAAATTGAGGATGACGGCCAGCACTGCACCGATGCCGTAGAGCAGCCAGGGCGCACCCACACCGTTCATCAACGGTTCGATAACGGCCGCCATGGCATTGGCTTGCGGAGCGGCCAGCTGTCCGCTGGTGAAACCGTATGTCTTGTTTAGGATAATCATTACACCACCTACGGTAGCGGCAGAAACGATGGTTCCGAGGAACTTCCAGGTCTCCTGCTTGGCAGGCGTGCTACCCAGCCAGTAACCGATTTTCAAGTCTGTGATGAAGCCTCCCGCCATGGACAGTGCCGTACATACAACACCGCCCATCACCAGTGCCGCAACCATCCCTTCGGGACCTTTCAGCCCTACGGCTACCATGACTACGGATGCCAGGATTAATGTCATCAGCGTCATTCCGGATACGGGGTTTGTGCCCACAATCGCAATGGCATTGGCTGCCACGGTGGTGAACAGGAAAGCGATACCTGCAACAAGCAGGATAGCTACAATGGTATGTGTCAAGTTGCCCTGCATCACATCGAAGTAGAAGAAGAGAACAACCAGCAGCAGCGTGATGATGGAACCGATGGCGATAATCTTCATGGAGATGTCCCGCTGTGTGCGTTTCACACTGGCTTCCACGTTGGACTTACCTCCCATTTCCTTGGCAGCCAGTCCTACGGCACTCTTGATGATGCCCCAAGACTTGATAATGCCGATGATACCTGCCATGGCAATGCCACCGATACCGATGCTCTTGGCATAGTATTTGAAGATTTCTTCCGGAGCCATAGCGCCTATGGTTGCCGTGATTTCGGGGTTCCATTGGTTCAGTACGGAATCTCCCCAAATCATGGACATACCGGGGATGATAATCCACCATACGGCCAGTGAGCCGGCACAGATGATGGACGCGTATTTCAGTCCCACAATATAACCCAGACCGAGCACGGCAGCACCCGTATTAACCTTGAATACCAGCTTGGCTTTCTCGGCCAGCATTTCGCCGAAGCCGCATACGCGGGTAGTGAAATTCTCGTTCCACCAGCCGAAGGTTGCCACGATGAAGTCGTATAGACCTCCGATAATACCAGCCATGAGTAATGGTTTTGCCTGGCTGCCGCCCTTTTCACCGGAGACGAGCACTTGTGTGGTGGCTGTCGCCTCGGGGAAGGGATACTTGCCGTGCATGTCGCTCACGAAATATTTGCGGAAGGGGATAAGGAAGAGAATACCCAGCACACCTCCCAGCAGGGAACTGATAAAGACTTGTGCAAAGGTGACGGTGATTTCTTTCGGATAGGTCTCTTGGAGAATATAGAGTGCCGGAAGGGTGAAGATGGCACCTGCCACGATGACGCCCGAGCTGGCACCGATAGACTGGATAATGACGTTTTCGCCCAATGCGTTTTTGCGTTTGGCGGCACCCGATACGCCGACGGCAATGATGGCGATGGGGATGGCGGCTTCGAATACTTGCCCCACCTTCAGCCCCAGATAGGCGGCTGCGGCCGAAAAGAGGATGGCCATCAGAATACCCCATGTCACCGACCAGGCATTTACTTCTGAATACTTCTTATCCGGGCTCATCAGAGGGTTGTACACTTCTCCCGGTTTCAATTCACGGAACGCATTTTCCGGTAGTCCGGTAATAGGTTCTTCTTCTTGTTTCATAGGTTTTGTAGTTTTATGTTTTTCTTTAATAGACTTCAAAGATAGTGCAAACCGAATGCTGGATAAAATGAGCAAGCTCATTATTATTCTGCTGAGGTGCAGCCTATCTTCGCATTTTAGGCAAAGAAAGCAAAAAAAAAGGAGATTTAAAAAAATCTCCTTAATTCTGTATGGTAAAATGCTTATTTGGCATCTTTAGCGGTCATGTCCCCTTCGATAAATAATCGCATGATTTCCGTTTTGGCATTGGTGCGCAGGGTAATGGATTTCTTGAAGTGTCCGGGGTATCTTCCGGTTCCATTATAAGTTACTTTCACTGTTCCAGTCTTTCCCGGTGCTATCGGTTCTTGTGAATATTCGGGAACGGTACATCCGCAGGAAGCTACAGCCTGATGGATGACAAGCGGAGCATCGCCTACGTTCGTAAACTTAAAGGTGTAGCTGACCACAGGACTGTTTTCGGAGAATGTGCCGAAGTTGTGGGTGGTCTGTTCGAATTTGATGTCTGCCTTTCCTTGTGCATAGGCATAACCGATGCTCATAACCAGCAGCATCATATAAAAAACGACTTTCTTCATGTTCTTATCTTTTTTATATTTCAACGGCGCAAAGGTAACCCATTTTCATTAAAATAATGCCTATGGCGTGCGAAATTGTATTAAATCGGGCTCAAAAGGTCTCTGTACGAATGATAAGCAGGGAAAAATAGGGGAAGCGGATGGTCGCTATCCGCTTGCTGTCATTGATATACTTCTCTTCCGGAGTGCCTACATTCTCAAAATAGTGATACCGGTATTCGGGATGCAGGCGGATGCAGCGGTGAATCTCATCGGTGCATCTGGACAGCTTCATGATGACAACCGCACTGTTTTCGCTTGTCAGTTTCTCTATCTCTTCTGTCGTAGTAATGCCGGGTATCACCGTCAGCCGCTCTTCCTGGCTGGCCACATGGAGCCCGCCCAGTGCGCCGGCGGCAATGAAGGCGGGGATACCGGGGATGTGCTTCACGGGGATGCCGTCTGCCTGCAGTTTGTCATATACATAATGTATGGAAGAGTAGAATCCGGCATCTCCTTCGGCAACGATACAGACCTTCTTTCCTTGTTGCCGGAGGGTGGAGCTCTCCATATAGACCTCGTCGTAGGCGCTCAGGGCTTTTTCGCGCTGTTTGCTCATGGGGAGTGGAAAGCGGTGCACCGTGTTTTCCGGAATGTCGAGTTGCAATAGGATGTCGGCTGCGCGTGAAACTCTGTTTCCATCTTTGGCCAGTGTCTCGGGACAGAATATACAGTCGGCTGTCTGCAGGGCTTTCAAGCCTTTTACGGTAATCAGTTCCGGTTCGCCGGGACCGAGAGATACAAATATGACGGGGAACATTTGCATGAAGACATTAAAGGTTAAAAATTAAAGAACAGCAAAACGGCTACAAAAGTGGGGAAATAATCAGTAGCAAACAAGATATTCGCTATCTTTGTTATTTACTAAAACAATCTGTTTTTTATGGATTATCAACTGAACACCCGCTTGAATGGCAACATAGCCATGACTTCCAGCTACCATGAGCGTGCGTCGCTGCAACGTGACAAGACTCTGTATAAATTCATTTGGGTACAGAGCGGTACGCTCACTCTGGAAATAGACCATATCTCCATGCGCTTGGAAAAGGACGAAATCGTGACCTTGACCCCGTTGCATCACCTGGAGGTAAAAGAGGTGGACGGTGAATACCTGACGTTTGTATTCAACAGCAATTTTTATTGCATCTATGGACATGACAACGAGGTCTCTTGCAATGGATTCCTTTTTTATGGCTCTTCCAAGGTGATGAAACTGGCACTTTCTGCCGGGCAGTCTTCCAACTTGCATGACATAGTCCGCATTTTCCGGCAGGAATCGGTCATCCATGACAACCTGCAGGAGGAGATGCTGCGGATTGTCTTGAAACGTTTCATCATTACCTGCACACGCATTGCGCGCCAGCGTTTTGGGGTGGGGCAGGAGAAGGAAAAGACGTTTGACATCATCCGGCAGTATTACGTATTAGTGGACCGGCATTTCAAGGAGAAGAAGCAAGTGCAGGATTATGCCGATATTCTTTGCCGTTCTCCCAAGACACTTTCCAATCTGTTCTCGACCTGCGGGTTGCCTTCCCCTTTACGGGTGATTCATGACCGCATTGAGGCAGAAGCCATGAGATTGCTGCTGTATACCCACAAAAGCGCTAAGGAAATCAGCTCCATTCTGGGCTTCGAAGACTTGTCCGCGTTCAGCCGTTTTTTCAAGAAAATGACCGGCGAGAGTGTCTCGGACTACCGGAAAAGAGTGAAACGGGAAGAATTGCCAACTGTTGCGGAATAATTGCCATTTCGTACGTGGTGGAAAACAAGGAACTTTGCAAAAACAAAAATCAAGTCATATTACTGAAACCATTTAAAAAGTAGAACAAAGATGAAAACGAAATTGCAAAACTTGTTTATGGCTGCGTTGACGCTGGCCGCTTCCACTCAAAAGTTGGGTGTTAATTTGATTCGTGTAGCCATCCTGGTTATTTTCGTATGGATTGGTGGGTTGAAATTCTGGAATTATGAGGCTGAAGGGATTGTCCCTTTTGTGGCGAACAGCCCGTTCATGAGCTTCTTTTATACAAAGAGTGCCCCGGAGTACAAGGAGTATAAGCTGAAAGAGGGCGAGTTCAATGAGGCGAAACATCAGTGGCACGTGGAGAACAATACGTATGGTTTCTCCCACGGTCTGGGCATTCTGATTATGGCCATCGGCATCCTGACATTTCTGGGGATATTCTCTCCGAAAATCGGACTGGCGGGAGCTGCACTGGCCATTGTCATGACAATAGGTACCCTCTCTTTCCTGGTGACAACCCCTGAGGTGTGGGTGCCCGACTTGGGAAGCGGGGAGCACGGCTTTCCGTTGCTGACGGGGGCAGGGCGCTTGGTCATCAAGGATACGGCCATTCTTGCCGGTGCCATTGTCGTACTGTCTGACAGTGCAAAAAGAGTATTGAACCAATTAAGGAAATAGACGTATGAAACAGTATGATGCCATTATCATCGGATTCGGCAAAGGCGGAAAGACATTGGCTGCCGAGTTGGCAAAACGGAAGCTGGACGTTGCCGTAGTGGAGCGTTCGGAAAAGATGTACGGAGGGACATGTATCAATATCGGTTGCATTCCCACAAAAACATTGGTGCATGCGGCAAAGCATGCGGACAAAGACGCTTCTTGGGAGGTCAAGAAGGCATACTATCGTCAGTCCATTGCAAGGAAGGAAGAGGTCGTCTCTTTCCTGCGTCAGAAGAACTATCACAATCTGGCCGACAATCCTCATATAACGGTCTATACGGGTATCGGCTCCTTTGCAGGTCCGGATGTGGTGGAAGTTGGGATGGTGGAAGGGACATTACAATTGCAAGCTCCCCGGATATTCATCAATACGGGTGCCGAAACCGTCATTCCACCGATAGAGGGGATACAAGGTAACCCACGGGTATATACCAGCACCTCCATTATGGAACTGACTGAGCTGCCGGTACAGCTCGTCATTGTAGGTGGGGGATACATCGGACTAGAATTTGCTTCCATGTATGTTTCATTCGGTTCGCAAGTCACGGTGCTCGAGGGCTCTTCCGAACTGATATCCCGGGAGGACCGGGACATTGCGGACAGTGTCCGGGAGGTATTGGAACAGAAAGGAATCGTTTTCAGGCTGAATGCACGCGTGCAGTCCGTGAAAGACTCTGACGTCATTTACCGGGATGCGGTCACGGGAGAGGAACATCAGTTACACGCAGATGCCATCCTGCTGGCTACCGGCCGGCGTCCGAATACGGCTGGCTTGAATCTGGCGGCGGCAGGTGTAGAGGTGAATGAGCGCGGTGCCATTGTGGTGGACGACTATTTGCAGACTACCAACCCCAAGATACATGCTATCGGTGATGTAAAGGGCGGTTTGCAGTTTACCTACATTTCTTTGGATGATTACCGCATTCTGCGCGAAGACCTTTTCGGGGCGGGAGAACGCAAGGTGTCCGACCGTGACCCGGTGAGCTATTCGGTATTCATCGACCCGCCGCTTTCACGCATCGGGCTGAGCGAAGCGGAAGCACGCAAGAAAGGATTGAATATAAAGGTCAACAAACTGCCGGTAGCCGCTGTTCCGCGTGCCAGGACTTTGGGCGATACGAACGGATTGTTCAAGGTGGTGGTGGACGCCGATACGGACAAGATAGTGGGATGTACGCTGTTTGGTCCGGAATCGAGCGAGGTCATCAACCTGGTGGCAATGGCTATGAAGACCGGGCAGGAATATACCTTCCTCCGTGATTTTGTCTTTACACATCCCAGCATGAGCGAAGCACTGAATGACTTGATGGGCTTTTAAAGATTATTTAGGCACAATATCCGTCAATTTGCAGGAAGAGCATTTGCGTATCTCCCCAAAAATGACGAATATTGTGCCCGAATTCTATAAACCCCAATAGTCATGACCCGGATATCTGCCATAGGCATTGCACTGCTGTGCATTTTATGCGTAACCTCTTGCGGCTTAAAATCAAGACAGACTACTACCGAATCTTCTTCCGAAACGGGCTATTCTCCGGTTACGACAGACACGGCAGCTACCATTGTACCGTGCTATGCCAAAGGCTATACGGTGAAATATCTTCCGCACCATGTCCGTCTGGTGGATATACACGACCCTCAAAAAGAAAGCAGCAGCACTTTCCACTATGCGCTGGTACCGAAAGGCATAAAGCCTGTCGGTATACCGAGCGACTATACGGTGATTGAAACGCCGGTAGAGCACGTTATGTGTATGACATCCCTGCAACTTTCCAACTTCATCCGTCTGGATGCCTGCGATTATGTGGTGGGCATCACCAGTACGCGCCATCTCTTCAACAAGGAGATGAACGACCGTTTGAAGTCCGGCGAGACCGTGAAGATTGGTATCGAAGGGAACTTTGATAATGAAGTGATAATGAGCATGAATCCGGATGTTATCTTTATCTCTCCTTTCAAGCGGGGCGGATATGATGCCATGCGGGAAATCGGTATTCCACTGGTTCCCCATTTGGGATATAAGGAGATGACCCCGTTGGGGCAGGCTGAATGGATAAAATTCATCGGCATGTTTATAGGCCAGGAAGTGGAGGCGAATGAAAAGTTTGCTGCGATAGAGAAGCGCTATAACGAATTGAAGGAGCTGGCTGCCAACGTGAAGAAGCGTCCGATGGTATTCAGCGGCGAGATACGGGGTGGCAACTGGTATGCAGTGGGAGGAAAGAGCTTTCTTGCCGAACTGTTCCGTGATGCCGGTGCGGATTATTTCTTGAAAGACGATCCCCGTTCGGGAGGTGTCACGCTGGATTTTGAAACCGTATATAGCCAGGCGGAGAGTGCCGACTATTGGCGCATTGTCAACAGTTACGACGGAACATTCTCTTACGATGCCTTGAAGTCTTTGGACCCTCGTTATGCCGACTTTCGCGCTTTTCGCGAGAAAGGAGTAATCTATTGCAATATGCGTGAGAAACCCTTCTATGAGAGTATGCCCATGCAGCCTGAGGTAGTATTGGAAGATTTGATTCATGCTTTTCATCCCGACCTGCTGCCCGATTATAAACCCACTTATTACGAGCGACTGAACTAATGAAAAGACCTGCATTGCCGTTGATGCTCCTTATACTGGCATCCATCTTCCTGCTCTTTTTGCTGAACCTGCTGTTGGGTTCCGTCCATATCCCGTTTGGCAAGATATGGGAATTGCTGTGGGGGACAGGAGCGGCTTCCAATCCCGATACGATGAGCAACCAGGAAGTTATCTGGAGCAATATCCTTTGGAAAAGCCGTGTGCCGCAGGCCTTGACGGCATTGGTGGCGGGAGCGGGGCTTTCGGTCAGCGGTTTGCAGATGCAGACGGTGTTCCGTAATCCGCTGGCAGGACCTTCGGTGCTGGGCATCAGTTCGGGAGCGAGCCTGGGAGTGGCTTGTGTGGTACTGCTGTCCGGTGCTATGGGCGGTGTGGCACTGAGCCGTTTGGGGTATATGGGAGAGGTGGCGTTGTCCGTGGCTGCCATTATCGGGGCATTGTCGGTCATGGCGCTGATTGTCTACGTCTCCCAAAAAGTAAAGGGGAATGTAACGCTGCTCATTATCGGTGTGATGATAGGTTATGTGGCAAGTGCCGTTATCGGTGTATTGAAATATTTCAGTGTGGAAGAGGATATACGGGCGTACGTTATCTGGGGGCTGGGCAGTTTTGCACGTGTCTCCGGCGACCAGATGCTGCTGTTTGTCTGTATCATGGCGGTGTTGCTGCCCTTGTCGTTCCTGCTGATAAAGACCATGAACCTGTTGTTGTTGGGCGACGGTTATGCACGTAACTTAGGATTGAATATCAAACGGGCGCGCCTGCTCGTCATATCCTGTTCCGGAGTGCTGGTGGCCATTGTCACCGCCTACTGCGGTCCTATTATGTTTATCGGGTTGGCAGTGCCTCATTTATGCCGCGCCATTTTTCACACGTCCGACCATCGCATATTGATGCCCGCTACCTTGCTGGTAGGCGCAGCCTTGGCGTTGGTGTGTAACCTGATAGCCCGCATGCCGGGATTCGAGGGAGCGTTGCCCGTCAATTCGGTAACTGCGCTGGTAGGTGCGCCGGTGGTTGCATCCGTGCTTTTCAGAAAGAGAAAAGGGGAGTTGAACGAATAAAATATCAAGTATATTGAACTCTAATATTACATATAACATTGAAGAACGAGACTATACATATCGAGAATCTTTCTATCGGCTATCCCGGTAAGAGTGATGTGAAGGTAGTGGCGGACGGCATCTGTGCAGGCATCAACAGTGGCGAGCTGACCTGCCTGCTGGGTGCTAACGGAGTGGGTAAGTCCACACTGCTCCGCACCCTGTCCGCTTTCCAGCCCAAACTGGGTGGAGAGATACGTATTCAAGGCAAGGAGATTGAGTCCTATACCGACAAGCAACTGTCGCGCGTTATCAGCGTAGTGCTGACAGAGAAGTGCGACCTCCGCAATATGTCCGTTACGGAATTGATAGAATTGGGACGCAGTCCCTATACGGGCTTTTGGGGTACGCTTACCAAAGAGGACAGGCAGGTGGTGGAGCGAGCCGTTGCTCTGGTAGGTATTCCTCACCTTGCGCATCGGATGGTACATACGTTAAGTGACGGTGAGCGCCAGAAAGTCATGATAGCCAAAGCGCTTGCCCAGGAAACTCCCGTGATTTATCTGGATGAACCTACGGCCTTTCTTGATTTTCCCAGCAAAGTGGAAATGATGCAACTGCTGCACCACCTCAGCCGCCAGACGGACAAGACCATTTTCCTCTCTACACACGACCTCGAACTGGCTTTGCAGATAGCCGACAAAATCTGGCTTATGGACAAGGCGAACGGCGTCACCATCGGTACTCCCGAGGACCTTGCTCTGAACGGCAGCCTTAGCAGCTTTTTCGCCCGTAAAGGTATCGTGTTTGATTTGGAAACCGGATTGTTCCGTGTAGATAATGAATATACCACGCAGATACGTTTGTCAGGGCATGGGCAGAGATACGCCATGGTGCGCAA
>ERZ650306.1157-NODE-1157-length-15329-cov-9.472895_pt1 | contig 15329 bp, 18 predicted proteins | sample MGYA00376242_ERZ650306 | MGnify/ENA primary metagenome ERZ650306 (study PRJEB26733, sample SAMN07839244) | wastewater metagenome | biome: urban; feature: wastewater treatment plant; material: waste water | place: USA: North Carolina | collected 2016-03-31 ... | reverse complement strand
GCGATACCGGCTTTTCGGAAAGTGAGGTTTTTCGAGCTGCCCCGACATTATTCACTCGTTTGTCGCAGGCTGTACTGCCGCAAAGGCCGACAAGCTGACTGCCATCCCGCAACAGATTTTTCCATCATCTCCCGCAGCAGTTCTTCACTGTCCTTGCCCAAATCTCACTAACCGCATCACCCGACAAGCACTCCTGCAACAAATCCTTCATTTGACGGTCTTCCATATTTCGATATTATTCGAAATATGGAAACGTTAGCTGCCTCAGAATCCCTTGCCGCGCTCGGTCACGAGACGCGCCTTGCCATTTTTCGGGCGCTTGTCCAGGCCGGGCCGGAGGGTCTCAAGGCCGGGGCCATCGGCGAGATGCTCGGCCTTGCGCCGGCGACCTTGTCCTTTCATCTGGCCCAGCTCAGCCGGGTCGGGTTGATCCGTGGGCGGCAGGAGAGCCGCTTCATCTTCTACTCGGCCGATTACCCCGCCATGGGCGAGTTGATCGCCTTTCTCACCGACAACTGCTGCCAGGGCCAGGCCTGCCTGCCCGCCGCGGGATGTGCGCCGTCCTGCGCCTGAAACGGAAACTCAAATGACTATTCCTACCGTCCTCGTGCTGTGCACGGGTAACTCGTGCCGCTCCCAGATGGGCGAAGCGATTCTCAACCACGATCTCGCCGGCCGGGTGCGCGCCCTGTCGGCCGGCACCGTGCCGCAGCCGAAAGTGGCGGACGGCGCCATCGAGGCGCTGACCCTCGCCGGGCTGCCCACCGCCGGCCTATATCCCAAGCTGATCGACACTTTGCTCGATACGCCCATCGATCTGGTCGTCAGCGTCTGCGACAACGCCAAGGAGAGCTGCCCGGTCTTCCCGCGCCCGGTGAAGCGCATCCACGTGCCTTTTCGCGATCCCCACGGCGAGCCGCTGGAGAGCTTCGTCGCCGTGCGCGACGAGATCCGCCGGGTGCTCGTGCCGGCCGTGCTCGCCGCCCTTGGGCTGCAGGAGGGTGCGCAATGAGCGCCCAGTGCGAAGTCACGTTGAAGGCCGCCGCGGGGGCGCCGATGAGCGTTTTCGAGCGCTATCTCACGGTGTGGGTGTTCCTGTGCATCCTCGCCGGGGTGGCGTTCGGCCAACTGGCGCCGGGCGTCTTTCAGGCCGTCGGGCGGATGGAGGTGGCGCAGGTGAATCTGCCGGTCGGCTTCCTGATCTGGGTGATGGTCATTCCGATGTTGGTCAAGGTGGATTTCGGCGCGCTGCACGAAGTGAAGGGCCATGTGCGCGGGATCGGCGTCACGCTGTTCGTGAATTGGCTGGTCAAGCCTTTCTCGATGGCGTTTCTCGGCTGGTTGTTCGTGCGCAACGTATTCGCGCCGATGCTGCCTGCCGAGCAGCTCGACAGCTACATCGCCGGCCTCATTCTGCTGGCCGCCGCGCCGTGCACGGCGATGGTCTTCGTGTGGAGCCGCCTCTCCAACGGCGATCCGCTGTTCACCCTGTCGCAAGTGGCGCTCAACGACACGATCATGGTGGTTGCTTTCGCGCCGTTGGTCGGCTTTCTGCTTGGCATTTCGGCGATCACCGTGCCCTGGGACACCCTGCTCATTTCGGTGGTGCTCTACATCGTCATTCCGGTGATCCTCTCCCAGCTGTGGCGCCGGAAGTTGCTGGCCAAAGGCCGGCCGGCCTTCGATGCGGCGATGGAAAAGATCGGCCCCTGGTCGATCGCCGCGCTACTGGTCACCCTGGTGCTGCTTTTCGCCTTTCAGGGCGAAGCCATCCTCAAGCAGCCGATGGTCATCGCGCTCCTGGCGGTGCCGATCCTGATCCAGGTCTTCTTCAATTCGGCGCTGGCCTACTGGCTCAACCGCGCGGTGGGCGAGAAACACAGCGTTGCCTGCCCGTCGGCGCTGATCGGCGCGTCCAACTTCTTCGAACTGGCGGTGGCGGCGGCCATCGGCCTGTTCGGTTTCGAATCCGGGGCGGCGCTGGCAACGGTGGTCGGCGTGCTCGTCGAAGTGCCGGTGATGCTGCTGGTGGTCAAAATGGTGAATTCGAGCAAGGACTGGTATGAGCGCCGTCCGCTCTGAATCCCGACCTGCGCGGGCGGACGACCTGCCTGCCGTGGTCGCGCTGCTGGCGGAGTGTGGGTTGCCGACCGGCGATCTCTCCGCTTCCCACCTCGACGCTTTCCGGCTGGTCGTGGCTGACGGCCGTTTGGTTGGCGTTGGCGGAGTCGAACCCGCCGGCGATGCCGGCCTGCTGCGCTCGGTGGCGGTGCTGCCCGGCTTCCGTCGCCGCGGCCTTGCCCGGCAACTGGTGGCCGACTGCGAAGCCACTGCCGTCGAACGGAGTATCGCCACCCTGTACCTGATTCCCAACGACGCCGCCGCGGAGGCCGTGTTCACCCGCTGCGGTTATTGCCGCGTCGAGCGCTCCGGCTTGCCGGACGCGCTACGTCGCCTGCCCGAATTCACTCACCTGTGCCCGCAGAGCCATCCCTGCCTGCGCAAATCCCTTGTTCCCGGAGCCTGAAATGAAGAAGCTCGAAGTGTTCGACCCGGCCATGTGCTGCCCCACCGGCGTATGCGGTGTGGACGTGGACCCGGCGCTGGTCCAGTTTGCCGCCGACCTGAAGTGGGTCGAATCCCAAGGCGTGGCGGTGTCCCGTTACAACCTCGGCCAGGAGCCCCAGGCCTTCGCCGCCAACCCGGCGGTGATCCAGGAGATGCAGGCCGGCATGGATCGCCTGCCGATTCTCGTCGTCGATGGCCAGATCGTCGCCGCGGGCCTCTACCCGAGCCGCGCCCAACTGGCCGCCAAGCTGGGTCTGGTGGCCACTGCGGACAAGCCGCGTATCCGCATTCCGGTCAATGGCGGCGGCTGTGCGCCCGGCTCCGGCTGCTGCTGAGCGCGCCGCCATGCCGTTGCCTGACGTCGCAAGCCGTTATCTCTTCTTCACCGGCAAGGGCGGCGTCGGCAAGACCAGCCTGTCCTGCGCCACCGGGCTGGCGCTGGCCCAGGCCGGCAAGCGTGTGCTGATCGTCAGCACCGATCCGGCCTCCAACCTCGACGAGGTGCTCGAAACGCCGCTCTGCGCCACGCCGACGCCGGTGTTGCCGGGCCTCTTCGCCCTCAACATCGACCCGGAGGCCGCCGCCGCGGCTTACCGCGAGCGCATGGTCGGGCCGTACCGGGGCATCCTGCCCGACGCTGCGATCCGCAGCATGGAAGAGCAGTTTTCCGGCGGCTGCACCGTCGAGATCGCCGCCTTCGATGCGTTTGCCGAGCTCCTCGGGCTGCCGGCGCGCACCGCGGATTTCGATCACGTCATCTTCGACACCGCCCCCACCGGCCACACCCTGCGCCTGCTCACGCTGCCCGCGGCCTGGTCGGAGTTCCTCGACAGCGGCGCCGGTGGCGCTTCCTGCCTGGGGCCGCTGGCCGGGCTCGACAAGCAGAAAAGCCTCTACGCCGCCACTGTCGCCGAGCTGGCCGATCCGGCGCGGACCACCGTGATTCTCGTCGCCCGCCCCGAGGTCGCCGCCCTGCGCGAAGCCGAGCGCACCCGCCTCGAGCTGTCCGAACTGGGCGTCAATAACCAACGGCTGGCGGTGAATGGCGTGTTCGTTGCAGGCAGCGACGATGCCATCGCGCGGGCCATGGCGGGCCGTCACGCCGCCGCGCTGGCCGACATTCCCGCCGGGCTGGCCGCGCTGCCCCGCAGCGAGACGCCTTTCGTCGCCCGCGGCATGGTCGGCCTCGACGCCTTGCGGGCCGCGTTTCAGCCGCCTGCCGCGCCGTCGGATTTGCCGCTGGCTGTGGCGCAGACGGACATCGCGCTGCCGCCCGGCCTTGGCGGACTCGTCGATCGACTGGCCGCCACCGGCCACGGCGTGGTGATGACCATGGGCAAAGGCGGCGTCGGCAAGACCTCCGTTGCCGCGGCCGTGGCGCTCAGCCTCGCCCGACGCGGCCACCGGGTGTTGCTCACCACCACCGACCCCGCCGCCCATGTGGCCGGCGCGCTGGAGGACGACGTTCCGAACCTGCGCATCGGCCGCATCGATCCCGCCGCCGAAGTCGCGCGCCATCGGACCGAGGTGCTGGCGAAGGCCGGCGCCCAGCTCGACCCCAATGCCCGCGCGATGCTGGAGGAAGACCTGCGCTCGCCTTGCACCGAGGAGATCGCCGTCTTCCATGCCTTCGCCCGCACGGTGGAGGAGGGGCGGGACGCTTTCGTGGTGCTCGACACCGCGCCCACCGGTCACACCATCCTGCTGATGGATTCCGCCGAGGCCTATCACCGGGAAGTGCTGCGCAGCCGTGGCGACATGCCGGAGGCGGTGCGCCAGTTGCTGCCACGCCTGCGCGACCCGAAGTTCACCCGCGTGCTGATCGTCACCCTTGCCGAAGCCACGCCGGTGCACGAGGCCGAGCGCCTTCAGGCCGACCTGCGCCGGGCGTGCATCGAGCCTTTTGCCTGGGTGATCGATCAGAGCCTGCTGGCCAGCGGCACGGAAGACCCGGTGCTGGCCGCCCGCGGCGCTTTCGAGGCGCCCTTCATCCGGCGCGTGGGCGAACTGGCCGGGCGGGTGGCGCTGATCCCCTGGCTGGCCGTTGCGCCGGTGGGGGCGGCGGGCTTGGCCGGCATGGCCGGCGGCTGAGCCTCAGGGCTTGGGCTGGCGGGCCAGAAAGCGGTCCAGTGCGCCGCCGAAAGCCTGTCGGTCGGCTTGACTGAAGGCGGCCGGTCCGCCGGTCTGCACACCGCTGCCGCGCAGCTCTTCGAGGAAGTTGCGCATCGACAGGCGCTCGGCGATGTTGGCGGCGGTGTACATCTCGCCGCGGGGATTCAGCGCGTAGGCCTGACGTTCCAGCACCGCCGCGGCCAGCGGGATGTCGGCGGTGATCACCAGATCGCCGGCCTTGAGCTGGTCGACGATGTGGGCGTCCGCGACGTCGAAACCCGAGGGCACCTGGATCGCCCGGATGAAGCGCGACGGCGGTGTGCGCAGCATGCGGTTGGCGACCAGGACGGTCGGAATCTGCAGCCGCTCGGCCGCGCGGAAGACGATTTCCTTGACGACCGCCGGGCAGGCGTCCGCATCGATCCAGATTTGCATGGGTTTGACCAAAAAAGTGGGGGATAAACGGGCACAGCGTCCAAATGGGGACTGTTCGTTGTGGCATTTTTGCTAAAAAACACAGATTTTTCGGTGCGGGGCACGGTAATAGTCGGCGCGAAGCAAAAAATACGGTTGCCGATTATGTTGCAGCGCAGCAGTCTGTGCTAAATTGGTCCTACAAAAGCGTGAAACACGCTATCCAGCAATCAGGAGACAAAGGGCTCCGGCGCATTTCCCCCCTCGACGGTGGATCGCCGGTTCACGTTCCCCGCATGGGGGGCGGATAACCGAGGTCTCCTTTCCGTCTCATATCCCATGAATCGTTCAATTGCCCTTCCCGGCGCGCCTCAAGGCGTACCGGAATCCGTTCCGCCCTTCGACGTCGATGCGCAGTCCGCTCAGTCCGAAGATGCCGAAAACGTTCGTGTGCCGGACGCCGTCCTGGCGCTGCCGCGCGCCCGCAAGAGCCGCTGGCCGGCGCGTCTCGACCTGCTGCAGAGCCTGTCCGGGCTGTTTTTGGCGCTGTTCCTCGTGGCGCACATGTTCTTCGTGTCGTCGATTCTGCTCGGCAACGACGCGTTCTACACCGTGGCGCGCTTCTTCGAGGCCGGCTGGCTGTTCGGCACGCCCAAACCGCTGGTGGTATCCGGCGTGGTCGCGGTGGTGCTGGCCATTTTCGTGCTTCACGCTTGGCTGGCGTTGCGCAAGTTCCCGGCCAATTTCAAACAATACCGTATGTTCGCGGCGCACAAGGCCCGCCTGCGCCACAGCGACACCAAGCTGTGGTGGGTCCAGTTGTGGACCGGCTTTGCGCTGTTCTTTCTCGGTACGGTGCATCTCTACGGCATGCTCACGCAGCCTGAGCTGATCGGGCCCTTCGAATCCGCCGACCGCATCTGGACCGGCCGGATGTGGCCGCTCTATCTCGTGCTGCTCTTTGCGGTGGAAATCCACGGCAGCATCGGCCTGTATCGCCTCGCCCTGAAATGGGGCTGGTTCGAAGGGCGCAATCCCGATGCCAGCCGGCGCCGTCTGCGCGTTGCCAAGACCTGTTTCAGCCTCTTCTTCCTGACGCTCGGGCTCGTCACCCTGCTGGCCTACATGCGCCTGGGCGCCGCCCATGCCGATCGGGCCGGCGAGCGCTACGTGCCGGCGATCGTCGTCGGCAACTTGGCGACGGAGAACTGACCATGCGCATCATCTACACCGACGTCCTCGTCGTGGGCGGCGGCCTGGCCGGGTTGCGGGCTGCGGTCGGCGCCAGGCGCCGCGGCCACGAAGCCATCATCCTCAGCCTCGTCCCGCCCAAGCGTTCGCACTCCGCCGCGGCCCAGGGCGGCATGCAGGCCAGCCTCGGCAATACGGTCAAAGGGCAGGGCGACAACGAGGACGTGCATTTCGAAGACACCGTGCGCGGCTCCGACTGGGGTTGCGACCAGGATGTGGCGCGGCTCTTCGTGCACACCGCACCGCAGGCCGTGCGCGAACTGGCTGCCTGGGGCGTGCCCTGGAACCGGGTCAAGGCCGGCCCCCGCGAGGTGGTGATGGACGGCCAGCGGGTCACCCTGACCGAATCCGACGCGGCCCACGGCCTGATCGCCGCGCGGGATTTCGGCGGTACCAAGAAGTGGCGCACCTGCTATGTGTCCGACGGCACCGGCCACGCCATGCTCTACGCGGTCAGCGATCAGGCGGTGGCCGAGCGGATTCCGGTGCATGAGCGTACCGAAGCCATTGCGCTGATCCACGAAGGCGGCCGCTGCCACGGCGCGGTGGTGCGCGATCTGGTCACCGGCGAGCTGTCCGCCTATGTGGCCAAGGCCACCTGCATCGCCACCGGCGGCTTCGGGCGGATCTACCGGGTGACCTCCAACGCGCTGATCAACGAAGGCATCGGCGCCGCCATCGCCCTCGAAACCGGCGCGGCCCAGCTCGCCAACATGGAAGCGGTGCAGTTTCACCCGACCACCATCTTTCCGGCCGGGATTCTCGTCACCGAAGGCTGCCGCGGCGACGGCGGCCTGCTCAAGGACGTCCACGGCCACCGCTTCATGCCCGATTACGAGCCCGAGAAGAAGGAGCTGGCGTCCCGCGACGTGGTGTCGCGCCGCATGGAAGAGCACATCCGCGCCGGCCACGGCGTCAAGACGCGCTTCGGCGAGCACTTGTGGCTGGACATCCGGCTGCTCGGCCGGGCCCACATCGAGGGCAAGCTGCGCGAGGTCAAAGAGATCAGCCAGCATTTTCTCGGCATCGACCCTGCCGTCGACATGATTCCGGTGCGCCCGGCCCAGCACTATTCGATGGGCGGCATCCGCACCGACGCGGCCGGTCAGGCCCGCGGTCTGGCCGGTCTGTTCGCCTGCGGCGAGGCGGCCTGCTGGGATCTCCACGGCTTCAACCGGCTGGGTGGCAATTCGGTCGCCGAAACGGTTGTCGCTGGCATGATCGTCGGCGAGAAGATTGCCGATTTCGTGGAATCCTCCGCAGGCGATCTGCATGTTTCCACCGCCCTCGTGCGGGAGTTCCTCGAACGGGAACAGGCGAAGCTCGACACTTTGCTGCATGGCAACGGAAACGAGAACGCCGCCGAACTCATGGGGCGCATGCAGGAAATCATGACCGACAAGGTGGGCATCTTCCGCCGGGGCGATTGGCTCCAGGCCGCGGTAGACGAGCTTCAGGCGCTGTTGGTGCGGAGCCGCGACATCGGCATCGGCACCAAACGGGCCGGCTCCAACCCGGAACTGGTCACCGCCTACCGCGTGCAAAAGATGCTCAAGCTGGCCCTGTGTGTGGCCTATGGCGCGCTGCAGCGCACCGAGAGCCGCGGCGCCCATTTCCGCGAAGACTATCCGCGGCGCGACGACGCCGGCTGGCTCAAGCGGACCCTGGCCACCTGGAGCGACGAGGGTCAGACCCTGCCGACCCTCGACTACGAAGCCCTCGACGTAACCCGCATGGAACTGCCGCCCGGCTGGCGCGGCTATGGCGCCAAAAACGCCATCGAACACCCGGCAACCGCCACCCGCGATGCCGAGATCGCCGCCATCAGGTCAGCCTTCGGGCATGCCGACCGTTATACCCTGCAACACGCCCTGATGCCGTTCGACCACCTCGTCCCGGAAGCCTTCCGGGGCAGGAACGCGCGGTTTGGAGATGAAACACCATGAATGCCCCGCAGCCCGACGTCAAAGTCATCAAACTCCACCTGCCGCTGTCCCAGGGCCGGACGCAGGAGCTTGAAGTCCTCGAAACCGCCAACATGACCCTGCTCAGCGCCATCAAGCAGCTGCGCGGCAGCCTGCCGGCCACCTGGCTGGACGGTTTCTGCTGTCATGCGGGGGCCTGCAACACCTGCGGCATCGTCATCGACGGCAAGCCCGGTGTGCCCTGCACCGCCCTCGTCCGCGATCTCGGCCCCACCGTCCGCGTGGAGCCGGGTCGGCATGCCACCGGTTGGGGCGGTCTGCGCGACGACAACCGCAGGGTGCACGGTTGATGCCCGCCGCGACCACATTGAGCGCGCCGCGCGTCCTCACCCTGCGCATCCTGCGCAGCAGCCCGACCGAGGGCACCGAGCCGCGCTGGGAGGATTTCCAGGTCGAGGAAGCCGAAGGCATGACCCTCTTCCTCGCCCTGTCCGAAATCCGCGAGCGTCAGTCGCCTTCGCTGCAGTTCGATTTCGTCTGTCGCGCCGGCATCTGCGGCAGTTGCGGCATGCTCATCGACGGCAAGCCGGGCCTCGCCTGCCGCAGCCTCACCCGCGATCTGGGCAGCGTCATCACCCTCGCGCCGCTGCCGGTCTTCGAGCTGATCGGCGATCTGTCGGTGAACACCGGCAAATGGATGCGCGGCACCGCCGAGCGCCTCGAAACCTGGATTCACAGCCAGTCCGAGCCCGACCTGACCGCCGTCGAACCGCGCATGGAGCCCGAACTCGCCGAGGCCATCTATGAGCTCGACCGCTGCATCGAATGCGGCTGCTGCGTGGCCGGTTGCGGCACGGTGCACATGCGCGACGAGTTCGTCGGCGCGGTGGGCCTCAACAAGATCGCCCGCTTCCGCCTCGACCCCCGCGATGTGCGCAGCGACGACGATTTCTACGAACTCATCGGCGACGACACCGGCGTGTTCGGCTGCATGTCGCTGCTGGGTTGTCACGACGTCTGCCCGAAAGGCCTGCCGCTGCAGACCCAGATCGCCTTCCTGCGGCGCAAGATGGTGACCGTCGGCTTCAAGTAGGCTCGACCCGCCGGGCGGGAGGCGCAAGCCACAAGCCCTTGGCCGCAAAGCGCAAAGCCTTGCGACTGAATGAATTCCATTCGGTCGCAAGGCTTTTTTCCTTGCGCGCGAGGGTTTGCGCTTTGGCCGCGAGGCCCACGGGCTTGCGCGCAAGCGGCGGTGCGACCCTCGCGCCCCAAAGTGGGAGCCGCGCAAGCCTCGGCGCTTCGGGCGCAAGGCAAAAAGCCTTGCGGGCAACCGTCCGGACCTTGCGCGCAAGCTGCCGCGCCTTGTGTGCAAGGTGGCAAGCGGCGCGGAGAGGGGAGTGTCAGTCATTGTGTGTTCCAGGCGGTTTGACGCGTCCTGCCTTGCGGTGGTCGGGCAGGAAGGGTCGTCTCGGCGTGCCATCGCGGGGATGACGCGGGCGGCGTCGGACCGGCTGCCGACCGCCCGGCGCGCCTTACGCCGCGCCGGGCGGTGGGGCCGTGGGCGATTCGGCGGCCCACAGATGCGCGGCGGCCAGCGCCCGCCACGGGGCGAAGTCGGCGAGCCAGTGTTTGGCCTCGTCGGCACCGATTTTCTCTTCCCGTTCGAGAAGCCGTTGCAGACCGCGGCGGACCGCCACGTCGCCGTGGAGGGAGCCGTCCACCAAGGCAAAGCCGCGCAATAGGGTGTAGTCGACGGTCCACGGGCCGATGCCGCGGAGGGCTAAGAGGTGGGCGCGGATGCGTTCGGCGGGGGTGTCGCGGCGCCACGCGTCGAGGGGCAGAAGGCCGTCGGCGACGAGGCGGGCGACGCGCAGCACGGTTTGCGCCTTGGCGGCGGACAGGCCGGCGCCGCGCAGGGCGGCTTCGTCGAGGCGGGCCAGGCTGGCGGCGTCGGGATAGCAGGCGAGGCCGCCGCTGTGGCGCAGACCGGCCGTGTCGATGAGGCGGCGGCGCACCGAGATGGCGGCGGCGACGCTGATCTGCTGGCCGGCGATGGCCCAGCTCAGCGCCTCGAAGGGCGTGGCGGCCTGGGGCACCCGCAGGCCGGGGCGCTGCGCCAGCAGCGGGCCGAGCCGGGGATGGGCGCGGTGGGCGGCTTCGAAGGCGGCGGTGGGCTGGGTGAGGCCGAGAAGATGGCGGGCAAAGGCGTCGAGTTCGGCCGGATCGGCGGCCGGGCCGTCGACCGCCAGCGTCACCTCCGCTTCGCCGGGCCGGAAGGCGACCGTGAGGCAGGCCGGGTGTCCGTGCCACATGAAGCCCTTGGCAAAGCCGTCGCCTTCGACCCGTTCGGCGCGCTGTTGCGGGTCGCGGGCGTGGAAGGCGAGGACGTCGGCGGGGCGGAAGTCGAGGGGCAGCTGCATGGTTCAGCCGGCCTTGCGGAAGGTGAGGTTGATCCGGCAGGCGCCGGTGGCCGGGTGGTGGCCGTCCTCGAGCGCGGCGACGCCGTGAAAGCGCAGCCGGGCCGGGCCGCCCCACACGACGACGTCGCCGTGGACGAGCGGGACGCGGACGGCCTTGTCGCCGCGGGCGTCGCCGCCGAACAGGAAGACCGCCGGCAGGCCGAGGGAGACCGAGACGATGGGTTGGGCGAAATCGCGTTCGTCCCGATCCTGGTGCAGAGCCATCTTGGCGCCGGGGACGTAGCGGTTGATCAGACAGGCGTCGGGCGCGAAACCGGCAAAGCCGGCGCGGGCGGCGGCCTCGCGGGCGAGGTCTTGCAGCCGCGGCGGGATGGGCGGCCAGGGCTGGCCGCTGTCCGGATCGAGGGCGACGTAGCGGTAGCCGTGGCGGTCGGTGATCCAGCCGAGGGCGCCGCAATTGCTCATCGCCACCGACATCGTGAAGCCGCCGGGGGTGCGCATCCGGCGGAAGGGCGCGGCGGCGGTGACGGCTTCGACGGCGGCGAGAATGGCCGGGGCGTCGGCCCGCGCCAAGCCGTGCAGCAGCACCGCGCCGGGGGCGAGGGGCGTGGTGGGCGGCGGATCGCCGAACAGATCGGCGGTGCTCATCGGCCGGCCTCCCGGTCGAGCAGCGCGCGCTTGCGCGCCACGCCCCAACGGTAGCCGGCGAGGCTGCCGTCGCTACGCACCACCCGGTGGCAGGGGATCGCCACCGCCAGGGTGTTGGCGGCACAGGCGCCGGCCACGGCACGGATGGCGGTGGGCACGCCGAGGCGGCGGGCGAGTTCGGCGTAGCTCAGCGTGGTGCCGGCTGGGATGGCGCGGAGGGCTTGCCAGACCCGTTGCTGGAAGGCCGTGCCGCGGATGTCGAGGGGGAGGTCGAGGCCGGTTTGCGGCGCTTCGACAAAGCCGACGACCTGGGCGACGAGTGCTTCGAAGTCCGGATCGGCGCCGATCAGGCGGGCGTGGGGAAAGCGCGCCTGCAGGTCGCCGGCGAGCCGCCCGGGGTCGTCGCCCAGGGCGATGGCACAGACGCCACGGGGGCTGGCGGCGACGAGGAGCGCGCCGAGGGCGCATTGGCCGATGGCGAAGCGGATGTCGGTGTCGGCGCCGCCGGCCCGCCAGGCGGTGGGCGTCATGCCGAGTACCGCGCCGGATTGGGCGTAAAAGCGGCCGGTGGAGTTGTAGCCGGCGTCGAGGATGGCGTCGGTGACGCGCGGGCTGTGGGCGAGCGCGTCGCGCAGGCGGTGGGCGCGGCGGGCGGTGGCCCAGGCGTGGGGGGTGAGTCCGGTGACGGCCTTGAAGACGCGGTGCAGGTGGTAGCGGCTGAGGCCGGCGAGGGCGGCGAGTTCGGCGAGGCTGGGCGGGGTGTCGGCCTCGTCGATGTGGCGGCACAGCCCGGCGACGCAGGCGGCGTGTTGGGCGGCGAGGGGCGGCTGGTCCGGCTTGCAGCGCCGGCAGGGCCGAAAGCCGGCGGCTTCGGCCTCGTCGGCGCTGGCGTGGAAGGCGACGTTTTCCGGCCGCGGCGTGCGCGCCCCGCAGGAGGGGCGGCAATACACGCCGGTGCTGCGCACCGAGTAGAAAAAACATCCGTCGGCGGCCGGGTCGCGGGCGAGCACGCGGGCCCAGCGCGGGTCGGCGGTGATTGCGGCGGCGCGAAGAGGTGCGTTCATGGCGATTCTTCCAAGGGACGGCAGGATTCCAATTTAGCCGCAGCGGGGCGGCGATGCACTCCGTTGCTTGCTTTCGAATTCGGGGCGGACGGGATAGTTCGCGGCGGCGCCGGGTCGAACCGAAAGGTCGCCCGAAAATGCGTTGGGAAGGAGTCCGCCATGTTCACGCCGTCGCTGTCGTCCCAGGTTGCCGGCATCTTTGCCGGTTTTGCGCTCCCCGCACCGCAGGTTGGCACATTGGCGGTGCACTCGCCGATCGACGGCAGCGCGGAGATGTGCATACCCGCCGGCGCGATGCCGGGCAGGGTACGCGCGACCATTCCATTAAACGACCCTTTACGCAGGCTGCCGAGTAACGTAACCACTTTCAAGGTATCTGACATGATTGCTCCTTTGGATCATGATGCCGGCAAGACCGGTCAATTGAGGGATAAGGTTTTTTCCGTGGGCAGACTGGTAAAGCGCATCAGGCGGGCTGACGGCTCGCGCGCGCGCCGCTGAGCGTCCGCCAGGCTGTGCCAGTCGCCTCCCTTAGCGTCATACTCCCAGACCTTCAGCGGGCCGATATTCGGGGTAGCGGCAATCGACCACACCAGCAGCGATTCGGCGTCACAGACGGCTTCGATCGGCAGGCTGCCGGCGGTACGCAGGCGGCCGGAGCCAGGCAGCAGCTGCAGCTGCGTTGATGTTTCACCGGTCAGCTTCAGCACGCTGCGCCGCAGCGCCACCAGTTGGCTGCGCGCTTCGTCCGGGTCATGCTGAATGTTAACCCACAGATTCTCATTGTTACTGAAATTGTGCCGGTCGGCGTCGTGGCTGCGAACGGCGCGCTGCAGCTCCATGTCGAGGCCGCAATCCCCCTCGGTGGTCAGCGCCACGCCAACGATATTGCCAGTATAAGAGATAGAGAAGCGGGGAAGGTGACGATCGCTAAAAACCGGTCGGCCATTGGCTTCGTTAACGATTTCAGGCAGCTCGCTGATGCCGTAAAGCATAAACAGCAGTTCGGCGAGCAGCGAACGCGAAGCGCGAAAGCGAGCCTGGCGATATGTCGGGAGAAGACGTGCGGATTGATGACAGGCCGCTGACAAACGTGTCGATAGCGGCTCCCCGGTACTAAGTATCCCTCTTGCAAAATGCGTTGCCATACGTCGCTCCGTGAGTAATGGTCTGGATAAAATTGCGGGCGCTATTATCGCCTGGTATTAACAGGTTTTAATGCCGAAATCCCCCCTTGAAAAGGGAATTTGTTTGAATTTTACAAATTCTTGCGCAAATAAGGTGCTATGGGCACGAAACAAGGCTTACAGCGTACCGGAATAGAGCGCTTTCAGCGTATCTCTAAGCCAGACAAGCTTCGGGTTGTAGCTGTTGCGTTTATGCCATAGCAAGGTGAAGGGGACGCGAAGCTTTTCCAGATGCTGCGGCTCCAGCGGCAGCGGTCGGGAGACCAGCGGTAGCTGGTGCTGCTGATTATAGTGCTGGCAGTAGCGCGGCGCGGTGGCCAGCATGGTGTGCTGCGGCTGGGCCGCCATAAAGAGGGATTGCTCAAACCCCGGCACGGTCAGCGCCACATTACGCTTATGCCCCAGCTCCTGGAGATAGTTTACGGCGTTGAACGCGGCGGTGAGGTTATCAATGTGGACCGTCGGCAGCTCCAGCTCCGGCGCAAACTCGTTGGCCATCACCATCGGCGGTAAATTACGCTGCTCTTCGATGCTGGCATCAAACGGCAGGCGAGAGCCAAGCAGCAGCATGCCGTCGATCTGCTTGGTGATGATGAGGTCGATGAAGGTTTTTTCCTGCTGGTTCTGGTGAGCGCAGTCGCCAATCAGCACCAGGTAACCCTGTTCCGCTGCGGTGACTTCAATACCGCGGATAATCTCGCTGAAGAAGGGGTCACAGATGTCCGGCACAATCACCAGAATGGTGCGCGACTCATTGCGTTTGACGTTACGCCCCATCGCCTGTGGGAAATAGCCCACTTCAAGCGCAGCCTGCTCTACCCGGTTACGGGTCGCCTGGGAGACTTTATCCGGGTTCATTAATGCGCGGGATACGGTTGCCGTTGAGACTTTCGCCTTCAGAGCAACATCTTTCATCGTAGCGGCGGCAACCTGCTTATTCGGTTTCACTCTTTCTCCTCGCCAGAGAGCTGCTGGCACAGACTCGTCCTTGAATAGCCTTCATCTGAAACATTTTTATCAGATAGTGAATGGAAGCGGTTACAGAATTTTCATAAAAAGTGTGATGGATCTTTAATTTTACGATCCGCCTCGCATCGTGAGGGGTTATCCCTCGATGGGATCGACATCCAGCACCCATTTAACCTTACGTGCATCGGGTAACGTATTAATCAGCGCCAGCGTTCCGCTGACGATATGCTGCAGGCGAATTCGCGACGGGTGCTGCAACAAAATTTGCCAGCGATAGCGACCGCCACGTTTGGGCGCCAGGGCGGGAACTGGGCCTAACACCCACAGTTTTTCATCGGCCAGTGGACTGGCCTGAATCAGATTTCGTAACTGCTGTAAGAACATCGGCGCATGCTGGTTGTTGTGATCTTCTGCCCGCACGATCACATGGCTGGTCCATGGAGGAAGCTGGAGCGTTTGGGGTGTCGATTGTGTTTTGTGACATGGCTGGATTCCTGGTGATCAAGTCAATTCGTATCGGGTCTGGCTTCCGGGATTGTTCCGGAAACGCATGGATTCTTAGTTGGCTGCAACCGTCGCCTCGTGATAGCCACCGCCCAGCGCGTGCTTCAGGGCGACATCGAGAGTAAAAGTGCGCGACTGCAGATCGGTCAGGCTGCGCAGGCTGTTAAGCAAGGCGTCCTCGGCCGAAAGCACTTCGATGTAGCTGGAGAGGCGGCCCTCGTAACGGTTACGGGCAATGCGATGTGCTTCGGTGGCGGCGGCGCCGGC